>Ga0210396_10000945_pt1 | contig 33281 bp, 24 predicted proteins | sample IncBWH17OmetaG_FD_155466 | JGI IMG/M metagenome (GOLD analysis project Ga0210396, IMG submission 155466) | Forest soil microbial communities from Barre Woods Harvard Forest LTER site, Petersham, Massachusetts, United States - Inc-BW-H-17-O ...
CTTTAATTCTGGGGTGGGAGACGGGAATCGAACCCGCAACGTCCGGAGCCACAGTCCGGTGCTCTGCCAGTTGAGCTACTCCCACCGCGTACTAGCGATTATAACAACTGGCGCGGAGAACTGTGAGTGGGCTGGCTGCGGGGGGCCGGACCGGGGGTTTTCGTACTGCACGCCAGATCCTTCCGGACTGCGTCCCTCGGGATGACCGCGGAACGAAATGAAAGATGACGCTGACTAGCCGCGGCCTACGCCGACGTATTCGAATCCCATGGCGCGGAGGCGGACGGAGTCGAGTAGGTTCTTCGTATCCACGATCAGGGGACGGCGGAGCATTTGTTTGATGCGGCTGAAGTCCAGGCCGCGAAACTCCGGCCAGCCCGTGCCGACGACTAAAGCATCCACTCCCTCGGCTGCGGCATAGGGCGATTCGCAGTAATAAACGGAGCCGTTCAGTTCGAGGCGCGCGTCCGGCAGGGCAACGGGATCGTAAGCTCGCACGCGAGCGCCCTGGGCAATCAGATTCTTGGCCAGCCGCATAGACGAAGACCCGGCGACGGAATTGGTGTTGGGCTTGAAGGCTAGACCTAGAATTCCGACGTCTTTGTTCTGCACCGAGTGGACGCACTTCGAAATCTTCTCGATCACCTGATCGGCCAGGCCGTGATTCACTTCGCGGGCGGCGCTCAGGACTTTGAGCGACACTCCGTTGCGTTGAGCGAGGTCGGCCAGCGAATCCATATCGGACTCCGCGAACAGGCCGCCCATTCCTGCTCCCGGCTGCAAGCAGCGGGGCGCGATCTTTTTGTCCAAGCCTAAAGCAAGCGAGAGGCTGACCGCGTCCGCGTTCACGTGTTCACACAAGCTTGCCAGTTCGTTGATAAAGGAAATCTTGGTGGCGACAAAAGCGGTCGCGGATTCCCGTACCAGCTCCGCCGTCTCGTGATTGGTCACGATGACCGGAACGCCGCGCATTACCAGCGAATGGAAGATCTGTTTGAGAGCCAGCACGGCGTCGTTCGAATCGGTTCCCAGAATGATGCGATCCGGCCAGTTGAAATCCTCGATCGCGCAGCCCGGAGTAAAGAACATCGGCTGTGAAACGATCGTAGCTCGCAAGCCCGCCTCAGTGACGCGTTGCTCGATCGCGGTTGCGGTGCCGACCGGAACTGGCGTCACCAGCGACAGGATCGGAGGCTTGGCCGCGGCGCGCGCGATGCGAATGGCCAGATCGGTCAGGTGCTGCGGGCTATCCTCGGCCAGAAAGATGACCTGCGTCTTGCGGGCGAACGATTCGATGTCCGTCGAATACGCCAGCCGGCCGGAGCGCACGTTACGTTTGATGACTTCGGTAAGGTTCTTCTCGTGGAACGGGATGTTGCCCTGGGCCATCGCGACCATTTGCGAGCTATCGGGATGGCAGCAGCTCACGGGGGTTCCGAAGTCCGCCAGACAAGCGGAAACCACTGTACCTAAGTACCCTGCTCCGTAGACCCCAATCTGCATGAAACCTCCCGAGACCCACTGTGAATTCGCTGGGGGAAGGATGCCTGAACTGGGCTTGCGCACCGAGTCCAACTCTTTGTTTACGCTCGCATTCCCCACTTAGCAACGCACGGGAGGGATTTGTACTTAAGGACATGACCTCGTGGTCGGAGCGGGAATTTGGACAATCGGAAGGTCACTTCTGCGTGGGTCCGAAAGTCGACTTTGTAAGAGCCTTCTAACGTTTGTCTTCCTAACGCTTCATCAGGCCGCGGCCCAAAGGGATTCCGGCCAAGTCTTCCCACCGATTCTGTTCCTGCTCGCGCACGAAGGTCAGTTCGCTGATGGGGATGTGGCGGCTGCCGGCGAACTGCGACCAGCGGTCGCGGGAGACGATGTAGGCCTGCTGGGCCAGCTCCTCGGTGCCGAGTTTCACAATGGTGAGGTGCGGCATGTATGGCCACTCCTCGCCGCAGGCCAGCGCCTTGGTGTTCAGGCGGTCGTGCAGTTCGTGCATTCGGTAGGCGGCGTGGGCCACCCGAATGAACACCGTGGGAGTCACGGGGACGAAGGTTTCGACGTCACTGAGCGTGACCTCGAAAGGCTCGGCGCGGCTGCAGACATCTTCGACGGTCTCGAGCGCTGACAGCTCCCCACCCTGCAAGCGGCGAGGAGGAAGGATGGTCAGATGGGCGGGCAGATGGGGCAGATCGGGATGCAGTTCCTGCCGGAGGTTCTCGACAAATTCCCCGACAGCATTCCTCACGTAGGCCACCAGGGCATAACGGGGATTTTGCATGTCAACCCGAAATTATACCTCCGGAAGCGCGCGGCGTGGTTACAACCGATGGGAAGCGGTCGGCTTGCTTCCATGGTCCAGCAGGTCCCGAGAAAACAAGATAGAGCCAACATCGCGTGCCTCACTAGGCAAGGTTGACCTGAGAGCCACTCTTGCTCGTGTTGCTTTCACATCGAAGCGCTCGTAGAAGCCTTCATCCAACGAAGGCGCGCAACCAGCGATTACCATCGTTGTGAGGCTCGCCTCAACCCTTCTTCCGCCAATGCCCCAAAATTTGTCTTGAAATGGTCGCCATAATCCGGACTCTGGTGTTCCGGCGATCGGAGGCGCCACTGGAAGTCGGCACTTACGGCTGAGGTTCAGTAGCGGGGAAGCCGGGGTGTCCGTTGATATTAGCATCTCTATATATCACCAATATTTGCGCAACGAACTATAAGTTCTGCTAGTTCGCTACACGCTGCTCTCGCTCTAAGCTTCGTCTACATTTGGCTGGAGCCGGCTTATGGCCGCGCTCTCGCGAGCCTTAGCAATCGTAATCTGGAGCGGATCAATGCGAACCAAACTTGCGTCCGGAGATTTTGAATCACAGATCAGAAAAGCAAAATCGAGTCAACAAACGGGTTTGTTGCGCGCCGTGTGGAGCTTAACCATCCTAGGCTTGGGCCTGATGCTTCTCCTGCTCAACGGTTGCGAAAGCAAAGAGGCCCGCCCCCAGATGAGCCCTCCAGAGGTCGACGTTACGGACGTTGTTCAGCAGGACGTCCCAATCTACGAGGAGTGGGTTGCGCAACTGAACGGCCCCACCAATGCCGAGATCACTCCCAAGGTGCAAGGCTATCTGCTCAGCCAGAACTACGAAAACGGCTACTTCATCAAGAAGGGCCAACTTATGTACACCATCGACCCTCGGCCCTTCCAGGCTCAACTCGATCAGGCCAAGGCGGAAGTGGCGGTGGCAGACGCGAATGTATCCCGGACCCAAGCCGACGTGGAACGCGACACTCCGCTGGCCGCGCAAAACGCGATCCCCAAAAAACAACTCGATAACGATGTGGCAAATCTGGCCTCATGGAAGGCGCAACTGGAAGCCAAGCAAGCGCAGGTACAGCAGGCTGATCTGAACCTCGCCTGGACCAAGGTCTATTCGCCCATCGATGGCATCGCGGGCGTATCGACTGCCCAAATTGGGGATCTGGTGGGAACCAGCACAAAGATGACTACGGTCTCCCAAGTAGATCCGATCTGGGCATACTTCAACGTCAGCGAAAGCGTATTTCTCAACGTTGCACCTCGAGTCACGCAGATCATTAGGGGAACCGGTAGCTTGAAGAGTGCCAACCTTCCGGCAGTCGAATTTATCCAGGCAAACGGAGAGCCCTATCCGGTGCGCGGCCAGTTCATCTACGTTAACCGGCAAGTCGGTACTCAGACCGGAACCATCCAGATGGCGGCGCAGTTCCCAAATGAAGGTGCCGCGCTCCGTCCGGGAGGTTTCGGACGGGTTCGAATCCAGACCGGGATGAACAAAGATGCGATGCTGATTCCGCAAGCCGCAGTTATCGAAGTTCAGTCGCTGTACCAGGTTGTGGTGCTGACGCCCGACAACAAAGCCAGCTTCCGTCCGGTGAAAGTCGGGGAACGCGTTGGTGCGAACTGGGTGATCAGCGAAGGATTGAAGCCCGGGGAAAAAGTGATCGTCGAAGGATTCATGAAGGTACGCGAAGGCGTGCCGGTCAGTCCCAAGCAATATGCGGCGGCAAAGCCGGCCGAGGGCGGGAACTGACCATGTCGAAGTTTTTCATTAATCGACCTATCGTCGCCATCGTAATCTCCATCCTGATGGTCCTGGTCGGGGTGGTCTCGATGCTCAGCCTGCCCACCGCACAATTTCCTAATATCGCCGACCCAATGATCCAGGTGAAGGCCACTTATCCCGGCGCCGACGCTCAAACGATTGCAGAGTCGGTCGCGACTCCGATTGAGCAGCAGATGTCGGGCGTCAGCGGCATGAACTACATGTATTCGTTGAGCGCGAGTTCGGGCGGCGGCATGACGTTGTACATCGATTACCAACTCGGAACTGATTCCAATACCGACCAGATACTGGCGCAGATGAGGAGCGGACAAGCAAACTCGCAATTGCCAAGCCAGGTCACGCAGCAGGGAGTGATCGTGCAGCCAGGCACGACAGCACCTTTCATGCTGCTCGACCTTTATTCTGCCAGTGGCCGATACGACAACGTCTTCCTCGCGAACTACGCCACCATCAACCTGCAGTATGCGTTAACGCGCGTTTCGGGTGTTGGGCAGGTTCAGATTTTCGGCGCAGGACCGTATGCGATGCGAATTTGGGTCAATCCAGACAAACTGGCTAGCCTTGGGGTGACCGTGCCTGACATCACAAACGCAGTGCAGGCGCAGAACCGGGTCAATCCAGCGGGCCAAGTCGGCGGCGAACCGGTTCCCAATGGCCAACAGTTTACGTACAACGTGCGTGCCCCCGGACGTCTCCCCACGGCCGAAGAGTTCGACCAGATCATCGTCCGTGCCCAACCCGACGGCTCAATTCTGCGCCTGAAAGATGTGGCTCGGGTGGAACTGGGGTCCCAATACTACTCCTACATGGCGCGATTGGGCGTTGCGGGAACGAACAAGCCGGCGCAGCCCGCGGCCCTTATCGCCATCTACCTGACTCCGGGAAGCAACGCGTTGGAAACCCGAGGGAAGGTCCTGAAGATGATGCAGGAAGCGCAAGCGAGATTCCCCGAGGGGCTGGACTACATTGTTGCGCTTGATACGACACTCGCAGTCAGTGCCGGCATCGACGAAATCAAAAAGACCTTGATCGAAGCTTTGCTCCTCGTCATTCTGGTGGTCTACATCTTCCTGCAGGGTTGGAGAGCAACGCTAATTCCGCTGCTCGCAGTTCCGGTTTCGTTGGTCGGAACCTTCGTGGTGTTTCCCATGCTGGGGTTTTCCATCAATACACTTTCGCTGTTCGGTCTGGTGCTGGCAATCGGTTTGGTGGTGGACGACGCCATTGTCGTGGTGGAAGCGGTGGAGCATCACATCGAGCATGGCCTATCGCCTCATGACGCTACGGTCAAGGCAATGGATGAAGTCTCTGGCCCTGTGGTTGCCATCGCCCTGATCCTGGCAGCAGTTTTCATTCCGACAGCCTTTGTTCCCGGCATCACCGGACAACTCTACAAACAGTTCGCCGTCACCATCGCAATTTCGGTGCTCTTTTCAGCATTCAATGCACTGACGCTCAGCCCCGCACTCTCTGCCATGCTGCTGCGGCCGAGGAAAGAGGCGTGGGGACCGCTCGGCGCTTTCTTTCGCTGGTTCAATCGCGTTTTTGGCAAGGCAACGGAAGCATATGTCGGCGCCTGTCATCATCTGATCCGCAAGGCTGGATTTGCCTTCCTGATGCTTGGCGTGCTGACCGTAGGCGCTGGTTTCTTCGGCAAGAAAGTACCTGGCAGTTTCCTTCCCGATGAAGATCAGGGATATCTTTACGCTGGCCTGCAACTGCCCGATGCGTCGTCGCTGCAACGCTCTTCCGAGGCCGCCCGGGAAGTGGAAAAAGTGATTATGGAGACGCCGGGGGTTGACTACGTCAGCTCAGTCATGGGCTACAGCATGTTAAGCGGCGTCAACGCCACTTACAGCTCGTTCTTCTTCGTCTCATTGAAACCCTGGGATGAACGCAAGACTCCAGAGACAAGCTACACGGGAATCAAGGCCCATCTGCAACGGGCGCTCTCCCGAGTTCCTTCGGGAATCGCGTTCTCATTCCCGCCGCCCGCCATTCCCGGCGTAGGAACTTCGGGGGGCGCCACGTTCATTCTCGAAGACCGGTCCGGCAGTGGCATTGAGTTTCTCGGAAAAAACGCGCAAATCTTCATGGCGGAAGCCCGCAAGCGCCCCGAGCTCCAGGGCGTGATGAGCACCGCCCTGTTCGGTGTTCCGCAGATCGGAGTGAAGGTTGACAACGCGAAGGCAATGACGCAGCAGATCCAGCTGAGCGGTCTATACGAGACCATACAGACGTTTATGGGCGGCGCGTTGGTCAATTACTTTAACCGCTTTGGCCTGCAATGGCAGGTCTATGTCCAGGCTGACGGTGACTTCCGGTCGAAAGCCGAGAACCTCGGTAAGTTCTACGTTCGCAATGCTTCGGGCGAGATGGTTCCGTTGAGCACATTGACTAGCACGTACCCGCGCAGCGGGGCGGAGTTCGTCATGCGTTACAACCTGTTTAACTGCGTACAGATCAACGCCTCGGCGGCGCCTGGCTACAGCTCAGGCCAGGTGATGACAGCGCTGGAGGAAGTCTTCCACAAAACCATGCCCGGCCAGATGGGCTTCGACTACAGCGGCATGTCGTATCAGGAGCAAAAGGCCGGGCAGGGCGTTTCCCCCAGCGTAGTTTTTGGCCTCGCATTCTTTGTCGTCTTCCTGATCATGGCAGCGCAATACGAGAGTTGGACGCTCCCCTTCAGCGTCCTTCTGGGCGTGCCCATCGCAGTCTTCGGCGCCTTCGTCGCACTTTACTTCCGGCGCCTTGACAACGACGTTTATGCCCAAATCGGATTGGTGATGCTGATCGGACTTTCGGCGAAGAATGCAATTCTGATTGTCGAGTTTGCCAAGATGGAATACGACAAAGGCGCGACCCTCATCGACGCCGCTCTGACCGGCGCCAGGCTGCGTCTGCGCCCCATCCTGATGACGGCCTTTGCTTTCATCCTGGGCTGTGTACCACTTTGGAGGGCCTCCGGTGCCGGCGCCATCTCGAGGCAGGTGCTGGGCAGTGTCGTAATCGGCGGCATGCTCGCTGCTTCTCTGCTCGCGATCTTCTTCATTCCGGTTTCGTTTGACGTGGTTGAGAAGCTGGGCAATCTGGGAAAGGCCAAAGAGCCAATCGTAGCGAAGGCTTCTGTACCTCAGCAGAAAGAAGATGCGGCATGAATAGCATGAGAACATTCACTGTGATCGTGTTGCTGCTTGCGTCATGCGCATGTACGGTCGGCCCCGGATACAAGCGTCCACCGGTGACCGTTCCGGACCAGTATCGCGGGGTTCCGGATACCCCAACACCACCAACTGGCCAACCGTTCGCGGAAATGCAGTGGCCCGCGGTATTTCAGGATGAAGCGCTCCAGAGCCTGATCAAAGAAGCACTGACTAACAACTATGACGTGCGCATTGCCGCCGCACGCATCCTGGAGGCTGGCGCTGTTCTGGGGATTACTCGAGCGAATCAGTTTCCGCAGGTTGATTTGGGCGGGTCGCTCGGGAACACGCGCACCCAGCCCTTCCAGGGAAACTCGACTCTGGGTTCGATTAGCGTTCAGGCATCGTGGATACTCGACTTCTGGGGACAGTATCGCCGGGCGACCGAGGCGGCCCGTGCCAATCTGCTGGCCACGGAGTACGGGCAAAAGGTGGTTTTCGTAACTTTGATTTCCAGTGTGGCAAATGACTATTTTCAATTGCGCGCATTCGACCGTCAGCTCGAGGTTTCGAAAGAGACTGTGGTGGCAGATAAGGATATGGTGAAGCTCAACACCATAAAATTTCAAGGGGGAGAAGCCGCTATCACGGACGAGTTGCAGGCGGAGATACTTTTGCAACAATCCGAGTCGCAGGTCATTACTTTGCAGCAGTCGATCGAACAAACCGAAAACCAGATCAGCATTCTGCTCGGTCGGAATCCCGGACCGGTGACGCGTGGCCTCACTCTTACCGCACAACCGCACATGCCCGAGGTGCCGACTGGACTTCCCTCCGCCATCCTGGAGCGCCGTCCGGATGTGCGGCGGTCGGAAGAATCGCTGGTCGCCGCCAATGCCAACGTCGGAGTCGCCAAGGCAGCGTTCTTTCCGCAGATTGCGCTCACTGGTGCATTTGGAGTGCAAAGCGCATCGCTGGCAAGCTTCCTGGCGGGACCAACAACGGGTGCCTGGAACGTTGCTGGACAAGTTACCCAGCCACTTTTCCAGGGAGGTCGTATCACGTCCAACTATCGGCTGGCCTGGGCCCAGCGCGATGAAGCCGAGTTGATTTACAAGCAAACCGTACAGCAGGCGTTCGAAGACGTATCCAATGCTCTGGTCGGCTACACCCAGTCGCGGCTGTTCCGAATGAAGATTGAGGAGCAGACGGCCACCTACAAGGAAACCGCTCGCCTTGCCAATGTGCGTTTTGAGGGTGGGTATACCAGTTTTCTCGAAGTGCTGGTCACGCAGCAGCAATACTTCACTTCTGAGTTGAACCTGGCGCAGGCATGGTTCGCGGAATTGAATAACTACACCCAGCTATATCAGTCACTGGGAGGCGGTTGGCAGCCGTAAAAGAAGAGCAAGCGATTTTGGAGGGAAGCTACGACTTCTGCTAGTGGTCAATTTTTCTCTTTCCCTCTACCCTAAAGTGGCCAGGTTTTGCCCCCCAACCTTGCATTTCAGGGTGAAGGCGTCTGCCAAGACAAAGGTCTCCGACAGTAGAAAACTGGTTCTTGCATGGGCCGATCGTTAACGCTCCAAATCGTAATAGCGAGGAACAACGCCGTATGAACGACGAGCTTCCCATTATTTACGTGGCCCGGCACGGAGAAACCGCCTGGAGTCTTACCGGGCAACACACCGGACTGACCGATCTACCCCTCACCAAACACGGCGAGGACAACGCTCGCGGCCTGGCACAACGACTCAAGGGACTGAAGTTTGCCAAGGTCTTCACCAGCTCCTTGCAGCGTGCCGTCCGGACCTGCGAATTGGCTGGCTTCGGCCCTTTGGCCACGATTGATCCTGACCTGGTGGAATGGGACTACGGCGAATATGAAGGCCGTCGTAGCGTTGATATCGTCCGGGAACGCCCGGACTGGAATCTTTTCCGGGACGGCGCTCCGGGAGGAGAATCGCCCCAGCAAGTTGCCGCGCGCGCTGACCGGGTAGTAAGTCGCGTCCGCTCGATCGAGGGGGATGTGTTGCTTTTCTCCAGTGGACATTTCATTCGGGTGTTGGCTTCTCGCTGGATCGGGGTCGAGCCCATGGTCAACAGCAGGCGTTTCCTGTTAACCACGGCCAGCTTGAGTGCGCTGGGTTATGAAGAGAGTCTTTCACGGCCGGTGATCCGATTCTGGAATGACACTCATCACGTGGCAGCGTGAGAAGCTGCCGTAACCGCCTATGGTCGCCGCAGTAAAGAAGAAGTTTGCGAAGGAAGTCACGCTAATTTCAGATTAAGGACACTTTGATGAGCACAAGGCCTGTCAGCAAAAGTCCAGTCAGTGAAAAAACCGCCTCAGTCGTCCAGATGCCACCAGCGCCTGATGACCTTGCGAAGCTTCGCAGCCAATACGGAGTCGGTCCGATTCAGCTCACAGGGACGGAAAGCGCGCTTTACGAACGGCATCTTTTGTTTGATAACGTGGTCGATCTGACGGTCGCCGACGCGCGTGAGCGTTTTGAAGCCGTCGCTCGCTCGGTCCGGGATATCCTGTCGCAGCGATGGATCTATACGGACAAAACCTACGAACGCGCGAACCCCAAGCGTGTTTACTATCTCTCGATGGAATTTCTCATCGGGCGTTCGCTGGCCAATAACGTCACAAACCTTATGCTTGATCCCGTCATGAAGCAAGCCGTCAAGCAAAGGAACCTTGACTGGCCCGAAGTGCTTGAGCGGGAACCGGACGCGGGCCTTGGAAACGGTGGGCTCGGGCGTTTGGCGGCGTGCTTCCTCGACTCGATGGCCACGATGCAGCTGCCCGCAATAGGGTACGGACTGCGCTATGAATATGGAATTTTCAAACAAACCATCCAAAACGGGTGGCAACACGAACAGCCGGACAATTGGCTGCGCCGCGTGGACCCGTGGGAAGTCGCTCGCCGCCACGAGAATGTCGAGGTCAAGCTGAATTGCTCGTTCGAGCTGCACGGAGGCAGCTTGCGGGGGGTGCCGGGCCGTCCATCAACTCTGATTGGGATTCCGTTCGATCGGCCAGTCGTGGGCTACGGCGGCAAGAATATCAACACGCTCAGGCTTTGGGCCGCGGGCGCACCCGATTACTTCGATTTTCAGGAATTCAGCAGCGGCGATTTCGTGGCAGCGTTGGCCGAGACTCTCGCCGCCGAGTCGCTTACGCGTGTGCTGTATCCCGACGATTCCACTACCATGGGAAAAGCTCTGCGCTTCGTGCAGGAATATTTTCTTGTCGCCTGCTCGCTGGCTGATCTCCTGCGCCGCTTCCGGCGCGGTAACCCCGATTGGAACGCGCTTCCCGATAAAGTCGCGATCCAGCTCAACGATACGCACCCGACGATGGCAGTCCCCGAATTGATGCGCGTCCTGCTGGACGACGCACACCTGGGATGGGACCAGGCCTGGGACATCACAAACAGGACTCTGGCTTACACCAATCACACGCTGCTGCCGGAGGCTCTTGAGAAGTGGCCGGTCGCATGGTTTGAAACGATGCTCCCGCGTCACCTGGAGATCATCTACGAGATCAATCGGCGACTGCTCGCTGCCGTGCGGACGCGCTTTCCTGGCGAAGAAGGCCGAATCCAGCACGTGAGCCTGATCGAGGAAGGTCCAGCCAAACAGGTCCGCATGGCCAACTTGGCGATTGTCGGCTCACACAGCACTAACGGGGTAGCGGCCATTCACTCCCAGTTGCTGCGCACTATGACGGTAAAAGATCTGGCGGAGGTGTTCCCCGAGCGTTTCAGCAATAAAACGAACGGCGTCACTCCACGGCGCTGGTTGCTGCTGGCGAATCCGCCGCTGGCGCAGACGATCACGGAAGCGATTGGCGATGGATGGATCACTGACCTGAGCCAACTGAGCAAGCTCAAGTCACTTGCCGATGACAAGGTTCTTCATGCGGCCTTCCTCAATGCCAAGCGCGAGGCCAAGATTCAGTTTGCCACCTGGCTCAAGATGACTTCGGGCCAGACGGTGGATCCAGACACCATTCTTGACTCCCAGGTAAAGCGCATTCACGAATACAAACGGCAACTGTTGAATGCTCTTCGGATTGTGGTCCTCTACAACCGGCTTCGGGAAAATCCGGATCTCAAGATGCCACCGCGGACATTTTTGTTTTCGGGCAAGGCTGCCCCGGCTTACCAGTTGGCAAAGCTCATCATCAAGTTCATTAACAATCTTGCAGGCACAGTCGATGGTGATCCGGTAGTCCGCGGGCGGCTCAAGGTTCTCTTTGTGCCTGAGTACAACGTCTCGCTTGCGGAGAAGCTCATCCCCGCCAGCGATGTCTCCAACCAGATCTCGACCGCGGGCTATGAAGCCAGCGGCACCAGCAATATGAAATTTATGATGAACGGCGCGCTGACGATCGGTACTCGTGATGGCGCGACCATCGAGATGGCCGAGGAAGCTGGGGAAGAGAATTTCTTCCTGTTTGGCCTGACGGCACAGCAAGTGGCTGATAGCGGCAGCTGGTACAACCCGCACTGGCATTATGAAAATGAGCCGGAAACCCGTGCGGCGCTAGACTTGATATTCTCCGACTACTTCAGCCGTAATGAACCGGGAGTCTTCGAGCCGTTGCGCGATACGCTCCTTACTCACGGGGACCACTACATGCATCTGGCGGACCTTAAGTCATATTTGGAGGCGGACCAGCGACTCCTTGAGCTGTACGCCGACCCCGATGCCTGGGCGCGCAAGGCCATCTTAAATGTGGCGGGCTCTGGGAAGTTCTCCAGCGATCGCACGATTTCCGAATATGCGGCAGATATCTGGAAGGTGGAACCATGCCCGGTGCCTTAGAAACCCGTCCACCGGTAATCGGCCGGAGTGATAATAAGCAGATGATCTCGCCCCTTGCAGGCCTGCCCGCGCCGAAGGAGATGCTGGTGGATTTGGCCCGGCTCGAACGTGACTATTTTGAGCGCCGTCCAGACCTTGCAGATCCCAACCAGATGGTCAGCTTCGGCACTAGCGGACATCGAGGTTCGCCGTTCCACGGCAGCTTCACCGAATCACACATTCTCGCCATCACCCAAGCGATATGCGATTACCGGCGCGGCCAAGGCACAGATGGCCCACTCTACATGGGCAAAGACACCCACGCGGTGTCCGGACCAGCCCAGCGTACCGCGCTCGAGGTTCTGACAGCGAACAACGTAGAAACCATCATCCAGCAAAATGACGGCGTGACTCCTACGCCGGTCATCTCTCGCGCTATTCTGGTCTACAATCGCGATCGCAAGGAACACCTCGCGGACGGCATCGTTGTTACTCCGTCGCACAATCCGCCCGAGGATGGGGGATTCAAGTACAATCCGACCGATGGCGGCCCAGCTGACACCCACGTAACCCAGTGGGTTGAGAATCGCGCCAACGAATTACTGCGAAGTGGCAACTCTGGCGTAAAGCGAATTCCGTTCACCGCAGCCATCAAGGCCGGAACCACGCATCAGGAAGACTTTGTCCTAGCCTATGTTCGCGACCTGAAGAACGTAGTCAACATGGAGGCGATCCGTAGCGCTAGCCTGAAGCTGGCGGTCGATCCGCTGGGTGGCGCCGCTCGGCCCTACTGGGAGCCTATCAACTCGATCTATGGTTTGGATGTCGTCGTAGTAAACCCTGCGATTGACCCGACTTTCTCTTTTATGACGGTTGATCATGACGGCAAGATCCGCATGGACTGCTCCAGTCCTTATGCCATGGCCCGGCTGGTCGGCCTGAAAGATCAGTACCGCGTCGCTTTCGCCAACGATCCAGATTCGGACCGGCACGGAATCGTTACACCCTCGGCGGGGTTGATGAACCCGAATCACTATCTCGCGGTGGCCGTTGGCTATTTGCTGCAGCATCGTCCACGGTGGGGTGCGCACGTCGCGGTGGGCAAGACACTGGTTAGCAGCAGCATGATTGACCGAGTGGTGGAGAAGCTTGGTCGCCGGCTTTGCGAAGTGCCCGTGGGTTTCAAATGGTTTGTGCCGGGCTTGGTTGACGGCTCACAGTGTTTTGGAGGGGAAGAGAGTGCCGGCGCCAGCTTCCTGCGGTTTGATGGCACCGTGTGGACGACCGATAAGGACGGCCCGATCATGGATCTGCTCGCGGCCGAGATTACAGCGCTCACGGGCAAGGATCCGGGTGAACACTACCGCGAACTGACAGCGGAGTTCGGCACACCGTATTACACGCGCATCGATGCGCCGGCCACTCCCGAGCAAAAGGCAAGTCTGCAGAAGCTGTCACCCGAGGCAGTCAAAGAGTCGACTTTGGCGGGCGAGCCTATCACTGCCAAGCTGACGCGTGCTCCCGGCAATAATGCACCAATCGGCGGTCTGAAGGTCGTCGCTGACAACGGGTGGTTTGCCGCCCGCCCCTCTGGCACGGAAAACATCTACAAGATTTACGCAGAGAGTTTCACGGATGAGGCTCATTTGAGCGCCATCGTGAGTGAAGCACAAGCCATTGTGAGTAACGCGCTGTGCGCGAGCAACTGATTGTGCGAGAGCGCAAACACGAGTTTCCAATTTACTGAGGTGACATCATGAAAGCGACGCAACTGCTTTACGACCTCGGCCAAAGTATCTGGCTGGACAACATCACGCGTGATCTGCTGGACAGCGGAACTCTCAAGACCTACATTGACAACCTATCGGTAACTGGCCTCACCTCGAATCCGACCATCTTCGACCATGCCATCAAAAACAGCACGGCCTATGACAATGCGATTGACCAAGACCTGAAGAAGGGCAAATCAGGCGAGGCACTCTTCTTCGACCTGGCCCTTGAAGACCTCACTCGAGCGGCCGATTTATTCCGGCCGATCTACGATCGGACCAACGGAGTGGACGGCTGGGTATCGTTAGAAGTGTCACCGCTGCTGGCTTACGACACGGTGAGCACCCTCGCCGCTGCCAAAGACCTGCACGCCCGGGCGGGACGGCCCAACCTCTTAATTAAGATTCCCGGCACAAAAGAAGGTCTGCCCGCGATTGAGGAAGCCATCTTCGCCGGCATCCCGATTAATGTTACGCTGTTGTTCTCCCGCGAGCACTACGTGGCGGCCGCCGAAGCGTTCTTGCGCGGTATCGAGCGACGGATCGAGGCAGGGCTGGAGCCCTTTGTCGGCTCAGTTGCCTCGGTGTTCGTCAGCCGTTGGGACGCCGCGGTTGCCAGCAAGGTGCCGGAGGCGCTCCGCAACCAACTCGGTATCGCCATCGCCAAACGTACTTACAAGGCGTGCCGCAGTCTGCTCAGTTCACCACGCTGGCAGCGCGTTTACAACCTGGGCGCCCGTCCACAGCGTCTTCTGTGGGCCAGCACAGGAACGAAAGATCCATCAGCTTCGGACATTCTGTACATCAAGGCCCTGGCAGCACCTTTCACGGTGAATACCATGCCCGAGGGCACGTTGAAAGCCCTCGCCGAGCACACTGAACTCGGCGCGTTGCTGCCGGCGGACGGCGGTGACTGCGAAGAAGTGTTGGCGCAGTTTTCCAAGGCGGGGATTGACGTCAATGCTTTGGCGGCTCAACTTCAGGATGAAGGAGCAAAGTCATTCGTCAAGTCCTGGAACGATCTGTTGACGGTGATCACATCGAAGGAAGCCAACTTGAGATCGAAGGTCGCGTAAGAAGCTGCAACGAGGTTTGATTCGTCGCTAAAAGGGCTCAAGTGTCAGAGGACTCCTCATGAACGTGCTGGTAATTGATGTCGGCGGAACGCACGTGAAGATTCTTGCCACCGGGCACGATACGCCTCGGAAATTTCCCTCTGGACCAAAGATGACCCCGCAACAGATGGTCGCCGGGGTCAAAAGATTGGCGGGGACGTGGAAGTATGACGTGGTCTCCATGGGCTATCCCGGCCCGGTTCTCCAAAACCGCCCAGTCGCCGAACCACATAACCTGGCGTCCGGGTGGATCGGGTTTGACTTTGAGGCTGCATTCGATCGTCCGATTCGGATCATTAATGATGCGGCCATGCAGGCCCTTGGCAGCTACAAGGGTGGCAAGATGCTCTTCCTGGGTTTGGGCACGGGCCTCGGTTCAGCTTTGGTGGTGAATGGTGTCGTGGAGCCCATGGAACTCGGCCACCTTCCCTACAAGAAGGGGACTTACGAGGACTACGTGGGACGCAGCGCATTCGAAGAGCGAGGCAAGAAGAAGTGGCGTCAGGATGTAGAGGATGTGGTGTCGCGCCTGATCGCCGCGCTTCAACCCGACGACGTGGTCCTGGGAGGAGGCAATGCTAAGGAATTGAAGCAGTTGCCTCCACGCTGCCGGGCCGGAAACAATGCCAACGCCTTCGGCGGAGGGTTTCGACTATGGGAGCAAGCTGGAGATTCGAAGCCTGCACCTTCGCGCCGAGAGAGCTTCAGATAGCCGGAAAAAACGAAAGGATAACGGACATGGCAGCACGCGTCGAACCGATCACCGGAAAACGGGTCATCAAACGTCGAGCCTGGAAAGATCTCGACGCTCACTATAAAGAGATCAAGAAGTCGCATCTCCGGAATCTCTTTGCTGACGATCCCAAGCGCGGCGAGCGTCTGACGGCAGAGGCGCTGGGCATCTATTTGGACTACTCGAAGAATCTGGTCACGGACGAGACGCTCCGGCTGTTGGTTCAACTGGCCGAGGAATCCGGTCTGCGCGCGCGCATCGATGCTATGTTTCGGGGCGAGAAGATCAACATCACGGAGAAGAGAGCAGTCCTGCATGTCGCTCTGCGTGCCCCACGCGGAACATCGATCGTAGTAGACGGCGAGGACGTGGTGCCCGCGGTCCACGCCGTGCTCGACAAGATGGCTGATTTCAGCGACCGGGTTCGAAGCGGTATCTGGAAAGGCCACACCGGCAAGCGTATTCGCAACGTCGTCAACATCGGGATTGGCGGCTCGGATCTCGGGCCGGTGATGGCGTACGAAGCGCTCAAGCATTACAGCGAGCGCGCAATGACATTCCGGTTCGTTTCCAATGTGGATGGCACCGACTTCGCGGAAGCGGTGCGCGACCTCGATCCATCGGAGACAATGTTCATCGTCTCTTCCAAAACCTTCACTACGCTGGAGACCATGACGAATGCTCACAGCGCCCGTGACTGGTCACTTGCGGGCCTGGGAGGCGATGCGAAATCAGTGGCCAAGCATTTTGTCGCGGTCTCGACGAACACCACGGAAGTGGAAAAGTTCGGTATCGATACGGCTAACATGTTCGGCTTCTGGGATTGGGTCGGCGGGCGCTACTCGATGGACTCGGCGATCGGCTTATCCACTATGCTGGCAATTGGTCCGGAGAATTTCCGCGCCATGCTGGATGGCTTTCATCAGGTGGACGAACACTTCCGCAGCACTCCGTTCGAGCGCAACCTCCCCGTGCTGATGGGACTTCTCGCCATTTGGTATAACAACTTCTTCGGGGCGCAGACGGTCGCAGTTTTACCGTACGAACAATACCTGAAACGATTTCCAGCGTACCTGCAACAGCTAACCATGGAGAGCAACGGCAAGCATGTGACGCTCGAAGGGACGGCGGTCAGCTACGACACAGGTCCCATCTACTGGGGTGAGCCAGGAACCAACGGCCAGCATTCGTTCTATCAGTTGATCCACCAGGGCACGCGGCTGATCCCGTGCGACTTTATCGGGTTCGCGAAGCCCTTGAATGCGCTGGGCCGGCATCACGACATGCTGCTGGCGAATGTCTTCGCACAAACCGAGGCGCTGGCCTTCGGCAAAACCCCGGAGCAGGTCAAGGCCGAGGGAACTCCCGACTGGCTTGTGCCTCACCGCGTTTTCGAAGGCAACCGCCCGTCGAACACGATTCTTGCTGAACAGCTCACCCCAGAAATACTGGGCAAGCTCGTCGCACTGTACGAGCACTCGGTCTTCACCCAGGGAACGATCTGGAACATCAACTCGTTCGATCAATGGGGAGTCGAACTTGGCAAAGCGCTGGCGCAGCGCATCATCCCAGAGCTCGAAAGCAAAGCCGAACCTGAACTCAGCCATGACAGTTCGACAAATATGTTGATCCGCCGCTATCGCAAGCTCAAGGAGACCGCATGACGACTCTGGATCTGATCTTCGATGCCTGCTGAAAGCGCCGGAGTGGCCGCAGCGATGGAACGGCTGCGCACTGCCATCAAACAAGGTAGTGAACTGACCGTAGAGGTCTAACATACTTTGCTCAAAAAGGAGTTACATATATGCAGCTTGGAATGATTGGTCTTGGACGGATGGGGGCAAACATGGTGCGGCGCCTTCTCAACAACGGCCACAAGTGCGTGGTCTTCGATATGTCGCCGAAAGCAGTTGACGAACTGGTTCAAGAGAAGGCTGTGGGTTCTGCAACCCTGCCCGAGTTCGTGAAGAAAATGGACAAGCCGCGGGCAGTCTGGTTGATGGTTCCGGCAGCAGTCGTCGATAAAACGATTGCCAGCCTCCTGCCGCATCTTGAAGCAGGAGACATCCTCATTGATGGCGGCAATTCCTACTATGTAGACGACATCCGTCGCGCGAGAGAACTCGCTCCCAGGGGCATTCACTATGTCGATGTGGGAACGAGCGGTGGCGTGTGGGGTCTGGCGCGGGGTTATTGCATGATGATTGGCGGCGAAAATGATGTCGTCAAGCACCTTGATCCCATCTTAGCGACCTTGGCGCCCGGCATTGGTGACATCTCGCGTACTCCGGGACGCGAAAAAGCTTCAGGCACCTCTGAACAAGGTTACCTGCACTGCGGTCCAAACGGCGCTGGCCACTTCGTGAAGATGGTGCACAACGGAATCGAATACGGAATTATGGCGGCCTACGCCGAAGGGTTAGGCATCCTGCGGTCCGCCAATGTTGGCAAGCAACAACACGCGATCGACGCCGAGACCACGCCGCTTCGCGATCCCGAGCACTATCAATACGACCTAAACCTGCCTGATGTCGCGGAAGTGTGGCGGCGCGGGAGCGTGATCGCATCGTGGTTGCTTGATCTGACGGCGTCAGCATTGCTTCAGGACCCCGGGCTTTCTCAATTCGCCGGCCGAGTTTCCGACTCAGGCGAAGGCCGTTGGACGATCAAGGCGGCCATCGATGAAGCCGTACCAACGCCGGTTCTCACCACGGCGCTCTACGAGCGCTTCAGTTCGCGCGGCGAGGCCGACTTCGCGAACAAACTATTGTCAGCCATGCGTTATCAGTTCGGTGGCCACCATGAGAAACCAGTGGAGACATCAAAGGCCGCTTAAGGGAGACAACCATGAATAATGCCGACCATTCAGATGCACTGGTCTTCTTCGGTGCGACCGGCGATCTCGCCTACAAGAAAATCTTTCCTGCGCTGCAGGCGATGATCAAGCGCGGTCACCTCGGCGTCCCGGTCATTGGAGTCGCAAAAGCGGGTTGGAACCTTGAACAGCTTCGTGCCCGGGCTCACGACAGCCTGGAAAAACACGGAGGGGTTGATTCCGCGGCCTTCGAGAAACTGACCAGCTTGCTCCGTTATGTAGATGGCGATTACGGAGACCGCGCCACCTTTGACGCGCTTCGTAAGGAACTGGGTGGGGCTCAGCATCCGGCGCATTACCTGGCGATTCCGCCGCCGCTGTTTGGGCCCGTTGCCGAGCATCTGTCGAAATCCGGCTCCGCCCAGGGCGCTCGGGTGATTGTTGAGAAGCCTTTTGGAAGCGACCTCGAATCTGCCCGGACGCTCAATCATATCCTGGACGCAACGTTCCCTGAGACGAATATTTTTCGCATTGACCACTATCTCGGGAAGCGGCCGGTTCGCAACATGTTCATGTTCCGCTTCGCTAATGCTTTCATGGAGTCATTCTGGAACCGCAACTACATCGAGAGTGTCCAGATCACGATGGCGGAAGATTTCGGGGTTCAAGGCCGGGGCGCTTTCTACGATGAAACCGGCACCGTTCGAGACGTAGTCCAGAATCATCTGTTTCAAGTGCTGTGTAACCTCGCCATGGAGCCTCCGGTCAGAACGGACAGCGAGTCCGTTCGCGATGAAAAGGTCAAGGTTCTGCGAGCAATACCGCCCCTCGATGAGAACAATCTGGTCCGCGGACAATTCAAAGGCTACCTTAATGAAAAAGGTGTGGCTCCGAATTCGCAAACTGAGACCTTTGCGGCGTTACGACTGGAAATTAACTCATGGCGCTGGCAAGGAGTACCTTTCTACATCAGAGCTGGCAAGAACCTACCCGTGACGTGCACGGAAATCTTGGGCCGGTTCAGGAAACCTCCCTCGGTGCTCCCGACCAGCACCTTAAAGGAGAACCATTTGCGATTCCGGGTGAGTCCTGACGTAACCATAGCCATGGGGATGACGGTGATGGCCCCGGGGGACGATATGACCAGCATGACCGCGGAAATGCTGGCGAGCCGCCACCCTTCCGCGGAGGAGATGGACGCCTACGAGCGCGTATTGGGGGACGCCATGGAGGGAGACGCCACTCTATTCGCGCGGCAGGACTATGTGGAAGAGGCGTGGCGAATTGTGGATCCAGTGCTGAAAAAGGCGACCCCAGTTTACCAATACGAACCCGGCACCTGGGGGCCGAATGAGGTGCGGCGGGTCGCGCCTGCCGCGGGATGGCACAACCCGACACTTGCGAGGCCTCAAGAATCCGGTGTCGCGCAAGCTGCGTAAGCGGTTGGAGTAGAGAACATGAAAGTTGAAGTCTTTGCGGACGCGGAGTCGGTTGCCCGGCAGGCTGCCGCACTCATTGCTGGGGAAGCTCGGGTGGCCGTCGCTGCTCGGGGTAGCTTCATCATGGCCGTCAGCGGCGGACACACCCCGTGGCTGATGTTGCGTGCCTTGAGTGGAGAAGACGTTCCCTGGCAAAGCCTCCACGTAGTTCAAGTCGACGAGCGTGTGGCACCGGCTGGAGATCCGGACCGAAATCTTACTCACCTGAACGAAAGCCTGCATGCCCCGTTGCGTTCCGAGCAAATTCTTGCCATGCCGGTTGAATCCCCTGATCTGAACGCTGCAGCTGCACGGTATGCCGCAACCCTTCGGGAGCTTGCAGGATCGCCACCAGTCCTCGATCTTGTTCACCTGGGGCTGGGCCCCGATGGTCATACCGCTTCTCTGGTTCCAGCTGACCCGGTGCTCGACGTTACCAACGCTGACGTCGCGCTCACCGGCGTCTACCAGGGGAGGCGCCGAATGACGTTGACCTATCCCATTATCAATCGATCCCGTCGCATTCTGTGGCTGGTGACCGGAAGTGAAAAGGTTGAAATGCTTGACCGCCTGCGAAAGGCCGATGTGTCGATTCCCGCGGGCCGGGTTCGGCAGGATCAGGCGGTGGTTTTTGCTGATAGAGCTGCCGCAGCACAGTTGGCAGCGTGAAGCAAAGCCGTTGAGGAGAAACACTGCGGCTCGGAATCGCCACCGATCACGGTAGATACGCGCCCAGGCGGCGGTCTCGCGGACAGGGAAGGCCATCTAGGACGAAGGAGAGATCATCATGAACGCTGCACTTGTTCGTTCAATTACACCGAGCATGACACAGACGGAAATTGATCAACTGTGTATAAACACTATCCGCACGCTTTCGATCGACGCAGTCCAGCAGGCCAAGTCCGGACACCCGGGCACGCCCATGGCGCTCGCACCGCTGGTCTACACACTCTGGAACCGGGTCATGCGCTTCGATCCCAAGGATCCGATCTGGCCCAACCGCGATCGCTTCGTGCTCTCGAATGGCCACGCCTCAATGCTGCTCTGGTCGGTGCTCCATCTCACCCAGACTCAGGCCGTCGATGCTGACTATGAGGCGCTGGGCAAAGCCTCGGTTTCGCTCGATGATATCCGGCACTTCCGCCAGCTCGACAGCAGGGCCCCCGGTCACCCGGAGTACCACTGGGTCTCAGGCGTTGAAACGACCACCGGACCTCTCGGGCAGGGCGTGGCCACGAGTGTTGGCATGGCCATCGCCCAGAAGTGGCTAGCCAGCCGCTACAACCGCCCCGGCTTCGAAATCTTCAACTACAACATCTATGCGGTTTGCGGCGATGGCTGCATGATGGAGGGTATTTCATCGGAAGCGGCGTCGCTGGCCGGCCACCTCGGCTTGGATAATCTTTGCTGGGTTTACGATAACAATCACATCACGATCGAGGGACACACCGACATCACGTTCACCGAGGATGTCGCCGCCAGATTTCTGGCTTATGGATGGAACGTCTTGCGGGTCGGCGATGCCAACGACATCGACCGCATCGAGCGCGCATTCGAAACTTTCCGGAAGACGCCCGGACGTCCCACTTTCCTCGTCCTTGACAGCCACATCGGCTACGGGTCGCCAAATAAGCAAGACACACCTGAAGCTCACGGCGAGCCGCTGGGAGATGAAGAATGCCGCCTGACCAAACGCTCCTACGGATGGCCGGAGGAGGCAAAGTTCTACGTTCCTGACGGCGTCTACGAGTGTTTTGAAGCGGGGTTAGGGGCACGGGGAGCATCAGCTCGCCAAGAGTGGGTCCAACTCTTTGCTGCGTACCGAGCCAAGTATCCCGACCTGGCGGTCGAGATTGACCTGATGCAGCGACGCGAGCTTCCCACTGGATGGGACCGCAATCTCCCCGTTTTCCCTGCTGATCCGAAGGGCATCGCTGGGCGGGAAGCCTCGGGCAAGGTGTTGAACGTGCTTGCCCAAAATATCTCCTGGTTCCTCGGAGGCTCTGCGGACCTTGGACCCTCGAACAAAACTACCCTGACGTTTCCCGGCGCTGGCAGCCTTCAGGCGGATAGTCCGGGCGGGAAGAACTTGCACTATGGCATCCGTGAACACTCGATGGCGGCCATCGTGAATGGGCTCTCGTTATCTAAGCTTCGGGCATTCGGTGCGAGCTTTTTTATCTTCAGCGACTACGCCAGACCGGCTATCCGGCTCTCGGCCCTCATGGAGCTGCCAACCATCCTGGTCTTTACCCACGACGCCATGGGTGACGGAGAGGATGGCCCAACCCACCAGCCCGTGGAGCACCTCGTGTCATTGCGCGCCATACCTGGCCTGGTTCTGTTGCGGCCAGGCGACGCCAACGAAGTGGTTGAGGCGTATCGATACATTATGCAACTGCGCCACGAGCCTGCCGTGTTGGCACTCTCACGCCAGCCGCTACCGACCCTCGATCGCAGCAAGTATGCGTCAGCATCTGGAGTTGCGCACGGTGCCTATGTGCTCGCCGACGATCCTGGCGGCAAGCCGGAGGTCATCCTCATCGCCTCGGGCAGCGAGGTCTCCCTTGCAGTCGAGGCTCACGAGAAATTACTGGCCGAGGGCATCCGCTCGCGCGTTGTCTCCATGCCGTCCTGGGACATCTTCGACCATCAGACAAAGCAGTATCGGGACAGCATACTGCCGCCCGATGTGAAAGCGCGGGTTGCCATCGAGCAGGCTTCGACATTCGGATGGGAGCGCTACGTCGGCACTTCGGGGCACACCATCGGCATGAATACATTCGGCGCGTCCGCTCCGCTCAAAGAACTTCAGAGAAAGTTCGGATTTCATCCGGACGAGGTGGTAGCCGCCGCAAAAAATCAACTAGGCAGGAAATAAACACAAACAATGGGCGTCGCTCTGGATCACGCTATTACCAGTCCGGATCCCCTGGGGTCGGCAACTGCCGCGAGCAAGAGCCGAAGCTCTCCTCTTGGAAGCACGGTTCGTGATGGTGGGGTCAACTTCAGCATTTTCTCCCGTGCCGCGTCAGGCATGGAGTTGCTGCTCTTCGACCGGGAAGACGATGCTAGGCCCGAACGCGTGATTCCCGTTGATCCAACTCATCGGACGTATCACTACTGGCATGTGTTTGTCCCTGGCGCGCAGCCCGGCCAGATCTATGGTTATCGGGTACACGGGCCTCACGATCCCGCGAACGGGCTGCGATTTGATTCGAGCAAAGTTCTCCTCGATCCCTACGCACGGGGCGTTGTTGTTCCCAAGGACTACGGTCGTGAGGCTGCCAAACAGGAAGGCGGCAATGCCGCGACCGCCATGAAGAGTGTCGTCGTCGATCCCAGCACGTACGATTGGGAAGGCGACGCGACGCTTAGACGGCCGTCCTCCCAGACCATTATTTACGAGATGCACGTGCGCGGGTTCACCTGCGATTCGAGTTCTGGTGTTTCCGAGAAAATACGTGGCACGTATGCTGGCTTGATTGAGAAGATTCCGTACCTTCAACAACTTGGTATTACAGCTGTCGAACTGCTGCCGGTTTTTCAATTCGATGCCCAGGATTGTCCGCCGGGGCTGGTCAACTACTGGGGCTACGCACCGGTTTCGTTCTTTGCGCCACATCAGGCATACAGCTCGCGTCAGGACCGGTTCGGCCCGGCGGACGAGTTTCGCGACATGGTCAAGGCCCTCCATCGGGCGGGCATCGAGATCATTCTCGACGTTGTATTCAACCATACTGCGGAAGGTGACCACGGCGGACCGACCCTTAGCTTTCGCGGCCTGGACAACAACACCTATTACATCCTGGAACAAGATCGCTCCCGCTACGCCAACTACAGCGGCACGGGGAACACGCTCAACGCAAACAATCCAATCGTCCGCCGCATGATCGTCGACAGCCTGCGCTACTGGGTTGAGGAAATGCATGTAGACGGCTTCCGGTTTGATCTCGCATCGATCCTGGCACGCGATCCGGAAGGCCGGTTGATGTCAAACCCACCCGTGCTATGGGATATTGACTCCGATCCCTCGCTCGCAGACAGCAAGATCATCGCCGAGGCATGGGACGCGGCTGGCCTGTACCAGGTTGGCAGCTTCATCGGGGACAGTTGGAAGGAGTGGAATGGGCGGTTCCGTGACGATGTTCGCAGTTTCGTCCGCGGCGAACCACGGTCCGTGGGACACGTCGCCGACCGATTTCTGGGTAGCCCCGAGATCTACGGTCATAAGCAGCGCGAGGCTGAGCAGAGTGTCAACTTTGTGACCTGTCACGACGGTTTTACCCTCAATGATCTCGTCTCCTACGAGCGCAAGCACAACGAGGAAAACGGCGAGAACAACACGGACGGCGCCAACGATAACCGAAGCTGGAATTGCGGCGTTGAGGGTCCGACCGATGATCCGGCTATCGAGAGGCTGCGAAATCGGCAGGTGAAGAACTTCTTGACCATCACCATGCTCTCACTGGGCATACCCATGATTCTCATGGGTGACGAAGTGCGCCGCACCCAGTGCGGCAACAACAACGCTTACTGCCATGACAGTAAAACCAGTTGGTTCGACTGGACGCTGGTGGAGAGGCATGCGGACGTGCGTCGCTTTCTCAACCTGCTGATCGAACGACGGTTGCTGCGAGACTTGGAGGCGGAGCTACACCGCAAGACCCTGCACGAAATGCTGCAGGCTGCGACAAAGGCCTGGCACGGCGTAAAACTGAACCAGCCGGATTGGAGCGATGATTCACGCAGCTTCGCATTCGGCGCGAGGCTTCCGAAGGAGAATCTGCTCTTTCATTTGATCGCAAACGCTTACTGGAACCCGCTTGACTTTGAACTGCCGCCGGTGGGTAACGGCTCTCGAGATCCATGGCGCAGATGGATCGATACCTCCCTCGAGTCGCCGCAGGACATCGTCTCATGGCAAGCAGCTCCATCCATTCCCGGCTACACCTATCGGGTCGGACCGCGCTCTATGGTTGTGCTTCACGCCGCCATTGACCCGGCGGATCAAGATTTACAACCAGGCTCACAAGCGAGATGAGAGTCGCTGGGCGACATCCGCAGGAAACTAGCATAAAACCTATGTTCTTGGAGGTGTCCGGTGGCGAAGAGGGACCTGCCGAGTAATTCTGCTCACGAGATTGAATCCGCAGCATTCCATCATGCCGAGTTGCGGAGCGAACGCCTCCGCATTTTTGGGGTGCTGAGCTTCGTCACGATTTTTGTGGTTGCCACGTGGGTGCGAGTATTCGTCATCCGTACCGCGTCCACTACCACTCCCTGGGCCTGGAACTTCGGGTTGGCGGCCGCGGTCGTGCTTTATGAACTATGGATGCTGCGGCGTGTAAACCTCGCCATAAACTCGGGACGCACGCTTCCCGCAAGGTTCTGGGTCCTCAGCACGATCTTGGAGACCTCCATCCCGGCATTCGCAATCGCTTTCCTTACCAGCCCAGATGTTGAGCCCGCCTATCGACCGCTGGCGACTCCCGCAGTGCTTGTCTTCTTTATTTTCATTATCCTCTCCACGCTGCGATTAAACGTCTGGACCTGCCTTCTTTCCGGAGCCATCGCAAGCGTTACCTACCTCGCTGCCGCTTTGTATCTCGGCTGGCGGCCTCCTGTGCTCGGTGTCCCGGCACCGGTGACGCAGACCAGCGTCAGCCTGAATGCCCTTGTTCTTCTTACGGGGGGCATAGTCGCCGGAGCAGTTGCGGGGGAGATCCGCAAGCACGTCGAGGCAGCCTTACGCGAGGCGGAAACCAAACGTAAGCTGGAGGCGGTCGAGCACGATCTTCAGGTCGCACGATCCATCCAGCAGTCTCTGCTGCCGAAGGAACAGCCCCAGATTGCAGGATTCGACGTCGCCGGGTGGAACCAACCCGCCGACGATACTGGAGGCGATTACTTCGATTGGAAGACTCAAGGTGATGGCAAACTGGTCGTAAGCTTGGCTGACGTCACTGGGCACGGCATCGGTCCCGCGCTGGTGGCGGCAATCTGCCACGCCTATGCGCGATCCAGTTTCAGCATGGAACATGACTTGACGACCGCTTTCGCGCACATTAATCAATCTCTTGGTGCTGATCTTCAGTCTGGACGGTTCGTCACTTTCGTCGCGGCTGTCTGCGAACCTGACAGTCCGAATCTCCAGATCCTCTCCGCGGGACATGGCCCACTCTTCGTTTATTCTCGCTCGGAAGACCGGTTCATCGATGTGAACCCGCAGGCAGTCCCGTTTGGCATCCTGCCTTTCTTCAATTCGGACCCTCCGGCCCGACTCCGGATGGGCTCGGGTGATCTGGTACTGTTGCCCACAGATGGGTTCTTTGAATGGGAAAACGATCAAGGCGAGCAATTCGGTGTCAAGCGGATGGAAGAAGTGATCCGAGCCTCGCGACAGCTGGCTCCGCCCGAGATCATTGCGCAACTCTACGATGCGGTCACGAAATTCTCCAATGGAACCAAACAACAGGATGACCTGACAGCAGTGATTATCAAGCGGTTGTAGAGGTCACATGAAGCTCGGACGAGCCTCGATCGTACGATCGGGGATGATACGAGCCGCGAGGCGACAGCATCCGCAGCGTGATGACAACCGCAGGCAGGAGATAAACAAAGCTCCCAAAGACCCACATCAAGGCCCCCGCGAGTGCCTGATCGTCCAGCGGCGAAATTGCGAAGAGCTGCGAAGCCGATGCATACGATGGATAGAGAACACGGTCACAGAAGGCAAGAAACGCCGAAAGCGCATCGTTCGCCATCATTCCAAGAAAGAGGTACACAGGCATTGACCAACGTGGCCACCTCGCCACGCTCGGCCAAGGCTGTATCACTGGCCACCAGAACAAAATCGATGTCGTGAAGAAGCATGCGTGTTCGATCTCATGCCAAAAGTCCGAACGCAGGGCAAATTCGAACGCCGTGGGAGTGTGCCATCCAATCAAGGTCACGGCGGCAGCCACCCAGCAAAACACAGGGTGGGTCAGAGCGTGTCCCAGCCATTGCATTGGGGGCCAACGCAGAACTGGACCCAGAACGAACCGTACAAACGCCTGCGGGAACCCGTGCAGAAGCGGCAGGGCTGGCGCACCCAAGAGGATCAACGGTGGCGCGACGGCCATGAGAAGAATGTGCTGCACCATATGGATCGAAAGCAGATCGTCATCAAGAGCCGCGAGAGGGGATCCAACCGCAATCCAAAGGACAAGCACTCCACTTGTAAAACAGATCAGCCTCCAAGTTGAAGCGACGGTTGGAAGAAGACTCCGCAGGCGACGCCAGCCCCGCAAATAGACGAGTGCCGTGATCATCAGAACAAGCGTGACCGGCACCGGGAGAACCCACGATTGCAATGCGGTTTGGATTGCGGAGAACATTGATGACTTCATGGACCTGCGGCGGATGATCCCGCGGCGCTCGCTCCGAGCACAACGGTGCGAGCAGCATTACTCGCCGGAGGCTGTCCAGAGGGATGCAGTGTTTCGAGGAAAGCCACCAGGGCCGTAGTCTCAGCGGGGCTCAAGTTTTTTCCGTAGGCCGGCATATTGCCGCCACCTTGAATCACCTGGCGGATAAGCTGATCCTGCGTGAGGCGAAGTGCAACCCGGTCGAGCGCCGGTCCGCGCTTGCCGCCCATATCGTCCAGCGAATGGCAGTTGTGGCATTGCTTGGCCTGGAACACAAGAGCGCCCCGGCGCTCGAGCGCAGTGCGGCCTTGCAGATATTCGGAGGGAATCGGCATACTGCTCCACGCGTCCATCACCGGACTCCAGGGCGTATGCAAGCCCAAGTGCGTGAGAGTGCTGAGCATCACCGCAGTCAGTAGAATTGTCAGAACGGCGATCGGCCTGCGCTTCCAGCTCTTCTCGCCTTCGCCAGCAAAAAAGGGGAGCAGCAGTAGCACAACGATTCCAATTACGGGCCCAATCATAAGAATCGGAGTCTCTGCCGACGGTGGCAGGAAAGACAGGACTGCATAGAGCCACAAAAAGAAGAAATCAGGACGCGGCGCTGTCTGAATGATGGTCGGATCCGGCTGGCCGCTCGGGCCGAAAGGGCCGAAATAGACGGCGCAAGCAGCGATCGAAAGCAAAATGAATCCAGAGAAGAAGACGTCCTTCCAAACCGCGTACGGAACGAATGGAACCCCTTCTTTGTGCGTCAACTCGTGATATTCCTGAAGATATGTGGCACGCCGCACGATGCGTCCTGGCATGGGCCATTCATTTACTCCCAATTTCAACACCATGAGCAGGTGCACGCCAACGCACGCGATCAGCAGCCCTGGAACTACGAAAACGTGTACCGCGAAGAACCGGGAGAGTGTTGCACCAGCAATAATAGGCCCGCCCAGCATCAGATTCACAGCCCATGGACCGATCACTGGGACTCGACTTGCAATCGATGCTCCGATCCCCAATCCCCAATAGGCGTCCTGGTCGAATCGCAGCACTTGGCCCGTAAAGGCCATGGCCAGGGTCATCAGCAGAAGGAAAACTCCGACCATCCAGGTCAACTCTCGCGGGAACTTGTAGGCTCCGAAAAGAAAAACCTGCACCATGTGGATCAGAACGATCGCAACCATGAAGTTTGAGCCCCAGCCATGCAATCCTCGAATGAACCACCCCAGCGAAATACCATGATTGAGAATCTGCAGGCTGTTCCAGGCCTCGCCGGCTGAAGGCACATAAATGAGAGCAAGAAGAATTCCAGTGACGATCTGAAGCATGAAGCAGGTCAGCGCAGCGCTGCCGAAGACATAAAACCAACTTGCAGTCTCGCGCGGCACAGGATGCTCAGCGGTTTCGCGAATCGGCGCGCCCAGCTTAAGGCGTTGATCGAGCCACTCCCCGACTTCCCTGATCACGCGCATGTTCGCCTCGCGCCTGGCACACCCGCGGTTGGACTCCCGGTGGTCGGCATTTCGCCCGCTTTGATGAAAAGCCTTCCATCCTCAACCTTGTAGTGGTATGTGAAGAGTCCGCGAGGCGGAGGCCCCGAAGCATGTGAACCATCTTGATAGTAAACCCCGCCGTGGCACGGACACATGAAGAGCTTCGACTGCGGGAACCAGCGAACCGGACACCCAAGGTGTGCGCAATTGATGGCAAAGACCTGGAAATTCTGGCCATCCACATTCCGAACCCAGCAGGCAATGTCTGCTGTTTCCCCATCCCAGGGGTTCACTACGGGATTTCGATAGGTAGCCAGCCGGGTCTGACCTGCGGGAAACTGTTCCAGCCCTCCCAGCGACAGCCAGGACTCATAGCCTATCTTCCGCGCGTGATGCACAGGAGAGAGGATGTAACGCACAATCGGCACGGCAAGAATCACGCCGACAATGCCATTGAGAAACATCCCGAGCTTCACCAGCATCGCACGCCTTGATACTCCGGTTGATTCGGTCATGGCAGTCCTCCCGCAGCACGGTCCATCGACGGTTTCGGGTACGGTTGGCCCGGAAACTGTGGCCGTTGCGCAGACAGCCAGGCGACAACATCAGAGATCTCCTGCGCTGACATCTGTCGGCCGGGCACATCACCGCGCCAGTCCGGAGCACCCATTTCTGGCCGTCCCACGATCACGTTCGTTCGCAGATCCTGATCACTCACCACTGCCAGATACGACCCGTCTACTATCGAACTCGCTTTCTTGCCACCTTTGCCGTCCGAACCGTGACAACTCGAGCAGTAGGTTGCGTACACATCCGCTCCCTTGTGCGGATCGCCGCCAGACTGCGCTGCATAGGGTGGAGGTAGGGTGCCGTGCATGCTGTCGGGCTTCGCCCAGGACCGGATTCCGCTCACGATGGCGTCGATTTGTTTGTCCGTGAGCATTCCACCCGCGCTTTGCGCGAAGGCGGGCATGGGCGTGCCGGGCACGCCGTTGGCGGCGGTGTGCCGAATCACGGCATCATCGGCGATCGCGAGGAAAACAGGGTCGCCGAGTGGAACTGCGGCGCCTCCCTTTCCCTCCGAACCGTGGCATCCCGCACAGTTGCTGGCGTACAGCAGGTTGAACTCCATTATCTGACTGGGCGGGATCACCTCGGAGTCAGGACCCGGCCGACCGGGCGAATTGTCACAGGCAACGCAGGCCATAACTGCAAATAGCCCGAGAGTGAGAAGATCGGCACGATGCTTCATGGTCGCTGCCCCTCTTCGTTCTTCTCGTCCATTGCTCCTGGCGCCTCCATGCCCGCTCGAATTGCGAAGGGAAGGTGCTGCCAGGTGCGCACGCGTTCTTGTTTTGAAACCACAATGCCAGCCACGATTCCGAATCCCATTTGAGTGATGAGGAACCACCCCCAGTTGATCCTGTCGCTGAGCGTGGGGTTGAGAAGTTGGAGAGCACTGTGCAGCAGTCCCGACCATAAGAGCGGAGCGATCACGCCTCCTAACAAAATCGGGCGACGAGGAAACATCGGAAGCATGGCGCCGTAAAGAAGCCCGACCAGCAACGACGTGACCAGGTGAACGATGGAAGCGATGATGAAGGCATCCAAGTGAAAGGCTGAGATCTGCTCAGTTGTCTCTAACGCCGGGAAAAATCCAACAGCCAAAATATTAATGGGGTACCAGATGCTGTGGTAGGCGGCGATTCCGTAAATCACCGCTAGAACCGCCATGGCTATACTTCCCGCCAGGCCACCCTTCACTCCCGCAGAAATTGGATAGATTTCAAGCGGCAGCCGTGCCCGGTGCGGTTCGTGTGTAATCAAATCCACTCGCGCCACTGCGGGGCGGGTCGTGACGATGGGTATCACTTCAGCCGAGACTGGAACGGGCTCGTGCTTCTCGTGCGGTAGTACGTCGCAAAACCAACCCACCCATCCGCTGACCGTCAATATCGCACCCAGGATACTGACCGAAGCGCTCGTCACCAGTCCGGCGAACAACAACGCCACGCCGAAAGCCGCGACAATCGGCCAAGCCGTCGGCGCGGGCAGCTCTATGTTGCTCGGCGCACCCGCCCGTGTTCCCCCCTGCTCCGCGACCATTTCGCTGAACCTTTCCCTAACGCCCAATGATGTAAACGACTGTGAAGACCACAATCCATACCACGTCTACGAAGTGCCAATAGAGAGACAACACGTCGATGCGATAGGTGTGCTGCTGCTGGACGTCGCCAAGCAACGCAAACGTCATTACAGTGGAGAGGCAAATAAGGCCTACGACCACGTGAAATCCGTGCAGTCCGACCAATGAATAGTAGGTTGTTCCGAACAAGTTGGTGCTGATGGTCAGGCCATCCTTGTAAATAAGCCGATGCCATTCATGCGCCGTCCCGTAAAGGAAAGCGGCTCCCAGCGCGATCGTCCCAAACCACCAGGCTTTGAAGCTCCCGATGCTTCCCTGGCGCAGCGCGCCGACCGCCAAGTGAATCGTGATACTGCTCGAAAGCAAACAGATTGTGTAAAAGATCGGTACTTCGAGAACGTCCTTAGGCATGGGTCCGGTCAGACTCTTGCCCAGATAGAAGAGGTACGCGACGACAAAGATGACGAAAATCGCAGCTTCGGCGACGATCAGAGCGAACATTGCGACGTGTCCACGCGACGGAAGCTCCCACTTCAGCTCCGGCTCACGCATTGTGATTGGTACGGTGCTCATTCAGAGTTCCTCGCTACTCGTACTTCCAGTCGGGATCTTCCGGATGCTTGAGGTCCCACAGCGGGCGCCGGCTCTTCACCGTTGGAATGGTCGCGAAGTTATAAGCCGGCGGCGGTGAACTGGTGGTCCACTCCAGCGTCCACGCATCCCAGGGATCGCTGCCGGAAGCTTTGCCCTTCAAGCGGGACCACAGCAAGTTGCCAACAAATATCAAAATACCCAAAGCCTGAAAGAAGACTCCAATGGTCACGATCAGATTCCAGGTGTCCCAACCGCGCCCCGGTTCGTAGGTGTAGATCCTTCGAGGCATGCCCAACAGTCCGGGAACGTGCATGAAGTCAAAAGTCAGGTGAAATCCGATAACAAACAGCCAAAAGTGCAGCTTACCCAGCGTTTCGTTGTACATCCTTCCCGTCATCTTCGGGAACCAGTAGTAGAACCCGCCGAAAAGCGCGAACAGGATTCCGCCCACGATGACGTAGTGGAAGTGGGCAACCACAAAATAGGAATTTCCCAGCTGCCAATCAAAAGGCGCCGCACTCAACATGATTCCCGTAAGCCCGGCGATCAGGAATTGAAACAGAAATGCGATGCAGAACAGCATCGGCGCCTGGAAGTGGATCTTTCCGCCCCACATCGTGGCCAGCCAGTTAAAGATCTTGATTCCGGTCGGAACACCGATGGCCATTGTCGAAAGCACGAAGAAGGTGTTCGCATTCGAACTCATCCCAACCGTGAACATATGATGAGCCCAAACGGCCATGCTCAGAAAACCAATAGCCACGGTCGCGGCCACCATAATCGGATATCCAAACATCGCCTTACGCGAAAATACTGGAACGATTTCAGAAACGACGGCGAACGCCGGAATCACGAGAATGTACACTTCGGGATGGCCGAAGATCCAGAAGAAGTGCATCCAGATCACGGCCGATCCCCCGGCCTGCGTGTCGAAAAAATGTGCGCCGAGGTAACGATCAAGACTCAGCATGATCTGCGCCGCAGTCAGTGGACCGATGGCAAGCAGGACCAACCCTGCCATCACGAGGTTCAGCCAGGCGAGCAGCGGCATTTTCCCCAGCTTCATGCCCGGGCATCGCAGACACAAGATCGTAGTCAAAATATTGATCGCCGTGCCGATGCTTCCGAAACCGGAAACCAAAACTGCCAGCGTCCAGAAATCAGTGCTGTGTCCGCGAGAGAACGTCTGAGCCGTTAAGGGAGCGTAGGCAAACCATCCTACATCCGGAGCATTCCCCGCTCCATACAGGCCATTCGCGCCCAGCAGGCTGAAGTAAAGAAGGATGCCTCCGAATGCCGACAGCCAAAAACTAAACGCGTTGAGACGCGGAAATGCCATGTCGCGCGCGCCAATCATGAGCGGAACCAGATAATTCGCAAATCCGAATACGAGCGGCATGGCCACGAAGAAAATCATCGTGGTCCCATGCATGGTGAACATCCGGTTAAACACTTCGGGGGAGACGAAGTCATTCTGCGGGCGGATGAGCTGGATACGCATGATCGTAGCTTCAATCCCGCCAACCACGAGAAAGGACAACGCAAAAAGGATGTACAGAATTCCCAGCCGCTTGTGATCAACCGTGGTCACCCACTCGTGAAGCCGATCGACGAGCGGCCGAGAAGCCTCGTAACTCCCGGGCAAAGCGATTGAATCAGTCGACATCG
>Ga0210396_10000946_pt1 | contig 33265 bp, 23 predicted proteins | sample IncBWH17OmetaG_FD_155466 | JGI IMG/M metagenome (GOLD analysis project Ga0210396, IMG submission 155466) | Forest soil microbial communities from Barre Woods Harvard Forest LTER site, Petersham, Massachusetts, United States - Inc-BW-H-17-O ...
CTTGTCGCTGTGTTATAGACAGAGGAACTACTGCTCCGATAGTTCACGTCGAGATAGCGCCAACCCGCTTGCAGAACGCATTTCTTGCTGATTTTGTAGCCGAGGATGCCCGCTACTTGGTAATCAGAGTTTGCGCCGCCGCCACCGGCGTCGCCCCCAACGGTTATCATTGCCTTTTGGGACACAGGAATGTGGATCCTGGCGCCGCCTAAAACGTCGACCCAATTTTGTGATGCCGAGACACCTCCCACTAGTGAAGGTGTGAACTTCAAGCTTTCGCCCAGGTGCCAATACCGCAAACCTACAATGGCATCAACCTTGAGTGTTTCCTTATCGATGACTCGATAACCGACTCCTGGAGTGAGGACAAACTGTTTCACCTTGGCGTCTACTGACTGGATACCCACGTCATTGAACGGAATCCCCTTTTCGTCAGAAAGCCTCATCCATATGACGTCAGTGAGGAGCAAAACTCGTTTTTTACGAGCCTCTACTTCTCCCATCAGGCCAATATTGAGATACGAAAATATGTCTCCAAACGAAGCGTGCACACCGATCTCGTGACCCAAGACCCCGACGGCGCCATGCAATCCCGCAAACCAGATATAGGGCGTAACGCCGACGTGCCAATCGTCATCAAGGGATGCGGTAGTTGCCGGAGAAGGCGCAGTTCCACCGGATTGTGAAGTCTCTTCGACCGCAGGCATTTGAGCGCTGGCGGAGGTCGCCAGAGAAAGGATCAATGTCAGGAGACAAAGGAACAGCCTCCTCCGGACAGCCATATCGAAATTCACCTTTCTCTCTCCTTGGCCAGCAGAACGAAGGCTCCACTTACGCGAACATCACCGCTATCACACGCGGCAAATCAACGGAACCGCCTATCTCCGGCACCGTGATCGTTCGTCCTAACAGCCCCAAACCGCCCCGCTCGAAGAATTCGGGCGCAAGCGCTCAGCCGTTGCCTGACGACGTCTCCGAGCCCGACGAGAGTGTCGCGGCTGCCGCAATGTAGGACAAGGTTGCGGCCATCAGCTTGGCCTCCTAGCCGCTGAGGGCGGGCGCCGTCCTGCACCCGCCCACTTCTCTTGCCCTGTTCAGGATTCACATGAGCTTTACGCGAAAGTTCGGAGAAAATGCAGAGCCGAGGAGCCTGTCCGCATCGAACCGCATCCGCCGTAACGGCGGGGGCGGCGGCAGGTACGGTGGAAATTCTGCGTCCATCTAGCGTTCCCGACGAACTTCGTGCGTGGCTCGATAACGTGATAATTCCAATCTTGTTGGAACAGTTCATACGGGAAATTGACTTGCGTTCGCCTGATTCTGACGGAGAATGGAAATTATGAGATGCGCCATCTATGCTCGCTATTCGTCGGACCTCCAACGCGAAAGCTCAATCGAGGACCAGATTCGGAAGTGCCGGACATTTGCTTCACAGCAGGGCTGGACTGTGCTGGAAGAATTTGTTCGGTTCGATCAGGCCATTTCCGGCGCCAGTCTGGCTTCGCGCAATGCGCTCTTGAGCCTTCTTGAGGACGCAAAGAAAGACCCCCTCCCTTACGACCGCCTGCTGGTTGACGACACTTCTCGGCTTGCCCGCAACATCGAAGATGCTCTACACCTCAGCGATATCTTGCGTTTTAACGGTGTCGGGGTTACAGCTATTAGTCAAGGCATCGACTCTCAGCAGAAGAGCGCTCGTTCGCTGCTGGCTCTCCATGGGATTATTGACGAGCAATACCTCACCGGACTGGCCGAAAAAGTTCATCGGGGACAGGAAGGCCGAGTGTTAAAGGGTCTGCACCCCGGAGGGCGGTGTTATGGCTACCGCAACGTGCCGATCGAGGATCCGACCCGACCTGCGAAATATGGCCGACCAGCTGTCACCGGTGTGCTTCTAGAGATAGATCAAGAGCAGGCATCCATCGTTCGACGGATATTTCGAGAGTACGCGGAAGGTTTCAGTTTGGCCGCTATTGCGAAGCGACTGAACGCCGATGGAATTCTGTCACCGCAGCCGTCGCAGGCCCAGAGGGAACGTTCGTGGAGCGTTTCCTCTTTATACGAGATACTCCGCCGCGACCGCTACCGCGGCGTGTTCGTATGGAACCGCACCAAGAAGGAGCGGAATCCGGAAACCGGACGCAGAGTCAGCCGGCCACGGCCGCTCTCGGAATGGCAAACCGTGTCGGTGCCGAATTGGCGAATCGTGTCCGACCAGTTATGGGGCAGTGCATAGCAGGGCCAAACTCATGCGTGAGCGCTTCGGATCGAGCGGTCGCAGCCAGATCAGATCCGCTGCGTGGTCAAAGTACCTTTTCTCCGGATTGCTGGTGTGCGGCGAGTGCGGCGCGCGCATCACTATCGTGGCGGGGAATGGAAAGCGTGCGTATCCAAAGTACGGATGTCCGAACCACCGCTACCGGGGAACCTGCAACAATCGCTTGCTTATTCGCCTAGATCGGCTCGAAACCCAACTGCTCGCGGGGCTGGAACAGAGAGTCCTTAGTCCTTCGGCTGTCGAGTATGTAGTTGGGCGCCTGCAAGACGAAATCAAGGCTTACTGCACGAATGCAGGGAGAGCCAACGATATCTCCCGCCTCACTGCCTTGGAGAAGGAGAAGATCGAGATCGAGGATCAGGCTCAGAGGATCGTCGATGCAATAGCAGCGGCAGGCCATTCTGCAGTCCTGCTACAACGGCTTTCGGACATCGAGAATCGGTTGGGTGAAGTCGATCGCAAAATTAGTGCGTCACGCCCAGTCATGCGGGAGCCAGCATTAAGCGAAATCCGAGATTTCGTGACAAGAAGGCTGCTGAATTTACGGGGCCTGCTGCGGGAAAATGTGCCTCGTGCCAAACGCGAACTGCTGGAACACGTTCAACAGATCACCCTGACGCCCGTCCAAAACATGACCGCCTACGCGGTTTCTGGGAGTTGGGAGTTGCTGCCGACTGGTAATGATGTAATTTCAATGGTGGCCAGGGACGGAGTTGAACCGCCGACGCCAGCCTTTTCAGGGCTGTATTCTTTGAGCCTAAACCCTTTTTCAATCAACAACTTAATTCATCAAGGTGGCCCCTTTATTGTGACCACTCTGTGACCAGCGCCGATGTTCGCCTAAGCGTCGGCAAGAGACTGGAAATCGTGAACATGTTTAAGCAAGACCAAGTAATATCGGTTCGAACAACCGAAACTACTCGGCATCTGGCGATTGCCTGAGATACGTGATTCGGCACCTCCCACGCGCGGACCAAAATGGCTTTAAGTCTGGGAGGCTGAACTCACATCGCGCCAATGGACTTCCGCAGATCTAAGCTTTCTCGGGATGCCTTTCGCGCGATTAAGCCGAAGCCTTTGGAACCGGCTGCCTTCTGCAGAGCACGCAACTCCATTTGGGCCTGGGAAATGTGCTTTGTTTTGTTCGCAAATTCTGCCAGCGCAAGGTTGTCCGCAAACTCGATACCGACGAATCCATAGCGGTGTGCGTTACCCGCTACTCCCTGAAATAGTGGACGGGACGCGTCCGGATGATCAGACGCCAGGAGAACTCGGCCCGAGGCCAACTCGAACTGTAAACGAAGAAAGCGGTTCTGGCTCTTGTTTCCAAGCCGTTGAGCTGCTTCCACTTCTTTTTTGAGCTTCGCTTAGTTTGGCCTGAGCAAGTAACGCGTCGATGAGCACAATTCTGGCAGTGAGTTCATCGTCAGCTTGTTGCTCCTTCTGAAATTGTTCTATGCACGCACGCACCGATGCTTCGGCATCCGGAGCGTGACCTTCCTCGATGGCGAGTTTCGCTAAAGAGACACGGCTCTCAGCAGTATTCTGCTTCTCCCCGGCTTGATTCCGAAGCGCAAAAGCTTCTTCGTATCGCTTCCGGGCCAAGGGGAGATCACCTCGATCCAACGCTACATCCCACATCCCGCTGAGCACATAGGCGGTAGCATTCTTGTCTTCAATTTTCCGCGCAATCACTTCGGCCTGCCGGTAGGCTGCCTCCGCTTTGTCGAGCTCGCCATCCTGTCTCCAGATGTCTCCCAAGCTGTCAAGATTAAGGGCTACACCTTCCTTGTCATCGACAGCTTGATACTCCGGAATGGACTCTTCCAGCAACTTCCTGGCTTCCATCAGATCGCCTTGAGAAAGACGAGCGTCAGCAAAATTGCTGAGCGCGGTGGCGACACCGTCTCTCAATCAACGGACCTTCCGTGCCGAGGTGAACTTCGAAAGTACGCAATTGGCTGAAAGACGATGTCTGTGCCGAGCGGTCGAATCAACGTTGAGCTTGGTCAAGTTGTACGGCTTTCTGTGTTTCGGCATCGGCCTCGGTTGCGCGGCCTGCCCTTGCCAGAGCGGTGGCAAGTCCTCGGTGAGCTTCGATGTATGTCGGGTCGCTTGAAACCGCTTCCTGGTAGCGCTCGATGGCGTCTGTGATTTGATTTTTCAAAAGAAGCATGTTGCCGGTGTTGGTTGCAAAAGTGGCACGTTGCCGGTTGACAGCCATGCGAGTGAGTTCACCTGCCTTCGTGCGCTCCTTGGCCGCCTCTGCAGTTTGGCCTTGTTGGGCGAGAACACTAGCGAGCGTGACGTGGGGTCCAGGCTGATCTGGCATTACTTCGATGGCTTTTTGGAGCGCATCTGACGCTTCTGCGAGTTTATTCTGCTGTTTGTAGACACTTCCCAAGATGGCCCAGCCGTCACCGTTTTTTGGTCGCAGGCTCAACGCGGTTTTGAGGTGTGCCTCCGCGTCGTCGAAACGTCCCCTCTGCATTTCCAAAATGCCGAGCGTATAGGGCGGATCAGGGGAATGCGGGTTGGAGCGCGCAGCCAATTCCAGTTCTTCGGTCGCTGCGGCGAGATCGTCCTTCAGTTTAAGAGCGAGACCGAGATCGTAGTGCAGCTCATAAGCGTCGGGAGCAAATCGCAAGCCTGCGCGGAACTCGCTCATCGCGTCCTCGAGGTCACTGACTTGAAGGTAAGCGACTCCCAACCCCTGGTGCACCAAAGGATCGGCTGGGTTTTCTTTGACGGCCCGTTGATAGAGCGGAATAGCATCCTTCGATTTACCTGTCTGGACAAGCGCGAGGCCAAGATTGGTCAGTGCTGGCACGTTATGCGGATCGGCGGAGACGACTTCCTGAAATAACGGCATAGCCTGCTGCTCCTGTCCACTGGCCTGAAGGGCGAGAGCAAGCTGATACTTGGCGTCGAGGGAAGAAGGGTCGAGTTCGAGAGCCCTCCGCAGGACTGAGGCGGCTTTCTCGTTCTCTTCATTGGCAAGCAGTGCCTTAGCAAACTCCACTTGAGTCAGGGCGCTTTGCGGCGACAGCCTGGCGGCGGTCGCCAGCTCTTGCACTGCCTCGGATATTTGCCGCTGCACCACGAGCGTGACGCCGAAATGCAAGTGCGCGTCCGCGAAATCTGGATCGAGGCGAATGGCTTCTTTGAACTGGCTTACCGCGTCATTCCAGTCTTGTCGCTGGGCATCAAGCGAGCCAAGAGCATCGTGCAATGTCGGATTTTCGGGAGCGGCTGCGACTGCAGCCTGTGCCTTCTTTATCGCAAGTTCGCTTTGCTGCGTTGCCGCAAGCGCTTGTATATAGAAAATCACCACGTTCGCTGCCAGCGGAGTAACTGCATTTCGGTCGAGAGATCGAAACAGGGCTAACGATTTTTCGTGAGCCCCCGATTGTTCGTAGGCGACCGCGAGATTGATTTGCGCGCTGCGGTCGTCGGCCTTGAGCGCGAGAGCGCGTGTGAGCACGGGAATCGCCAGCGAATATTGCCCGAGTTGCACGAGCACGGACCCGAGAGCACTGTGCCCCTCGGCTATATCTGGTGCGAGCTGGACGACTTTCTCGAATTGCTGTCTGGCCCTCGGAAGATCGCCATTCTTTTCCGCGGCGTAGCCTGCATGAAATGCCGCATCGGCTGATTTAAGTCGCTCTTGCCGGCTGTCCGTGGCCGACAAACCGGCAACCAAGGTACCGCAGACAAGAGCAGTCCTGATGAATCCGTGTACCCGGGATTGGTGCAGAAATCGCATCGTCGCAGGCTATTGAGTAGCTTCGAAGTGTGGCGCGCTGGCGGTATGAATCTGCTCCGCGGCGTGGTATTCACGGGCGGCATCATCGGTTCGTCCAAGAGCACGATAGGCCTGCCCTAGCAGATAATGTGCCATATAGTTTTTCGGATCCATTTCCAACGCGTGTTCAAGATACATCTTGGCCATCGACGGGTTCTGTTGCTTCAGCAAAACCTTACCAAGCAGAATAAAAGGGATATTCACGGCTGGTTCAAGGAGCACTGCCTGATTCAGAGCCTGCTGCGCTCGGTCAAAGTCGCCGGCACGGATGTAAGTATCTCCCAATCGTTCGTAAACAGTGCCATTTAGGGGATCGAGATCGCGTTCTTGTTGAAAGTCAGCGATGGCACCGTCCAATTGTCCGCGAGCGAGCGCGATCTCACCAAGCAGAAAGTGTGCCCCCGGAAGGCTGGGATTGAGTGCGAGCGCCTTGCGTGCGGACGCCTCCGCGATGGGAAGATACTCGCGGCGCAAGAGCATACGGGCCGCGAGTAGATAAGCTGGCGCGGAGTCGGGAGCAAAACTATATTGGCTGGCGAATGCCCTGCGAGCATCGTCATACCGGCCCGTGTCCATATAGCACAGGCCTAATACGTAGTTGGGCTCGACATTGGCATTCGGAACGGGACGATGTGCTTGTTCGAGCAGTGGAACGGCTTGGGCGGGTTTCCCCAGGCGAAACAGAGTCACGCCCTCCATTTGCATGGCTTCGAGGTTCTTTGGGTCCTGCGTGACAGCTTTTGCGAACGCTGCCGCGGCTTCGACCATCTTGCTCTGCTGATAGAACACCATCCCTCGGAGATATTCGACACCCGCCGGTTCCGGCAGTTCTGCAGCTAAGGTATCCAGTTTCCGCAGTGCCTGATCCAGTTGGCCGCCGTTCAGTAACTCTTCTGCTTGGCGCAAAGGTGCAGCCGGGCCTTGCAGTTGACCGCAAGTTGGCAGAGCCAAGCCCGCTACTGCGCAGAAGAGGCAGAGCAATCGCATATAAGGAAACGAAGCCGTCCCAAGTCTTGGAGGGTCCCTGCTATCCAAACACGGTCCAACATGATGATAAACGCTCATGTGCAATCGGTGCCTATGGCACACGTGGACTATTGCCCCATCCCGGTTGCCTGAACTAGGGTTCTGTTGCTTCGGGGCGGACAGCGTGGGTGCCCGCTACTCAGGTAAACGTTTCCTACTTGTTTCAGCCACTATGGGCTGCGGATTTGCCATGCCGCTCCCGTAGAGCCAAGCCTTGCAGTTTGCACTCGCGCCGCGATGAATCCAGAGGGGGACGAATGTACTCAACAACCAGGATGCCCTACAGATGCCTTATGGTGTTGGTCGCTGTTTTCATGGGCGGCTTATCAGTCGCGAGTCTTCACGGCCAAGCTATTTATGGATCGATCTATGGGCAGGTCACCGACAGTTCGGGAGCAGCCGTTGCCAACGCGACGGTTACCGTCAAAGATGTCGCGAAGGGCACCTCGGTGCAAGCGACAACCAACTCAGTTGGCGAGTACACGGTCGAGCATCTGATTCCGGATGTTTATGATGTGGCGGTCGCGGCACCCGGATTCCGTGGAACGGCGAGCGAGGGCATTCGCGTATCTGCCGACACGTCTCCCAAGGTGGATTTTAAAATGGAGGTGGGTTCGGCCACGGAAACCGTGACCGTCACCGCTGAGGTTCCCCAACTTAAGACCGACCGTGCGGACGTCGCCCTGGTGCTGAACGAAAAAACGGTTTCCGACCTGCCAAATTCCGGGCGCAACTTTGCCAGCCTCGAATTGTTGATTCCTGGAACGCAGGTCATGGGGTGGTCGCAAAATACCGCGGAAAACCCCCAAGGCAGCCCCACTGTCCAGGTTAATGGGCAGCATTTTTCGGGAGTTGCATACGAGCTTGACGGAGCCGCCAATCAGGATCCCATTCTTGGGCAGATCGTTATTAACCCACCGCTGGACGCCGTCACCGAAGCCAAGATCACCACGCAAAACTACGACGCTCAGTTCGGTCAAGCAGTAGCCGCCGTAGTGACAGCCCAGACGAAGTCCGGAACGAACAGTTTCCACGGTGACATCTTCGACTACCGGAAAACCGATGCCACCCAGGCCCGGAACCCCTACAATCAATTTGCGCCCGACCCGGTAACTGGTCGCCTTCTCCCGCCTGCGAAGTACAACCAGTTCGGCGCTTCCATCGGTGGCCCCATCCGGAAGAACAAGGCCTTCTTCTTTGCGGATTATCAGGGCACCCGGCAGGTTCTGGGGTCTTCCGCAATCGTGACCGTGCCGACTGCATTAACCCGGAGTTCCTGCCTTTCCGGCAACGGGTGCGACCTTAGCGATTACCTGACCGCGAACGGACCTGCAAAGGGACAGATCTACAACCCTCGCGTCATGACCGCGACCGGCCCTGCGCCTTTCGTGAACGACTTCATTCCCACCCAGTACGTTTCGTCCCAGGCGTTGGCGCTTCTGGCCTTGATACCGGCTCCGAATGCGCCGGGAACGACCAATAACTACTCCGGCAGCGGCAGTGGCAGCCTGCACAATGATTCGGTTGACGTCAAAATTGACGACCAACTCAGCGAGCGCACTCATGCCTTTGCCCGTTACAGCTATTTCGGCAACGGAACCTCCTCTTCCACGATTTTTGGCAAGGGCGGAGGGCAAGGTTTCTCCTCTCCTACGAACAGCTTCGGCGGTACCGCTGCCGGGCGCAGCCAGAGTGCAGTCTTTGGCATGGACATTGCGCTCAATCCAAAACTGCTCACTGATTTCCGGCTGGGCTATCTCCGCTATCACGTCAAAACACAAAAGTATGACGGCACGGAAAATCTTGCCAGCATCGTGGGAATCCCCGGCCTCAATCTGGGGGATTCGTTTACCGCAGGCGCTCCCGCGTTCTTCGTCGAAAACTCGAGTGGAACCGGCGGGGATGGATTGTCAAACTTTGGCTCCGCGTTGGGCGTGAACGCGTGCAACTGCCCTCTGCTCGAGACCGAAGATCAGTATCAGATCGTTAACAATTGGACGAAAATCCTGGGGACACATAGCTTGAAGTTTGGCGTGGATCTGCGTTACGCCAGGAACTTGCGCGTACCCAGCGACAGCAACCGGGCGGGTGAGTTGCACTTCAGTGCTACCGACACCGAAAACACTACAGACGCGACACTGTCGGCGCCCGGTGGTATGGGGCTCGCGACCTTCCTCATCGGAGATGTTACCAATATGTCCCGGTACGTGTCGGTTTCGACCAATGCCAAAGAATCGCAGAAAAGGATGTTTACGTACTTGCAGGATAGTTGGCGTGTTACGCCCAAGCTAACTGTGAACTACGGCCTGCGCTGGGAGCTCTACTTCCCGGAAACTGTAAATGGCAAGGGACAGGGCGGCTTCCCCGATTTGAAGACTGGCGAAATCAGAGTTGCCGGTTATGGGCCGTTTAACACCGCGATGAATGTTTCGAAGACTTGGAAGACCCTGGCTCCGCGGCTCGGAATTGCTTACCAGTTGAATTCCAAAACTGTGATTCGGACGGGCTATGGCCGGAGCTTTGATATCGGAGTCTTCGGATCAATTTTCGGGCATATGTTGACCCAGAATCTTCCTGTGCTGGTCAACCAAAATCTAACCAACAGCGGCGCCAATACGGCTGCGTTCAATCTCGCGGTTGGCCCAACGCCATTCGTCTTTCCTTCCGTTCCGTCGAGCGGCGTGATTCCCATTGGCGTGGGTAACAATGCGAAGATTCGTAGCGACCCTAACGTCTTTCCTACGATCGATGCCTGGAACTTTGCAGTTCAGCGGCAGCTTACCAATACCTCTTCCGTGACGGTTGCGTATGTAGGAAACAAAGGAACTCACACCTTCATGGGCGACGATAAGTCGACCAACCCGAATGAGGCAGCCCCGTGCTTACCCGCGTCGCAAAGCGTCACGGGACAGCAGCTTTGCTACAACCCGACAGCTCCCGCGGGAAGCCTGACCGAAACCAGTGACACCAGCAAGTTGCGTCCGTATTTCTCGAAATTTGGATTCACGCAGGACCTCACCTTCTATCACAACGGCTTTGACACCAACTACAACGCGCTCCAGGTGAGCTACGAAAAGCGCTTCTCCCAAGGATTGCAGCTGAATGCAAACTTCGCCCTTCAGCGCGGCTACAACTATGGCAACGATGAAGAGGTCTACAAGAAATCTCTCTGGGGACGTCTTGACGATCTGCGCGCGAAACAGCTCACGCTGTTCGGCAACTACGAACTCCCCTTCGGCAGGAGCCGTCAGTTTGGGGCTAACGTGCCCACGTGGCTCAATTACGTAATCGGAGGGTACGAAGTGAGCACGTCGATTGACTGGGCCAGTGGTTTGCCTTTCTCTGCCAACTTGAGCAATTGCAGCCCCTTCACTCCGGCAGGCCCTTGCAGGCCGAACAAAGGAAGCGGGAGCTTTCCTCTGAAGCTTACGAGCTTCGATCCAGTCACGCATTCCCGGACCTACTTCATTCCGCCTGGGCTCGGGGGCGCTTTTACCAGCCCAAGCCTGCTTCAGACTGGCACGTCTCCGAGAAACGCCTTCACCGGGCCGGGTCTTTTCAACGCTGATCTGTCATTGATGAAGAACTTCCCGATCCGCGAGAGCGTGGCAGTCGAATTCCGTATGGATGCATTCAATGTCTTCAACATCATCAACCCTGCAAATCCGGGAAACACTTGCATTGATTGCACTGTCGGGAGCGGTGCGGGCACCATCCACGGTATGGCCCTGGGTACTGCCCCGAGGCAGCTGCAGTTCGCACTCACGGTTAAATTCTGAGACTGCTGAGGCTGGGTGGTGCATGAGCGCCATCCAGCCTGCTTCTTTTCCTCCGCCCGATTATTCAGAAATACGGAATTCACTGGTAGGGTGCATTTCAATGATTTTGCGAATCAGGCCGCGCTGCGCCTTGCAGAAAACAACAAAGGAACTCAACAGGTGAAAGCAAGAATATCCACTGGCATTCGTCCTTTCCGATCGACCCGGCTTGGGTTGGTTGTGATCTCGGCGCTCTCCTTCCTGGTTAGTTCCACGCCCTTGACCGCTCAACTTCTCGGAGCCATACCACCTTTACCCCCGGTGGTCGTGACCCGGACCACCGATGGACTGACGGCTAAAATCGGCGATGAGACGCTTCGGGTTTCCGTTTGTAGCGCGTCCGTAATTCATGTCGTGGCCACACCAAAACCGCCCGAATCGGTTCACGATGACCAAATCTGGATACTCGATCCAAAGGAATCCTGCTCCGGCGCCCCGTTCCAATTTTCGCAGGCCGAAGACACTGCAGTCCTGACGACCGCGACCTTGAAGGTAGAGCTTTCGCTGAAACGTGGAAACTTGAAATACAGCAGCAACGCGGGACAGGATCTCCTGCGCGAAGGCGATTCCATCCCTCGTACTTATGAGCCTGCTCAAGTGAATGGGGAAAGTACCTTCCATGTCGCGGATCGTTTTCGGCCAGATCCCACGGAGGGCTTTTATGGTCTCGGCCAGCACCAGAGCGGGATGTTCAATTACCGCGGCAGCACGGTCGAACTGGGACAGAACAATACCGATGTTGCAATTCCACTTCTGGTCTCGAGCAAGGGCTACGCCCTTTTGTGGAACACTGCGTCATTCACCTATGCAGACAACAGATTTCCTCTGGAATCCACATTCACCTCGCTGGCGGGTGACTCGGTGGATTACTACATGATCTACGGCCCGGAGATGGACCAGATCATCCACGAATATCGGGGCCTGACCGGTCACGCCCCGATGCTGCCAAAATGGGCCTATGGTTTCTTCCAATCGAAAGACCGTTATGTTTCTCAGGACGAGATTCTAGGAATTGCACATCGCTATCGCCAAGAGCACATTCCACTGGATGCAATCGTGCAGGATTGGTTTTGGTGGAAGACAGAAGGCGATCCTATCTTCAATTCCAATTTCACCGACATTCCCGGCGAACTCAAGATGCTGCATGAGGAACACGTTCACGCAATGCTTTCAGTGTGGGGGCTGTTCAATTCAGAGTCCGAAAATTTAAAGAAGCTTGATGCCCAAAATCTTATGGTGCCGAACGCCCATGTCTACGACGCGACCAATGCGAAGGCCCGGGATTTTTATTGGGAGAATCTGGCGGGCAAGCTCTTCTCTCAGGGATGGGACGCCTTCTGGTTGGACAGCGCGGAGCCCGAAGAATACTGGCCGCATATGGGAGACGCGATCCTCCGCAACAAGCAACTCGCAATCGGCAGTGGTGCGCGTTATACCAACATCTTTCCCCTCGTGCACACCAATGGCATTCAGGAACACTGGAAGGCGACGAACGATCAGAAACGGGTGTTTCTGCTCACGCGGTCGGCTTTCATCGGCCAGCAGCGCGTAGGGGCAACGGTCTGGTCGGGCGATGTTTACAGCACTTATTGGGGGCTCAGCCACCAGGTGGCCGGGGGACTGAACTTCGCCCTCTCTGGTTACCCTTACTGGACGACGGACATTGGCGGGTATTGGCAACCCCATGATCGGCCGCCAACCGATCCAGAGTATCAAGAGCTCTACACGCGCTGGTTTCAGTTTGGAGTTTTCTGTCCAATCTTCCGCACGCATGGTCATCGAGCCCACAACGAGATATGGACGTACGACAAAGTTGGACCAATCCTTCTTACCTACGACAAGCTACGTTATCGCTTGATGCCCTACATTTATTCGCTCGCGTGGAAGGTGACCGACGAGGACTACACCATTCAGCGGCCGCTGGTCATGGACTGGCGCACGGACCCGAAGACCTGGAACATCGGGGATCAGTTCATGTTCGGGCCCGCCATCCTGGTCAATCCCGTGCTGAAGCAGGACGCGACCCATCGCACCGTGTATTTGCCGGATGCTCCGGCCTGGTATGACTTTTGGTCCGGAGCGTCTTTGAAAGGCGGGGAGGAAGTTGAAGCGCAGGCACCCTTGGAGCGCATCCCGTTATACGTTCGCGCAGGTTCGATCATTCCATTCGGGCCGGAGATTGAATATGCAAGCCAGGCGCCGACTGGCCCCATCGAGTTGCGCATTTTCCGCGGCGCGGATGGCAAGTTTACCCTATATGAAGATGAGGGAGACAGCTACCACTACCAAAAGGGAGCACGCGCGTTGATCCCGTTGCACTGGTCCGAGAAAGAGAAAACTCTGACCATAGGAGACCGCGAAGGCGAATACCCAGGAATGCCGAGCGAACTCACATTGAACATTGTCTGGGTATCCTCGAACCACGGTGTCGGAGAGACGGTCGAGGCCAAACCCGATAGAGCGATGCTCTACCGTGGAAAAGCAATTACCGTAAAAGCACCTTGATCGACACGGCACTCTCGTTAAACCAATTCGATCTCGAGTGCAGAGACCGAAGCGGGCGGAAACTCATGGACGAGGCTCGCGCCTTTTACGTCTATGTTGTCTTTTCTCGGAATCAGAATATTGGGCTGATCGAAGGTATTGTGAGCATAATATCCGAACTGGTCAGAAGGCTGATTGTTCCTGCCTTCCCGGCTGCGCCGCGGATACCTATTTCCGTGAGGCGCGCTTCACCGACATGCGGATTCACCACCGTGAGTATCAGCCTCTTGTTCGCCAGTGACGCTGAACCTTGCAACCCCCAGAAGGTTGCAGGTTTGCCATCACGATCGTAGTGCACTTGCGGGGCTGAGATGATCGTCCTGAGGCCGTGATTGCCCTGATGGGCTGCATACATTTCAAACACGCGCCCAACTGGCGTGACCACAAAACGATCTTCATGCGCCAGATAGAGACTATTGAGGCAGTTGATGAGCTGGGCGCAGTTAGCCATGGCGACTTTCTCCGGATGCCGGTTGAAAGTGTCAAGAGTCATGCCGCGAAGATAGCGTCGCGCAACGTGGGTGTCTGTTCCAGAAGGTCACCCGGCGTGGCTTCGCTCCCCGCCTTGTACGACGGGCCCCATTCATCCACGATCAACTTGATTGCGTGATTCTTGTCGAACTCTCCCATGACCTGCCAATGGCCTTCGATGAGACCTTCCATGAGATTGCCCTGGTGCAGCAGCTCATACCAGTCCACGGGGTCGAACTTGATGGCATCTCCGTTTCCCGTGGTTCCAATCTGGGGGATGCCGCGGCTGAGATCCCAGGCATAGTGATGCAGAGCGAGACCATAAATGCCGGATCGATCAGCGGAGCGCTTCCGACTGATTTCTTCGAGAAACCCACGGGTCCAATTCCAGTCGTCGTCGTTTGGCCCGGAAGGGATCAGATGCAGTTCCGGGCCATAGGAGGGCAGCCAGGAACTGAAGCGGCGAAACTCCACTGCGTACTCCTGCGCGGTGAACTCGCCTCCACCTCCCCAGGACTCGTTTCCGACGCCCCAGTACTGCACGTTAAATGACTGGGGTGAGCCGCCGGCCTTGCGCAGGTCGGCCAGCGTAGTGCTTCCTTCGGGAGAATTGCAGTATTCAACCCAACGATCGAACTCTCCGGCGGGGAGGCTGCGTAAATTCGCCGCCAGGTAGGGCTCCGCACCGGCAAGACGACAGAAGCGCACAAAATCATCGGTGCCGAATTGATTGGGATCATATTTGTGGATCGCCGGGATTGCGGAGATCCACTCCAGAAATTCATTCGCCGGGGACGCTTCTCGCGCGGCCCGACGCCATCACGCCAGTTATAGCTGTCGGCGAAACAGCCCCCTGGCCAACGAATGACCGGCGCTTTGATTCTTCGCAGGTGCTCAATCAGGGCGCTTCGAATCCCATACTGATTGGGGACTTTGGAGTTTTCACCGACCCACACTCCGTCGTAAATGACACCGCCGAGATTTTCCGTGAAGTGTCCGTAGATGTTGGGCGAGATTGTGCCGAGCGGCTCTGTGCTCAGAACATCAATGCGGGAGTCGGCTAGGCGCGACGACGTCAATTGGGCCGACGATGATGGCCATTTGAAAAGCAGCGCTGCCAGTCCGGCAGTACTTCCAAGCAGAAATTCTCGTCTTCCCATCATGTGTTCCTTTGCTGGTACGGCTTGGACTTCCAGGCTTCTCTGCTCAAACGACAACAACGGAAAAGACCACTGCTAAGCAAGTGATGGCCAAGGTAATCTCGACCCTCGCAACTCCTCCTTCGTCTACACATCTTTGTGCGACCTTCAACTCGATCCATCCCCGGTCCTTAGATCATTGTTGTTCAATGTTTTACGGACCTAGTGCGATCGGGGTGGGTTCGCCACTGCGTCCCGTGGGTTTGGAAGGTGCTTGACAACCATTTTTGGTTAGCGGTAACGTTTGCTCCCACAAGACCGTCGATGGTTCCAGAATTCTGAAGTTCTATTCCTCATAGTAGAGCCCATGATCAATGGCCACGAAGCCGAGGAGTAAGCGCCATGGGAACAACCGCTGAACCGATTATCGCGGGGCATCCGACTGATACCTGCTTGACCGACGCTCAAAAAGCGGCAATCCTTCGTGAATTGCACAATGTTCTCGAAAGCCGGCCTTTCCGGAACAGTGCGCGCAGCAAGCAATTCCTCTCCTATGTCGTTGAACACAAACTAGAAGGACGCGAGGAGTTCCTTAAGGAGCGAAACATCGGGACCGAAATCTTCCAGCGCAAAGCGGGCTACGCGACTGGAGATGACCCGGTGGTTCGAGTGCAAGCCGGCGAAGTTCGCAGGCGGCTGGAACAGTACCACCACACCAGGCCGAGTGCGTCGCCGGTTCGCATTGAGCTTCCGCTTGGTTCCTATTCTCCTGAATTTCATTGGGACGTAGTCGCTTCTCCGGTGGAAGAAAAGCCGGCAACCGTATCTCAAAAGCGTCGGCTGCCATGGATTATTGGCACTGTTTGTCTCGCTTTGGTAGCGCTGGTGGCGCTTACGCTCCGATTGTCAAACACCCACCGAACGGCTGAGTCTGCGCTCGATAAATTCTGGTCCCCGATCTTTACCAGCTCCCAGCCGGTACTCATCTGCCTGGCCAAACCGGTGTTATACCGGCCATCGCTGGCCCTTTATCAGAGGTATTCAAAGCGTCATCCGGGTACGTTCCAGACCGAAGTAGAAAGATATGAACAACCACTTCTCCTGGACCCGAACGACAAGATCGCATGGCGTGAAATGGTTCCTTACGGCGACTACGGCGTAGCGATGGGCGACGTATACGTGGCGGTCAGGCTTTCGGCGCTGTTCGACCATATCAATAAGCCCAGTCAGGTCCGGATCGGCACCAACTACTCGTTCGAGGATCTTCGCAACTCTCCCGCCGTGGTAATAGGAGCCTTCAACAATCACTGGACGCTGCAAATGACTTCAAACCTCCGTTTCGCCTTTGTAGAACAGGATGGAAATTTTAAGATTCGGGAACAAAGCCCTTCCGGACGAGTCAGGTCCTGGGTGCTGGGACCTCAAGGACAGATCGTGGAAGACTTTGCTGTTGTCACCCGGCTGCTCGACTCTAAGACTGGCCAAGTGATAATTGCCGCAGCCGGTTTGGGAGCGAATGGGACGCAGGCCGCCGGCGAATTTATTTCAAGGCAAGACTATCTGGAAGAAGCCTTCCGTACGGCGCCATCGGACTGGCCAAAGAAAAATGTGCAAGTAGTCGTGCAGACCACGGTAACCGATTCAGTGGCCGGTCCCCCTCGCGTCATTGCGACCTACTTCTGGTAACCTCCGTGCCATTTCCGTGGACGGCGGCTCTCATTTTGTCCTGTTTTGTCGGGCGGAGACATCGGGCCTAGGCCATCAGAATCCCTTGCTGGATCGCAACGCTAGTCGCCTCTGTCCGGTCACCTACTTCCAGCTTGGCAATAATGTGCCTGACGTGGTTGCGCACAGTGAAATGGCTGACTTGGATTGCCCGCCCAATTTCCTTGTTAGTCAATCCCTTTGCAACCATTTCCAGAATTTCAAGTTCGCGCCGACTAAGGCTCGGCTGAAATTTTCGCTCCGAGACTCGGTCCTTGATGCATTGAGGGAAGTGGCTCTTCCCCGAATGCACCTCGTACACTGCCTCTACGATCTCGGTGTCGGAGATGTCTTTACGAAGATAGCCCTTGGCTCCCGCCTCGACTGCCCTGTAAATTTCTTCATCGGGCTCAAGACTGGATAGAACGATTACCTTCGGCGGGCAAGGGAGTCCTTGTAATGCCAGCAGGGTCTCGATGCCACTCATTCCCGGCATGTGAAGGTCAAGCAACAATACGTCGACCGGGCAACCCACCAGAAAGGTCAAGGCCCCCTCGCCGCTTTCCGCCGAGCCGACGACATTTAGACCCGCCTGACGGCGAAGAACGCTGCTGAATCCTGCTCGCACCACAGAGTGGTCATCCACAATGAGAAGTCTGACGGGCCCGCTTAGTGTTAAATCTGTCATCAAATTCCGTCCGCGAGTTTAGACCGGGTGGTTCGCCATTTCGTGTCGACAATTCCTGGTTCTGAAATTCATCGTTCTGAAACGACAGGTGAATGGCTAAACTTGACAGAACGACTGCCATCCGAAGATGACGAAAGTCCTTGTCAACGTTGTTAACAAGACCAACTCCACACGGTTCCGGCTGCTCCAAGCGTTACACCCCGATTCTTTCGTTTCAAGTAGTTCACGGTATAACACAGGTAGGTAACAGGATCAGAAACCACCTCCCGACCTCGGAAAGAAGGTTCAGGAAAGGGCGATTGCCGCAGAGGAGCGGTGAGCGCGTCTTCAGCATGTCGTTGAGGACTTTGCCACGAATGCTTCACTAAGCGGAGGAGCGAAAGATGATCGCGTCTTCGGTGTCTCGCGTGCACGGCTACTGCACAAGAATCGAGGGCTGCGTGTCTCCCGTCGAATCGTTCTTTTTCGGGTCATCGATGCTCCATCGATCGCCTGTTTCGAGAAGCACGGACATTGATGAAATGCAGCAACAGCGAAAACGGCTTGAGGCACTTTTTGTGGCACACCCGAAAAATACCAACCGCGGCAAGTGATTGACGATTTGGCGAATTCGGATGAGAACAAATCGCAGGCGGTCTAACCGGCCGTTAGTCGCCGGCATTTCGATTTCCTTTGTTGTATTCGTATTTTCAACCACCTGCCGAATTATCGTTTTCGGCTGTGTCTTAGAACGTGCCGCAGATTGTCTATGTAGTCGTCTGCAAGGACAAACCGTTTGTTCGATTCAGGGCGGCTCGGACAGTCTCCAGATCTGGATGCTGATACTGCATGGCAGCTCTGACATCCCTATGCCCCATCGTCCTCATCACCGCCGCGAGATTGCCGGTGTTGCTCAGGACCCTTGTCCCCGTAATCGTGACGTGCGCAATACAAGACGAGATCCTCAGAGAGTTGCGCCTTCCTTCGTGCGATGCGGAATTGCTTCCCCATGTCCGTCAAATGACCACACCGTGAACGAGCGGAAGGAAACAGCCATCCCTCAGCCTTACCTGCGGCGCGGACCCGAAGCACTTCGTATGCCCGATCACTCATCGGGATTATTCTTCGCCCGTCGAGGGTCTTGCTGTCTGGCACGAAGATGATCCGATTGTTCCAGTCCAGCTTTTCCGTACGGATTCGATAAAGCTCTCTCCTGTTCCTCATTCCGGTATCCCTGGCAAGGATGATGACATCCCGAAACAACTCGAACATCGAAGGTTTCCAGTTCGCCTTGTAACGGCGGTGGCCTTCAGGAAGTCTTGGAAATCTGTGGTTGCGGTAAGCAACTCGCGTCAATCAGTTAGTCTTGGAACACTAATATAAGGATGTAGGGTAGGCTGAACTCTCGTTAAATGGCAGACGCCAAGCCCTGCAAGTCTGCTCTCTACCACTCGCTAACCCTAACGGACAGAGAGGATTATGAATATTGAAGAGGATCGATTTACAAAAATATCAGCGCGATGTATCGGATTAAGGATGATGGGTAACTTATTGAAAGTGAATGATCTTGGTGGCCAAGGAGGGAGTTGAACCCCCGACGCCAGCCTTTTCAGTGTATTCTTTGGGCCTAAACCCCTTTTCAATCAACAACTTAATTCGTCAAGATGGCCGCTTTATTGTGACCACTCTTTGACCAGCGCCGATGTTCGCCTAAGCGTCGGTGTAGAAATCTTCAGGATTGAAAGACAATAGAAAAGGGGTTAACGGAACTGAGGCCTTTGCTGTGACAGCGAAATCTTCAACCGTAGCTAGCTGAAAACACGCGGCACGGATGGCGCTACAGAAACGTTTTAATGACCCTCGGAAATAGTTCGTGGACCCTTATTGGACCATAATTTCTGGTGTGCTTTCACACGGCAGAGGCCGGTAGAAACTGACTCTTGACCGGCGCGAAATGCGTCGAACTTGGAGCGGCCAGCCAGCCGCAGGCGGTGTCAGTGGCTGGTTCTTGGGTGCCATGGTGCGACATCCTTCTGTTCTTCCTTCGAGTAGGGCTCACCAAAATATGGGAACTCGCTACGGATCCGATTGCGATCAGGCGCAACTCCGGTGGGGAGAGGTCTGTTTGACGCCAATGTAAGCATCACATCCACAACATTATCCCCCAGTGCCCTCCCATTGAATCCCGCAAGATCAAATGCGGCTGGCGTTCCTAGTTCGTAGGGCAAGGTGATCGGGCATAGTCGAGCGACCATTTGCTTTCCGTATTCTTCCGGGTTCACGGCAGAACCTGCGTAGGTAGCCATCTTTCGGGTAAAGTCTGCGATGTGTCCCGATAATAAAGCGATGTCTTCTGATGGCCCTGACTTGTTGTAGGTTTCTTTTGGCTCTTGATTGCTGGGGTCGTTGAGAAAGAGGTGCGTGATGAGCGGAAGGCCCCAACGTGACACCTGCAGCTCGGGAGCATGGCCGTAAAGTGACACCGTGGCCCAGGCATGAACCGATCCTTTGCCGATCAGATGGTTTGGGACTTCGAGGACAATCGCAGTGATATTTCGGCCGTTGAAGAAGTTCTGGCGAAGGCGCAGGAACGAATCGCCGTCATACCTATGTTCTTTGAAGAAGGCATTGTGAAGATTGTGGAATGCGTCAGCGCTGACGGCGAACATATCGGGAGCGGTTCCGACGAAGGCGCGAATCCCAGACTTGCTATGGACTTTGCCCGTATCGCCTTCTATTAGAAGCTCGCCCTTGTCGCCGGCGACAGCCTCGCCAGTGGCTCTACGGACATGAAACTTCTGAACATGGACATGTTCGTCCCCGTTCACATGTCTCGGTTCGTTGAACCTGAACTTGAAGACAACGTCTTCGCGAGCGTCGCCATTCAGGTCCAAGCGAAAGGCATACAAACCCTCAACGTGAAGGGTATCCGGTGCAGAGAGAACAAGATCAGGATTGACAGTCATCGCCATCACCGTTGTGTCGGGAGCGCCCTGAAACAGATAGAGATCACACACGTTCAAACTTGGATCCTCTTTCGCAAGTTTGGTATCGAAATGATGGGACATAGGTTTCCTCTCTGCCAATCGTTACTCGCCAACGAGCGGAGATCGATACCGAACTAAGGAACAGTCTTATAAAGCGGCGGCGATACAATCCACTTCAATATCAAACCCGCCGTTCCAAGCAGGAACATTGATAAAGATGCGCGCGGGCGGATTTTCCGGGAAATAACGCCTGTAGACGGTATTCACCGCAGGGAACATGTCTACTGAGATGACATAGACATTCAGCTTCAGAATGTTTTCCAGAGAAGAGCCCGCCGTTTCGACACAGAGCTTGAGTTGATCCAATACGATCTCGGTCTGACGCTCAATCGGTCCCTTGAAGATTTCTCCTGTTTTGGGGTCGAACGGCGGACTACCTGAGACGTAGATTGTGTCGCCGTGCTTCGTCACGGTTGAAGCTGGGGCCTTGTATTTTTCGAGGTAGGTCGCCAGCGGCTCGACGCGAATGATTTCCCGTTTCATAGATTTCCTCCGATCAAAATCTCGGCCGCGCCAGCCTCGATGCGAAATGCGGAATGGCCGTGCCATGTTAGTTTCATAGGAATTATCTCCTTGGTAATTTGTCTCTCTGCTGGAAATGTAAGCTATCTTCCCAGCTGTCTACCTGCACTTTTCATCAGCTAGGATTGCTAACCCTGCAACGATGCCTGAGAATTCGTGCCCTGGGACCGCCTTGGATCGTGTCGAGCCATCCGCATAACCGAACGACACAACCTTCGAGTAGACCCCCTCTGTTGTCTATTCCGCTTTCACCCACGTATCCGACCCTCTCAGCTTGACTGACACATCGGAGAAGAAGAGGTGTAGGGGCTTGCCATCGATGGTCCCGCGGTGCTCGGTTGAGAACAGGAGGGGACCTGCTTTTTTGTAGCCTGTCCAAGTTGCGCTGACGACCGCCGGCTTCAAGTTCCCGCCGTGGTGGAAGAGAAGGTACTCAACGCGGTTGTCTTTGCCGACATAGAGGTTCCACGTGTCGCCGGGCGTATAACCGCCGCCTTCGGCGGGATACTTCACTGAGACCAACTCGGCCGATCCCTGGCCCACGGGCAGTTTATGCGTACCCTGATCGGTCACAGTAGCGCTGGTGTCCCAGAAAGCATGGAAGGGGAACAGAAGCCAATAATTACCGTTGGTGAATTCTGGGTCGATTTTCTTTTTCACGTCGTCGGGCTGGCTGCTGAGCTCAGAGCGCACATAAATGCCCTTTTGGAATCCATAGAATGGAGTCCACAAAGAGATCTTGCCGGTCTTCGGCTCCCACTCCCACGATTGGGAGAGATTCACTCCTGGGAACTGTAGATTAAAGGTAAAGCGGATCGCTTCGACTTGCCCCCACGAGTCGAGACCATACGTTTTGGCGATCTGTTCGAGAATTGGCGGGCGGGTCTGCGCCCCGGAAGTTGTAGCTAGGATCAATAACCCAAAAACTGGCAGAAGACGAATCGCTGTACGAAACCACGAATTTGTCATGGAAGTTCTCCTGGGTGACTTTAACCTGATCTCTTTGTCGAACTTTAGATTTGTCATGTTTTTCCTCCTGCGTTCACCCAAGTTCTGTGAGTGGCCGGCGTGCTTTCCCGATGTAGAAGTTGCAGCGCCCGGTGAACCACATTGTCGACATTGAATCCCAGCTTTTCCATAACCACTTCGCCGGGCGCAGACGCCCCGAAATGATCCAGCCCGATGATGTCGCCCGTTCGACCTACCCATTTGTACCAGCCAAGAGTCGCGCCAGCCTCAATTGCCAGCGCGGGGACGTTGAGGGGTAGAACTGAATCTCGATACTGGGGAGGCTGTTTTGCAAACAGCTCCCACGATGGCATAGATACGACACGGGCTCTTCTGCCGGATTTGGCAAGGGCCTGTGCGGCCTGAAGCGCCAAGTGGACTTCCGACCCGGTCGCGACGAGTACAAGGTCGGGGTCGGGCTCATCGAGCAGAACATAAGCGCCCTTCGCGACCCCGGCGCTCACGGAGAACTGTTTCGTATCCAGCACAGGCAAGGCTTGACGAGTCAAGACCAGTGCGACTGGACCGGGGAGCCCGATCGCCACGCGCCACGCTGCTCCCGTCTCATTCGCGTCTGCCGGACGGAAGACGGTGAGGTCCGGCATTGCTCGTAAACTGGTCAACTGCTCGATGGGTTGATGTGTCGGCCCATCCTGCCCGAGACCTATGCTGTCGTGGGTAAAGACGAAAATACTGTGAGCCCCCATCATCGCCGCAAGGCGCAGAGAAGGCCGCATGTAGTCGGAGAAGTTCAAGAATGTCGCGCCGAATGGGATCAGGCCACCGTGTAAAGCCATTCCGTTCACCATGGCTGCCATGGCATGCTCGCGAACACCGAAGTGAATATTTCTGCCCTGATTGTCGCCGAAGCCAAAATCCCCCAGACCCTTCAGTATCGTGCGGTTTGAGCCGGCAAGATCGGCAGAGCCGCCAACAAAGCCCGGCAGCGCGGCGGCGATAGCATTCATTGCCTTGCCTGAAGCGTCACGGGTCGCTAGCGACCCTTCACTGGGCGAGAAGACAGGAAGGCCGGAATCCCAGTTCTTAGGGAAGACTCCGTCCATCATGTTCTTGAGTTGATGACTCAAATCGGGGTACTTCTCAGAGTAACGTTTGAAGATGCCGTTCCATTCTGTTTCGAGCGCGGTCCCGCGCGGAATGGCTTGACGATAATGAATCTGGACGTCAGCGGGGACGCTGAAAGGTGGCAAGTCCGGCCATCCGAGGTTTTTTCTCGTCGCGCGGGCGTTCTCATGTCCCATGGGTTCGCCATGAACTTTTGGCGAGTCGTGCAGCGGGCTCCCATATCCAATGTGAGTTCGCACAGCGATCAGAGACGGCTTCTGCTTCTCAGCCATAGCCTCCCGAATGGCAAGGCCAATTGCTTCGATGTCATTTCCGTCGGGAACAGAAATCACATGCCATCCGAATGACCGGAAGCGTCCGCATCTGTCTTCGGTGAAAACGTGGTCGGTGGTCGCGTCCAGCGACACGTGATTGTTGTCGTAAAGACAAATGAGTTTTCCGAGCTGCAGCGTCCCTGCGAGAGATGCAGCTTCAGACGAGATTCCTTCCATAAGATCCCCATCGCCGGCCAGCACGAACGTAAAGTGATCGACTATCGGGAACCCGTCCCGGTTAAAACGAGCGGCGAGATGGGCTTCTGCCGCGGCCATTCCAACTGCCATGGCGATGCCTTGTCCTAAAGGACCGGTGGTTGCCTCCACCCCAAGATCCGGGGCATATTCCGGATGCCCGGTTGTCTTGCTGCCCCACTGGCGAAAATTCCGAAGGTCTTCCATGCTGATGTTGTATCCGGTCAGATGAAGCAATGAGTAAAGCAACTCAGCTCCATGACCAGCGGAGAGGACGAAACGGTCGCGATTGGCCCAGCGAGGGTTTGCGGGATTGTGTCGCAAAAACCGGTCCCATAAGGTGTAGGCCATTGGGGCAGCCCCGAGGGGCAATCCTGGGTGACCCGAGTGGGCCTTCTCGCTCATGTCGACCGAGAGAACCCGGGCTGCATTGATGCAAAGCTGATCAAAATCATGGCTGCCTGCGAACAGAACGCCTTCCTTATGTGCAGAGATCATTTCAAGACCTGCTTGCTGTATCGGTGTGGAAGCTGTCGTGTTCATATAACTAACCTCCTCGCTAACGTGTCTGTGTGCTCTCGAGTAAAAAGCTCAGAGACCAACCTTCGCACGATTTCTATCGGTCCAAAGGGGCGCTGGCTGACGTCGATCGTCGCTGCCGACTTCAGAAATCCAGGGCGACGATCAGCTCGCCTGCGCCTCCGTGTCATCGTCGTCCGCCTGCCCGAACCTAGGCAGGTACCTTCCGAAGTTCAATTCGAAGTCGCTCGGAACGCCGTAACCGACGTTGCGGACCTTGGCACGGCGCGCCTGTGCACCGGGCAAGGCCAGCAATGGGAAGAACAAGTCGTTGCTCGACTGAAGCTCGGCAGCTGTCGGCGTCCCGAATCGATTGATCTGGGCCTTCGCTGCGGCCAGCGTTTCACGGTCGAACGAAGCCAGACGCCGGGCGAGCGCATCGACGAACGAGTCGAGGGCGTCATCGTCCAGCGTGCGGTTCACCCAGCCATAGCGCTCGGCGATATCAGCGTCGAAGTCGTCACCGCTGAGCATGATCTCAAGTGCCCGCGAGCGGCCGACCAAGCGCGGCAGCCATTCCAGCGCTCCGCCGCCGGGGACCAGTCCGACGCCGACCTCGGGGTCGCCGAACAGGGCGTTTTGCCGGCTGGCGAAGCGCATGTCACAGGCCAGCACGAACTCGTTCCCGATGCCGCGGGTGCGGCCGCGAATCTTCGCGACGCTCACGACGGGCGTGGAAGAGAGGCGCAGCACAAAGTCGCGCCAAAGGCTCAGCGTCTCGGGCCGTTCAGCTGCCTTGGCCTGGCCCGTCATGTCAGTAACCGTGTCCCGCTTTAATCCCGTGTTTTGATTGACGATCGCAACCTGGGCTGAGGGAATGACGGCGCCACTGGAGTCGGTGACAGTGCCGAAAACGGTTGCGAGTTCGCTCTGGGACCACGCGCATGCTGGGAGCAAGGCAAATGACAGGACCAAGAGCAAGCACGCCCTCGGACTGAAAAACGCAGCGGACCAGGTAGGCGCTAGAATGTGATCGAGAAAAGAACGCAGTTCCACGGGCATGGGACTTTGGCGCTCGCTCGTACTCACAGCGTCAATCCTTCGAGTTGAAAAGTTTTCGGCGAGCCCCACGCGCCAGTGCCGAAAATTATACCGCCAGCCAATGACGAACGCACCCCAGCGACAGACGGTATATCGCCCGAGTAAGGGCTTCCATGCGACTGCGTCGGCTGCCCCGGCTCCTCTTCCTCCGCTCTTCGCGAAGCATCCATTCCCTCACATAGTGAGTGCATTCGGCGAGTTCAATGCCCTCGTCTTCGCAGCGAATCAGGAACCAAATCACCCCGAGATCCACCAGGGTGACTTCGCTCAGTATCCAGAATTTTTTGTCCGCTGCAATCACTTATTGCCGATCGAAGGATGGCGATAAGGTCCGACTCCGTTCGACCGATCAAGCGCAAGTTGGTCACGCTTCCATCGGAGTCTCTCTCAACCCTCAACATTTCGTGTTTACTCCGCGGTGCGCAGATGGTGGGTTGTCTCGCCGCGCCGATCTTTGAACCCTTCAGTCGGGGCTGCAGTGAATCTAGTTCGGTACGAAGTGTCGTGGCTTCAAAGCTCGGCATCGTCCTTGGAGCCTTCATGTTTCTGGGCGTACTGCTGGGAAGGCCGCACGCCCCGATTTCTGGGTACGGTATGGCTGGTCGAGTCGAATTCGACAGCCCATCACAGGGAGCCGATGTCGGTTGCGTCCCCTGGTGCAGAGGTCGGCCTGTTTTGGCTCAAAACCTGTACCATAAATGGACCATCGTTGGACCATGAACACGAGTCTCGTGTGTTTGCATCGAAATCCAACCGCCAGCAACTGACTGATGGGTCAAGTCTTGTTGCGGAATCAACGCGGCCGCTCAAAATCACACACGGCCTTCACACGGCAGAGGCCCGGAGAAATAGACCTCACTCCTGCAATACCCAACCTTATTAATGTTAATGGCAGAGGCCAAGCCCTTCTGGTCTGCTCTCTACCACTCGTTAACCCCAACGGACAGAGAGGATTATGAATATCGAAGAGGATCGATTTACAAGAATATCAGCGCGATGTATCGGATTAAGAATGAGGGGTAAATTATTGAAAGTGAATGATTTTGGTGACCAGGGACGGAGTTGAACCCCCGACGCCAGCCTTTTCAGAGCAACACGAAAACGCATTTACAATGACTTGGAACGCACGGACGACACCGTAAGTCATTGCAAGTCACCCAAGGGCATGAGTTTTGTGGGCATTTTTGTGGGCTGGGCCCAGGCAGCCGCAAGCCGGTCCTCCGCACTGTCATCGCCAATCGATCTGTCCCTCAGAATGCTGGCATAACGGGCCGAGTAGTCGTTCATCGCGTTGACTACCGAGCGTCAACCGGACGCGACGCTACGCTGCATGAAAGGATCTGCGCCCAAAGCACGTGCACTGATATTCCGCGTTGGTTTCAGTCAAAAATTCTCGATCATCCAGACGTTACTGCTGCTTGTCATTCCTTGGATTGCTAGTTCGCGGCCATTTGGTGCTGCGATCGCCCACGTCCTCCATGCCCCACGTTGATCCCAAAGGGGAGTGGCGCGCCCTTCCATGTCAACTCGCAACAGGGTTGAACTGGTGGGGGACTGACTGGAGACAAGAAAAGACTTGCCATCGCCGGCCCAATCTACGGAATTGAGTCCGGTCCAGCCCTTCACCGTGATGTCATGCTCGGGCTCGCCTTTCAGCGAGAGCGTCCGGATGACACCTTGCAGTGGGCTGTACTCCATGAACGCGATGCGAGAGCCATCGGGCGACGGCATCCAGTTATAGAGAGTTCCGGGGTGAATATCGAGTGTGAGCACTTCGCGCGGCTTGCCCTGCATGGGATCAAACGAGGTGATCGTAACTTTCTTGCCGTCTTCGCTGGATTGCGCCACGAGGCAAACATCCGCAGGTAATCTCGGGCAGGCAAAGTTGCTCAGACGAGGCACCTCCATTACAAACTGTGGGGATTCGCCGCTCGAACCCACCCGCATGATACGTTGCGAAGAGCCGCCTACGCCCTGAGGACTGGTCGCATACAGGATGAATTTTCCATCCGGGCTCAGACGAGGCATCCATTGCTGATTCGGCCCAGCTATGACGTTCTCGGCAGTATTGTCGTTAATCTTCTGCCTAAAAATCTGACTCGGACCGTTACTGTCGGACCAAAACAGCACGCTGGTGCTGTCGCTCGTCCAGGCCGTAGGAAAGGCATTGCGGTCTTCAAGCGTCAGCCGTCGCGGCGTCGTCAGCCTGGCGCCTCCGGCCTCCAACTCGGCGACGTACACATTGGATTGAAAATTCATTTTTAGGAAAACGAGCCGCCTACCGTTGGCGGTACCCGTCGGAGAAGCGAAGGAAAAACCCACCCAGCTCGTGATCCGAGCCGACTTGTCCGAAGGTCTTCCGGTTTGGGGATCTAAGTTGACCTGCCAAAGATTCGAATCGTTCGCATTGGGCGAGGCTTCGGCGAGCGAGAAGATCAGCCGGCCGTCGGGTGCCCACCAAATCCCCTGAGGGTTCTCGCATAAGTTGGCGCCGGTCAGCACTACCACCACCGGACCTCCGTTCAGGTCGCGATTTTCGAGACCGCACTCAAACGCGTCCGCGGTCTGGTGAATCTTGAGATAGGCGATCCGGTTGCCATCGGGAGACCAGACCACCTGCATGAATCCCGTGGTATCATCACCACGCGTCACCATCTTCGGCGACTGTCCATTAACCCCCACGATCCAAATCGTCTGGTCGCCAAATTGACGGCTGTACTCGCCCTGGCGTTCGCCTAAGCCGGTGCGCGAAGCAGTAAAGACAATCGTGCTCCCGTCCGGTGAGATCGAGTGCGCGAAACTATCGTCCCGGAACTTGCGGGGTGCATCCCCAATGAGGGAGAGAATCCAAATGCTCGGTGGCTTGCCAGCGACCTCGAGATTGGTCAGCACCCGAGTCCCGTCGGGAAACCACGCCGCCGGAAGCCAGGTGGCGTGGGTCGATGCCACGTCGGCCGGCAAAGGTAGTGTCCTCATTTCCCCGGTCTCGACCAGCTTGATGTGCAGCCCCCCGTCATCGGAGTAGGCTAGGTATTTGCCGTCCGGCGAGGTCGCTGCTCCATTCACCCCGTGCCCCGCGGCATTGGCTGTAAGCTGGCGTTGGGTCATGGGCAGGTTGCTTACCGAAGTGTGCTTCACTCCCAATCGCCAAGTGAGTCCGCCAGCTAAAAGCACGACAGCTGCGCCTAGCCCGATCCAAATTAGCGGGCCTTTGGCGGAACTGTGCGGAGCAATGTTCGGCACCGTTCCCGATGCAATGGCCGAAGCCGCGCTTACCGACGATGAATGTTCAGAGTCCGTATCGCGCCGCAAACGCTTCAGGTCAGAACGCATCTCGGCGGCGCTCTGGTAACGTAGATCGCGATCTTTCTCCAGCGCTTTGTTGATGATGTCTTCCAGCTTGGGCGGCACATCGGGATTCAAGCGCACCGCAGCAACAGGTGTGCGGTTCAGAATCGACTCGAAAATCGTTGCGGTGCTGGCGCCTCGGAAGGGCAACTGCCCGGTGACCATCTCGTAGAGCACAGCTCCGAAGGAAAACAGATCGCTGCGGGCGTCGAGGTCCTTCGCCCGCGCCTGTTCCGGCGACATATAGCAGACCGTGCCAACCGTGGAACCGGGACTGGTGAGATGCTGTTCGTCGATCGTTCGCGTCACCGTATTCGAAGATGCGATTTGGCTCGAAGAGCCGGCCCCATGCGCGGTTTTTGCCAGACCGAAGTCGAGAATCTTCGCGTGTCCGCGGTCGGTCACGAAAATATTGGCCGGCTTGATGTCGCGATGAACGATGCCCTTCATGTGCGCCGCGTCGAGCGCATCCGCAATCTCAATCGCCAACGAAAGAATCTCTTCGACATCTATGAACCGGCCTTCGATCTTGTGCTTCAGCGTGGTGCCTTCCAGAAACTCCATTGCGAGGAACGATTGCTCACCACTCTTGCCAATGTCGTAGATTGTGCAGATGTTGGGATGGTTTAGGGCGGAGGCAGAGCGCGCTTCTCGACGGAACCGCTCTAAGGCCTGCGGATCTCGGGAAACGTCATCAGGCAAGAACTTGAGCGCAACGAAACGACCTAATTCAATGTCTTCGGCCTTGTAGACGACGCCCATGCCACCGCCGCCAAGCTTTTCGACGATGCGGTAGCGCGAGATGGTTTGGCCGATCATTCGAAGCTGCGTGGCCTTCAGGGCTTCATCTTACGGACGGGGCACTCGCGAGTCAACGAACGACGGCTCTAACCCGAGCGTGCCGACCGAGAATCATTGCAGTGTGACCACCTACTTGTGGAAGGTAGGAGATAACTCCCGCATGGTCGGCGATTGGGAAGTTAACTTCCGGCTTGTTGGTGATCCAGGAGTTTCTGGAATCGTTTCCTTCCCTTCGAGGCCTTATTCGTACGCAATTTCCCGCTTCAAAATTGTGAGAGTGAGCAATTGTGAACAGTTCAGCCATGGCCGCCAGGCCTATGGTTGCCACCGGCAGCGATTGTCCAGCAACAGGAGGGACGAATGAAGAAAATCTGTCTAGTTCTATGCCTTACGTGCATGATGTCGAGTCTCGTGCTGGCTCAGGGGAAAACGAAAGTCCAGTGGAAGTGCGACAAACCTTCAGGTCAGCAGAGCATTCCCCTCGGCGACAAGCCGGGGCACGCCTATGCGATCGAACAGATCAACTGTACGGCTATGAAAGGCGACATCGGCGGAAACAAAATGAAATCCGGAATGGGCACCGAGTTTCTCGATGTCAGAGGCGATCACGTAACCGGTCACGGTGAATTCATCGAAAGCATGGAGAACGGTGATAAGAACCTCTATAAGTACGAATTCTCCGGCACCACGAAGAACGGAACATTCGAGTCGGGGACCAACAAATGGTCTCTTATCGAAGGTGGGGGAAAAATGAAGGGCGGCAAAGCGAACGGCACCTGTAAAGCAAAAGCCAATCCCGACCAGTCCACCGCCTTCGACTGCATGGGAACATATACCCCTCCCGCGATCTAGAACGGCTGCAACCTGAGCCACCGAGCGAGGGGTGCGCTGTCGTGGCCACGCCTTTTTTGTCTTGCCTGTAATGGAGCCCACAGATTTTTGAATTCTCAACAAGTGAGGAACGTTTATGAGGAGAACGTGGATGTGGTGTTTAGTCGGTTTGCTCTCATTCGGGAGCGCCGCATTGTCGCAAGACAGTACTGCTGGGAGCGGGAGCGAGAAGCAATGGCTTCAATCGCAGAAGACAAATAACCCTGACCTGGTCGCCCCTCTGCTGGCCGACAAGTTCGTAAATACGGCACGCGATGGGAAAGTCACCAGCAAGGCCGAGTCGCTTGCTGCAGCGAAAGCGACCAAATACGAAGCTGTCGCTTACGACGATGTGAAGGTAACAGCATTTGGGCGTGCCGCGATCGCTACCGGTGACTTCAAGGCGAAGGGCACCGATTCGTCAGGAAAGCCTCTCGATACTCATGAGCGCTTTACTGATACATGGGTGAAGATGCCGAATGGACAGTGGCAGTGCGTTGCAAGTCATCAGTCGTCGATCGAAATGTAATCAACCGAACAACTCTGAAAGGAATCTAAAAATGACAACCAGAGGAACTGCTTTAGTCGTTATTGTCGCGCTCAGTTGTGTCGCTTTGTCCGTCAACCTTCATGCTCAGGGCGACACCGCCAAGCAGATCAAGGAGCTGCAGCAGCAGTCCAGGGATGCCCAAATGAAAAACGATGCGTCGTGGGCGCAACAACACTTGGCAGATGGATTTGTCGCTGGGAATAGTTGGGGTGACTGGGAAACAAAGGACGACTTCATTAAGGATCTGGAGAATAAAACTAACAAGTGGAAGAGCGGCAACATTAGCGAAGTGCAGGTCGCCACATTTGGGTCGAACACTGCGGTTTCACATTACACATTTACCTACGACGCTGAACTCAGAGGCACTCACCGAGCGCGAACCGTAATATGCAGCGACACCTGGATCAATGATTCGGGGACATGGAAAACGGCTGCGACCCACTGCTCCATGGTTAAGGGAAAGTAGCAGTCCCCATCCACCGCGCACGTCGGATGGCCACGGCCGACTGGAGCTCTCCGGCTTCCTCACGCCACACCTGTCGTCGCGGATCACCGCAACGCCCCGGTGAACGCTCTTGGATACCCTCCGCGTCATGTTCGCCGTGGACGACATCGACGAGACGGCTTGAAAGGCTCCACAACGCGGCGGGCAGCTCGTAGGCGAAGTAGTCCAGTACAAAGCCGCGTATCGGCTCTGCTATATCCGCGGGCCTGAAGAACTTCTCATCGGACTCGCCCAAGAACTGAGCTGAGCGCAATACGAAGATGTCGGAGAGAACCCCGCTTCTAGATCCCGAGTCGTCGGCCAATCGGAAACCAAAACTGCGAAAAACCTTTCGCACATCGGACCAATTACCAGTTGTCTATAGAATTGCTTCGACGTTCAAACGAGTGCTTGCGCTGTCGATGCCCGCATTCTCCACCGAACAATGCTCGGAATCGTTGAGAATCTGAGTCTCAGGGCGGATCAAGGAGGCACGGCGATGGCGCAAAGACATCAACGAGGTTGGTTAAAGAAAGAGACGCGCAGCAACGGTGAGACCTGGGTATTGTTCTACCGCACCATACGAAAGTCTGATGGCAAGCGGGTGGAGAACAAGATTGCGATTGGCTTGGTGCGAGATTTCCCTGACGAACGCAGCGCACGGGCTGAGGTCGAGCGACTACATCTGCAACTCAATCCGGTGGACTTGCGAGGCGGAGTAACTTTTGCTGATCTGGCGCTGCACTATGCTGATCATGAATTGGTCGAGCGTACTGAATCAATCAATCCCAAGGCGCACTCCACAATCCTCGGTTACGGGCGGGTGCTTCAGAACCGGGCGCTCCCACGTTGGGGCAACCGGGTTGCACTTGGTATAGAACCGCTGGAAGTAGAGCAATGGCTGAAACAATTGAAGAGTGAAGAAGGCCTTGCCAATCCAACCCTCGATCGAATTCGCCGAGTCATGTCGCTCGTCTATCGCCATGGTCAACGATGCGGGCTGATTCCTCGCCGCTACGAGTCCAATCCCATGCGCTTCGTCCGCTGCAAGACAACCAGCGGATACGAAGCAATGATTCTAACCCCTGGCCAGGCGTATGCAATCGTGCGGAACCTACGAGACCCGGAACGCACTCTGACGATTTTGGCCGCCGGTACGGGCCTCCGCATATCGGAGTGCTTGGGATTGCAGTGGCAAGATGTGAGCTTCGCTGATGCAATGATCCATGTGCGCCGGACCTGGACGTGCGGTCAAGTAGGCTTGCCCAAGACCAAAGCTTCAAAGGGACCCGTCCCGCTGCACCCATTACTAGCTGAGTTTATGTTTTGCTGGAACCGGTCGACACCGTATCCGAAGCCGACGGACTGGGTCTTTCCTTCACTCCGGTCGAAGGGCAAACGGCCGCGCGTAGCCAATATGCTCGTCGAAGACTATTTGCGGCCAGCCGCGGCGAAGGCTGGAATTCTTTCGTCGCATCCGGATGAAAACGGACGAATGGTCGAAGATGATCCGCGTCGGTTCGGTTTTCACAATCTTCGCCACAGTCTGGCATCATTCCTGATTCGCGCCAGAACCGATCCGAAAACCGTGCAGACGCTGCTTCGCCACAGCGATGTCAAACTGACACTCCAGTTTTATGCCCATGCCGTCAGCCAGGATCGTATGGTTGCTGCAGGCGAAATGTTAGCCGCGATTCTCAGCCACGCCCCGGACCAAAGCGGACTGAAAGCGGACTGAGGGACAACTGGGTTGGGACAAGCTCATGACGATCAATCTCTTACAGTGATCAACGTTTTCGCCTTCCGGGAATGCGGACTGAGAGCGGACTAAGAAATAAGGCACGATTGGAGTAAGTTCTTTGGAATGATGGTGGCCAGGGACGGAGTTGAACCGCCGACGCCAGCCTTTTCAGGGCTGCGCTCTACCACCTGAGCTACCTGGCCACTTCGTGGATGCTCGCGCAAGCA
>Ga0210396_10000947_pt1 | contig 33264 bp, 21 predicted proteins | sample IncBWH17OmetaG_FD_155466 | JGI IMG/M metagenome (GOLD analysis project Ga0210396, IMG submission 155466) | Forest soil microbial communities from Barre Woods Harvard Forest LTER site, Petersham, Massachusetts, United States - Inc-BW-H-17-O ...
ACCGAACAGGAATACCTGGGCCCCTATCTCGCCGGAAAAGGCTGGGCAGGTTACGTCGACCAACGGTCTTTCTCGCTCGCTAAAGCCTTTGAAATGGCCCTGGCCGGAACCGGCAGCAGGGAACGACAACCGGAAGACCCTGGCCTGCTGGCCGCCGAGATAAAAGATATTTTATCTCAATCCTTTTCACCGGCCTTGGGATAATCGAAAAACCAGAATTTCGGCCCGGCAGAAAAAAAAGACGACCAATGCTCCACATCGCTTTTTACCGCAAAAACGGCACAGGTAGGCATATTGTCCACCCGGATCTCATCGGTGAGCGTATTGACAAAAGCCGTAATGCCGGGATTATGCGAAAAAATGGCCACGGTATCGTCACCATCGTCGAGCGCGCCGACAACCTCCTGGAACACCGGAATGGTAGCATGATACAATTCGGGAATTTGCCGGATCTCTTTTTCCTTTCGGCCATAGGTATGGGCAAAATGCTCTGCCGTGTTACGGGCCCGCCTGGCCGGACTGGAGACGAACCCGTCGATATGAACACCGGCCTTGATCAGCCGCCGGGCCATGGCTGGGGCATCCCGCTTGCCCCGGTCGTTGAGCGGGCGGTCAATATCGCTAATATCGGCACTGTCCCAGCTGCTTTTAGCGTGCCGGACGATCAGTAAGGTCTTCATACCTAGATATCAAAGGCCTGGCTATTGATAAAATTGATGAGCGAGACTGTATTCTTGAGTTTCAGCTTTTTCAGGATGTTATGCCGGTGTACTTCCACCGTTTTGAGGGAAATGCTCAATTCAGACGCAATCTCTTTGGAAGACAAGCCCTCTTTTAACGCCCTTACGATCTGCATCTCCCTGTCGGACAGGTTATTGATATCGGGATTCACCTGGTCCTGATTGAGCAGTTGGTCGGACAGAATATTCTTTACCTCCTGGCAGATGTAAATGTGGTTTTGGCTGACTTCGGAGATGGCTTCCAGCATCTCTTGCCGGGGGGAATTCTTGGTGACATAACCCTTTGCCCCAAGCCGGAGCATCTTTTTGGCATAGGCGGGCTGGGAATGCATGGAAACGCCGATGATCTTTGAGCCAGGGGAGTATTTGCGGATCATCTTCAGGACGTCGAAACCGCTCATGGGCGCCATATTGATGTCCAGCAGCACAACGTCGGGGCGTTTGTCCCGGGCAAGCTCGATAGCCCGTTCACCGTCACCGCATTCCGCCACGACATCAAAATTTTCATTCTTTCCCAATAAAAAACTCCATGTTTCGCGAATCAATGTGTGGTCATCGACGATCATAATAGAAACTTTCTTCATAACGCTTGTTTATTTTCTTATCCGGAAACAATCAAACATTACTAACGAGGAGCACTTTAACCAGACAAATCTTTTAAGGGGATGGGTAGGATTAGCTATATAATATTAAGGATTTTCCCTGATAACCGCAATTTAGGCAGGCTTTTTTTTGCTAGTATCCCCGAACATTCTTTCCCTCCATGTAATTAATAAACGCCTTATTAACCACCCGGTTGCCTCCCGCCGTGGGATAATTTCCCGTGAAATACCAGTCGCCGGTATTGGTGGGACAGGCCTTATGCAGCGATTCGATGGTCTGGAAGATGACCTGCACCGGTGTTTCGATCTCGGGAGGCGTGATCAGCTGAGCTATCTTTTCGGCGATCTCTTCGGAGGTAAACTGTTTGTAGACCCGCTGTACCACGTTCTCCGTGTGAAGCTGTCCCGTGCGGGCCAGCTCCTTGCAACGATCGTACAGTTCCTGGAGACAGTTCTCTTTGCCGCGCTCTTTCATCAGTTCCACGGCGGCGCGGAAGGCAATGAAATCACCCAGTTTACTCATATCGATGCCATAACAGTCGGGATAACGGATCTGCGGAGCCGAGGACACCACGATGATCTTTTTGGGCGAAAGCCGCGCCAGCATCCGGATGATGCTTTCCTTGAGGGTTGTCCCCCGGACGATAGAGTCGTCGATGACGACCAGGGTGTCCACGCCCTTGCGCACCGTACCATATGTCACATCGTACACGTGCTGGACCATTTCGTTGCGGCCGGCGTCCTCCGTGATAAAGGTCCGCATCTTGACGTCCTTGATGGCTACTTTTTCCACCCGGACCTTCCGGCTCATCATATCGACCAGCTTCTCCTCGGTGATATCTTTGCCCCAGGACAGGATCCGCTGGATCTTGATTCCCTCGAGATAATTCTCCATCCCTTTCTGCAAACCATAGAAGGCAACCTCCGCCGTATTGGGTATAAAGGAAAGGATCGTGTTTTTTAGATCGTGATTGACCGCCGCGAGCACCTGGTCGCTTAGATTATAACCAAGTGCTATACGTTCGCGATAGATCTTTTCGTCCGACCCGCGGGAGAAATAGATGCGTTCGAAACTACAGGCCCGGCGCTCTTTTGGTTCCAGGATCGTTTCAATGGCTACGCTGCCATCAGCCTTTACGATCAGCCCCTTGCCGGGCATCAGCTCCATGACCTCATTCTCCCCTACGTTGAACACGGTTCGGATGGCGGCCCGTTCCGAAGCGGCTACGACGACGTCATCGGAAATATAATAATAGGCCGGGCGGATCCCATGAGCATCCCGGAATACAAAACTGTCTCCATTGCCCAGCAGTCCGCCTACCGTAAATCCACCGTCGAAAAGTGCCACCGCTTTACGCAGGACACTGACCACGTCCAGGCTGCCCGGCGAAGCCTCGTCGGCCTGGACCAGGAAATGATGGATGACCTCCATCATGGCGGCCAGATCGCTTTGTTTCTGAAATTCCCCCGGGTCGATCCCGATAAGATCGAAAAGCTCGTCGGTATTGACCAGGTTGAAATTCCCCGCCAGGGCCAGGTTACGGGCCGGGATGGTATTCCGCTTGATAAATGGATGACAGAATTCTACATTATTCCGGCCCTGGGTACCATAGCGCAGATGCCCCAGCAAAAGCTCTCCGAGAAAAGAGATGTGTCCTTTCATCAACCCGGGATGCTGGGTGATATCCCCCTGGTATTGCTCCAGCTCCTTCACCTCTCCCATGATCTTGGAAAAGATGTCGGCGATCGGCTGATGATTGGCGCTGCGAATTCGGTGAAGAAAAGGATGCCCCGGCTCGATATTTAACTTGACTGCGGCTACCCCCGCGCCGTCCTGCCCCCGGTTATGCTGCTTCTCCATCAGGAGGTACATCTTGTTCAGACCATACAGCACCGTGCCGTATTGCTGCAGATAATAGGAGAACGGCTTACGTAAGCGGATGAATGCCAGCCCGCATTCATGTTGAATAGCGTCGCTCATACAGAAAAATAAGTCGCAAAGTTACCGACTTATTCCCTAAAGAAAAAACAATAAAACCACTGTAGAAGAACGAGGACCGGCTACAGAAGACATTGACAATCAAAAGTGTCAGCTGGATGACAAATATCTCCACCGGAAGTTGGGCGGAGCGTCCCAAGGGCAAAAAACCCCCAGTCTTCATAGGATTGGGGGCGGTGTACAACAGGAAATTTGAACACTCTTTTCGGGGACCCTACATCCCCGCTTTTCGTAGGATTGGATTTAAAAACTTTTGGCGCTTTCGTCCCCCAAAATTGCGCTAATCCCTTTAATAAAGGAAGAAAAAGGGCAACCATTTACCGCGGCTAGGTGCAAACACTAAATATATGTAGCATTGGTATTTATAAAGTTTACCAACGATGCCGAGTTCTTTAGTTTGAGCTTTTTGAGGATGTTATGCCGATGTACTTCGACGGTTTTCAACGAGATGTTGAGACTCGTGGCGATCTCTTTGGAAGAAAGTCCCTCTTTGATGAAATTGATGATCTGCATCTCCCTTTCTGTAAGAGCGTTGATATTCGGCGAATCTTCTTTTTCGTCGAGCAGCTGTTCGGAAATGATGTTCTTGATCTCGTCGCAGATGTATTTATTGCCATGATTGACTTCCAGTATGGCCTTGATCATCTCTTCCTTGGACGAGTTTTTGGTAACATAACCCCGCGCCCCCATTTGCAACATCTTCTTGGCGTAGGCAGGTTGAGAATGCATAGACACGCCGATCACCTTGGAGCCTGGTGAGATCTTCCTGATCCGCTGGGTTGCCTCGAGACCGGAGAACGGCGCCATATTGATATCCATAAGGACCACATGAGGACGTTTTGTTTTTGCCAGCTCGACCGCCTCCTGCGCGTCACCGCACTCCGCAATCACCTGGAACCGGGAGTCACTGTTGAGGATGTAACTCCAGGTCTCCCTGATCAGCTTGTGGTCGTCGGCAATTAAGATATTGATCTTACTCATATAGGATTGTTTTAAGATAGTTTACAATGGTATCTGCACTCTCAATTTACAGCCGCGGCCCGGCGCGCTTTGGATCACCACCTTTCCGCCGAAAAGCTCCGCCCTGCTCGTGATATTGGAAAGCCCCAGCCCTTTCTTCCGCACCTTTTCCGGGTTGAACCCCTTTCCGTCGTCGGTGATGCTCAGTTCTATGCTCCTCTCCACGTCCGCTAAAATAAGCTCTATGATCAGATTCCGCGCTCCGGAATGTTTCAGTACGTTGTTGACCTGCTCCTGGATGATCCGGAAAAGCATCAGCTTGGCTTTATCGCTGATCCGGGCGTCGAATTCTCCCACGGGATAGAACTCCACATGGATGGTCTTCGTCGTCCGGATACTCTCTACCAGGTCGGCGATGCTATCCTGCAATCCCAGATCGCCGATACTCGACGGGACCAGCGACCGCGAAATGTTCCGGATCTCGTGGATGGCGTTGTGTATATTCCCTGCGCTCCGGTTGATCAGGTTCAAACGCTGGTTGTTGTCGTTCTTCGCCAGCTCCAGGTAAAGCTTGGTGGTGGAAAGGATCTGGTTGATGTTATCATGCAGCTCTTTCCCGATCTCCGCCCTCTCTTTCTCCTGCGCATCGACCATGGCCTGCGCGATCAGCTTTTGTTTATCCAATTCCTGTTTGAGCAGTTTTTCCTCCGCCCGCTTGCTTTCGATGATGATGGTAACCAGGCTGGCAATCCGCTCGAAGATATTCATCTCGCCTTCGGCCGGCGATTTTACGGTAGTATAGTAGACGGCAAAAGCGGCCAGGACCTCGCCCCGGCTATTGAGCACCGGTATCGACCAGCAGGCATGCAGTCCGAATGCGAGCGTCAGATCGCGATGGCCTTCCCAAAGCGGGTCTGTCGCAATATCGGTGACGATCACCGTCTCCTTCCGGTACATGGCGGTGCCGCAGCTGCCTGCTTTGGGACCGATGGGAAGCCCGTCGATAGCATGTGAATAGATCGCCGGCAGTCCCGGCGCCGACAACAGGCGGACGCTTGTCCCGTCTTCGTCCAGCGTGAGCACGCAGCAATACATGCCGGGGAAGATCTTCTGGATGCCTTTAAGGAAATAGTTCAGAAGCGCCCGAAGCGTCATCCGCTTGCCCGTATTCAGCTCCAGCACTTTCTTTTCCAGGGCCAATAACGCTTCCTGCTTTTTACGCAAGGTCACTTCTTTGAAATAGGCAAACAAACCCTGGTCGGATGGATAGAGACTCATCTCCAGCCACCGATCAGTGCGTTCGTTGTATTGTTCGAATGTGACCGTCATTTTCTTTTTGAAGGCTTTCTGAAAGGATTGCCAGGTATCCACATCGATAAGCTCAGGCAGCTTCTCGCGAATCGGCTGCCCTATTATTTCCGTGGCCGTTATCCGGGTAAGCCGCTCTGCCTCTCGATTCCACAGCGTTACCCGGAAATGCTGGTCTAGCACAAAAAAACCATCCGTTATGCTCTCGAGGATACCGGCGATCTGTTCCGAATAATGACGCAATTGCATCTCGGCATGCCGCTGATCTTGCTGGACCTTCTTTACTTCGGTCATATCCCTGTTGAGGGCCATAATGCCAGTGATCCGCCGCTGATTGTCCCGGACATAGCGAATAGAGGAAATAAGATACGATTTTTTTCCGTCTCTGGAAACATAGCCGACCTCGCCTTCCCAAAACCCCTTCTCCCGCAACGTGTTATACGCGATATTCTCCGTAATTTCCTGGTAATCGTAGCGAATTAGCTGGCGAAAAGGCTGACCGATGGCCATTCGTGAGGGTATATCGTAAAATTTCTCCGCCGCATTGTTCCAGTAAATGATCCTGTCTTCCAGGTCCGTCGTCACGATGATATCCGATACCTGCCTGATCAGCCCCGCGGGGATCGCCATTTCTTCAGCGACGTAATAAGGCCGGTCCGCTGCTGCCGAAGGCGGATCGGCATAAATCTTTAGACCCGTGAACTGCCAGCCACCCGGATGGTTAAGTGCAGCGGCTCCGTGTGCAGCAATCTGAGGCGTGGGTAACCAACGTATGGTAAATGCAGGGAAACCGGGTACCTGTACCGCCAGATCGATCGTCTCCGGCAAACCTTGATTGAAAATATCCACGGAAAGTACCGGATTGATCTTCCCCAGAGCGGAAAATACCTCCAAAATATTGCGGCCCAAAAAATGTGTGATATTTCTTCTCTTCAGCAGTGCGGCCAAGCGGTTACAAGTGGATAAAACTGCTCCGTCAGAGGCGATATCCATAAAATAAGGTTGTCTAAATTGCTTGGTCGTAGGCACGGATTTGGGGGCGCTACTTAGCATACGAATAGGTTTTCCGGTGTGGTCACACCAAACCGCTTACGCTATCAAATTACTAAAGAAGGAGGTATGCCCTATGAAATAATATGTTATTTCGGCACCAATAAGGGTTTATCTGTAATTTAATTACCTGCGGTCGATGAAGTGACCTGCCACTTGGTGAGATTACTGCAATTCTGGTACTCCGGATCGATCATGATATAGAACGTGGGGATCTTGGTCATGAACCATTTCTCCAGGATGGAAGAACGTTTTTGATCCAGGGCCCGCTGGGCAATGCGGTCATAATCATCGCGGAGATTTTCCCGGTGCGGCTCGGACTTGGAGATCAGCTTCACGATGCGGACGCCTTTTTTACCCCGTTCGTCGGTAAACACCGTGGGTTGAGAGATCTCCCCCGGCTTGAGATTGGCATTTTTCAGCAAGAGCACCATATCCTTGTCGAGATCGGGGATCGTCAAAAAGGTCGAACCGTTGCGGCCCATGATCTGGCCGGCCGTGCTTTTGGCAATTTCATCCTCGCTGAATTTGACCACGGCCTGACCAAAATCCACGGCGCCGGTCGTGAGATCGTGCCGGATGGAATCCAACCGCTGCGAGGCTTCATCGACCTCCGGTTGCGTGATCGAAGGGATCTTGAGGATATGTCTTACCAGGGCGTCGTCGCCGTTGCGGCTGACCATCTGGATGATGTGATATCCGTATTTACTATGGATCACCGGGGAGACCTGTCCTTCCTTGAGCCGGAAAGCCGTGGAGAAAAACACCGGGTCCCACATCTTGCTGTCATTACGGTTGAGTTCGATCGCCCCGCCCTTGTCCTTGGTGCCGGGGTCATCCGAATACAACTGCGCCAGGAGTTCAAACTTCCGCGCACCGGATTCGACCTGCTGTTTGTATCCGTTGAGGTCGTCGATCGCCAGTTTTTCGATATCCCGGCTGGCTTTGGGATACAGCACGATCTGGCTGAGCTGCATCTCGGATTCATAGAAGATATGCTGATTCTCGGGTACCTTGTCGAAGAAGTCCTTTACCTCGGTAGGCGTGACCGTGACATCCTGAACGATCTTTTTCCGCATGGCTTCCGCCTGCCGTTGTTCCCGGATGGGAGCCATGAAATCCATCTTGGCCTGGTATACCGTCCGTTGGGCGATCTGTTCAAAGGCATCCTTGCCGCCATACAGGTTGATGAAATACCGGATACGCTGATCTACTTCGGCTTCGACCTCTTCATCGCTCACGGGCAGCGAATCCTTTTCCGCCTGCAATACCAGGGCTTTTTGGATCAGCATATTATCCAGGATCGTGCACTCGTCCACGCCCTTCACCTCCTGACCGTTGTTATTCCGCTGCATGTCGGCGATAGCCGTTGTCAGTTCGGATTTAAGAATGATCTTATCGCCTACGATACCGGCAATTTTATCGGCAATGACTTTTTCCTGGGCAAAACCGGAGGCCGATACCAGGAGAAGGACGGGTAAGACGAGGTATTTCATTAGCCAAAAATATATTGTATAAAATGTTAAATACCCCCACGAGGGGGTATTTAACAAAAGATTAGAGTGTACGCTTAACTTCTTCTTCTTCGTAAGCTTCTACGATGTCACCTACGTGGATATCGTTATAATTCTTGATGGTAAGCCCGCACTCCATGCTGGAGGGCACTTCCTTAACATCGTCCTTGAAGCGTTTCAGAGAGGCCAGTTCGGCGGAGGCGCCTTCGCCTACCGGATAGATCACGATGCCATCGCGGACCAGCCTGATCCGGGAGTTGCGGTAAATCTTCCCATCCAGTACATAGCAACCGGCGACGGTCGCCTTGTCGAATTTGAAGACATTCCGTACTTCCACGTTGGCCGTGACCTTCTCGACCATCTTGGGTTCGAGCAAGCCTTCCATAGCGCTCTTGACCTCTTCGATGGCGTTGTAGATGATGGAATAGGTCTTGATCTCCACTCCTTCGTTCTCCGCCAGACGGGCGGCTTGCGAGGAAGGCCGGACGTTGAAGCCCACGATAACGGCGTCGGAGGCTGTTGCCAGCAGGACATCGCTTTCCGTGATGGCGCCCACGGCCTTGTGTACCACCCGTACGGCTATCTCTTCGGTAGACAGTTTTTGCAACGAATCGCTCAGGGCTTCCACGGAACCGTCCACGTCGCCCTTTATGATCAGGTTGAGCTCCTTGAAGTTACCCAGGGCCAAACGACGACCGATCTCATCCAGCGTGATATGTTTCTTGGTCCGGATACCTTGTTCGCGCAGGATCTGGGCGCGTTTGTTCGCCACTTCCTTGGCTTCGCTCTCATCCTCATAGACCTTGAACTTCTCACCGGCCTGCGGGGCTCCATTGAGACCCAGCAGCAACACAGGCGTGGATGGCGGCGCGTCTTCGATTCGTTTGTTCCGTTCGTTGAACATGGCTTTTACGCGACCGAAATATTGACCGGAAACCACGAGATCGCCGTTCCGTAGGGTCCCGCTCTGCACCAGCACCGTAGCCACATAGCCCCGGCCTTTGTCCAGCGAGGCTTCGATCACACTCCCGGAGGCTTCGCGTTCGGGGTTGGCTTTCAGGTCCAGCAGTTCGGCTTCAAGCCCTATCTTTTCCAGTAGGAGGTCTACGTTGAGGCCTTTTTTCGCGGAGATCGCCTGGCTCTGGAATTTCCCGCCCCAGTCTTCCACGAGGATATTCATACCTGCCAGCTGTTCTTTTATCTTCTCGGGATTGGCCCCGTCCTTGTCGATCTTGTTGATGGCAAACACCATGGGCAGACCTGCCGCCTGGGCGTGCGAGATCGCCTCCTTGGTCTGCGGCATCACCGCGTCGTCCGCGGCTACCACGATGACCGCTACGTCCGCGGCCTTGGCGCCACGCGCACGCATGGCGGTGAACGCTTCGTGACCGGGTGTATCGAGGAAGGTGATCTTTTTTCCCGTGGTCGTCGTGACCTGGTAGGCCCCGATGTGCTGGGTGATACCGCCGGCCTCACCCGCTACCACATTGGCGCTGCGGATATAGTCCAGCAAAGATGTCTTACCATGGTCGACGTGACCCATAATGGTGACGACGGGAGAACGCGGGAGCATATCCTCGGGATCGTCCACCTCTTCTTCTTCCTCCATCTCGGCGGCGTCATCGATACCGATGAATTCCACGGTATAACCAAATTCTCCGGCCACCAACTCGATGACATCGGCTTCCAGCCGCTGGTTGATGGACACCATCATCCCGAGGCTCATACACTTGCCGATGACCTCGGCATAGCTCACGTCCATCAGGTTGGCCAGTTCGCTGACACTGATGAATTCCGTGACCTGCAGCCGGCTATCCATCATGTCATCCCCAGCTGCCTGTTCGGCTGCTTCATCGCGTTTGGCGCGACGATATTTGGCTTTCAGACTTTTCCCGCGGCCGCCGGCGCCTGCCAGCTTGGCCTGGGTTTGTCTGATCTTTTCCTGGATCTCTTTTTTATCGATCTCTTTGGCTTCACGCGGTGCATGACGCGGGTCCGACCGGCGGTTACCGCCACCCTGACCATGTCCGCCATGTCCCTGGCCGGCGCCCCCGGGACCGCGGCCACCGGTATTGCGCTGAAGGGGCGGACGCTGATGTCCGGGCTGACGCGGATTGCCAGGCTGCCCGCTAAAAGGGCTGCCGCCGCCACCATGTTGTCCACCGCCGCCACCGCCATGCTGCCCCGGCCGGCCGGCGCCCTGTTGCTGCCCGCCATGACCGCCACCATGATCTCTCTTCTCGATGGGAATACGCTTCCGCTTCCGCTTTTCTTCGGAAGGCGGTTTGGGCCGCGTATCGTTATTTACAGGCAACTCGATCTTTCCAAGGATCTTGGGGCCTTCGAGTTTTTCCGCTCTGATATTCTCGATCACGGGAGGCACATCCGGATTCTCACCTGCCGCCTCCTCCGCAGCCTGCGCAACCGCAGGCTCGGCTTTCTCTTCCGCCGTCACGGCTCCCGCCGGCTCCTCTTTCTCGACTACCGGCGGCTCCTCGACAGCAACGGGACCGGCAACGGGGGGTTCCGGCTGCGGCGCCGCTTCTTTCGCCGGCTCTTCCTGAACGCTTTCCGCGACAGGCTCTTCCTTCCTTGAAGCCTTCTTGGGCCGGGTCGAAGAATCGATCGTGGAAAGATCGATCTTGCTCACGATCTTGGGGCCCTCCAGCTCGGGGGCCTCGATCTTGACAACCTCCGGCTCCTCGCGCACAGCCTCCACTACCGGTGGCGGCACAGGCGTCTCCTCGACTACGGGCGGCGGCGCCTCTTCTTTCGCCGGCTTCTTGGTCACGGGAGGTGCCTCTTTCTTGAAAAGCGGCGGCGGCACCTGTGCCGGCTGCTGAGCCTCCTCTTCTTTCTTCTTTTTTGCCTCCAGGCTGCCCTTGGGCAGGTCGATTGCGTCGCTCTTGAGCTTGGCGACCTTATCGCTGTTGAATTCCTGCTGCAAAGAACGATACATATCCTCCGTTAGCTTGGACGTCGGCTTCAGATCGTCTTTGTTGAATCCCTTGCCCACCAAAAAATCCACCAGGGTATCTTTCCCGATGTTGAATTCCTTGGCTGCAGCCATTAGGCGTAATGATGTGGTTGTCTCTGCCATATATAATAATCTCTTAACCCTAATTATCCTTTTTCAAACTCCTCCTTCAACACCCGCCGGACATCCTCGATGGTCTCCCTTTCCAGGTCGGTCCGCCGCTCCAGTTCTTCGGGTGTAAGGTTGAGTACGCTACGGGCCGTGTCGCAACCGATGCGCTTCAGCTCATCGATGACCCAGGTCTCGATCTCATCGCTGAATTCTTCCAGATCGATGTCGAACTCTTCGGGCTCGCCCTCATTATCCCGGAATACGTCGATGGTATACCCCGTCAATTCCTGCGCCAATTTAATGTTGACACCCTTACGGCCGATTGCCAGGGAAACCTGATCCGGTTTTAAATAGACATTCGCATGCGACTTTTCGCCGTCCAGCTCCATATTCGTGATCCTCGACGGCGTCAGCGAACGCTGGATCAACAGCTGTGTATTATTGGTCCAGTTAATGACGTCGATATTTTCGTTCTTGAGCTCCCGGACGATACCATGGATACGGCTACCCTTCATACCTACACAAGCCCCTACCGGATCTATCCGGTCGTCATACGATTCTACCGCCACCTTGGCACGCTCACCGGGTTCCCGGACGATCTTCTTGATGACGATCAACCCGTCAAAGATCTCCGGAACCTCGATCTCCAGCAACTTGGACAGGAACAGCGGACTGGTCCTGGACAAAATGATCACCGGAGAGTTATTCTTCAGCTCCACTTTCTTGACCACGGCGCGGATATTCTCGCCTTTCTTGAAATAATCCTGCGGGATCTGCTCCGATTTCGGCAGGATCAGCTCGCTGCCTTCCTCGTCCAGCAAAAGGATCTCTTTTTTCCACACCTGGTAGACCTCGGCGCTCACGATCTCCCCTATCCGTTCACTATATTTTTTTACCAGGACATTCTTCTTGAGATCGCCGATACGGCTGGCCAGCGTTTGCTTAGCTGCCAGGATCGCGCGCCTTCCGAAGTCCAGGATCTCGACTTCCTCATATAATTCCTCACCCACCTCGTAGTCGGGCTCGATCTTTACTGCATCCGTGTAGGCAATCTCCGCCAATGGGTCGTTTACCGCCCCATCCTCCACGATAGTGCGGCGACGCATGATCTCCAGGTCCCCCTTCTCGGCATTTACGATTACGTCAAAATTTTCGTCGCTTCCATATTTCTTACGCAACAGCGTCTTGAACACATCCTCTACCACTTTCATCATAGTGGGCCGGTCGATGTTCTCTGCTTCTTTGAAGTCCTGGAAGGCTTCGATTAGATTGATACTTGCCATAACACTAAATTTAAAATCTCCTAGAAAACTACTTGAATTTTTGTTGTTTTTATGTTATCGAATAAAAAAGTATGGTTAATTACTTCTTTTTTCTTGTTCTTACCCCGCGTCTCTTCCACAATTATGCCGTCTTCGCTCACCTCCAACAGGCGGCCCTCTTTTTTCGAGCCATCCTGCAGCACCAGTTCCACCTGCCGGCCGATGTTCTTCCTGTACTGACGGAGCAGTTTCAGCGGCTCATCCAGCCCCGGAGAAGAGACCTCCAATGAAAAATCCCCGGAGGGGAAAAGCCCCGACTCCTCTAACTTCTTGTATAAAGCCCGATTATACTGAACACATTTTTCAATGGAAATACCCTGGTCCCCGTCAACAAAGACCTTTACATTGTTCGTCGGCTTGATCCGTATATCCACCAGGAAATACCCCGGTTCGCCGGCCAGCAGGCCTTGCACTAAACTTTCTACCGCTTTAACTGTTTCGTTGACCATATTTATCGCCAGAAAAATAAAGAAGGGAACGAGCCCGTTCCCTTTCTTTTACTTCATTTACCTGTGCGAAGGTAGGATAATTTATAAATCCACCCAAACTCTGTATTTTTAAAAAAAAGAATATGGATCAGCCCGATAATCTGGGAAGTTTTTTCGCCGAGAATAAAACACTGCTGAAAGAATACCTGGAAACACGCCTGGAGATCTACCGGCTGCAAAGCCTTCGCCTTTTCGCAAAATCGGCAGGCCTGTTCGTCTGGGTGTTGCTATCGCTCTTCCTGGCTTTTCTTTTCCTGCTCTTCGGGGGAATGATGGTCGCCTTCTGGTTCTCGAGCCTTTTTCACAGTCAGGTCAAGGGCTTTGGTCTCGTGACCCTATTGATCCTGCTGCTCTTCATCCTGCTGGCCGTCTTCCGCAAAGCCTTGTTCGTAGAGCCTGTGATTCAAAGCGTTATACAAAAATCAAAAGAAGAGGAGGAAGACCATCATGGCTAAATCGACCAAAGCCTCCCGCAGCATGGATGCCCTGGACGGAGAGATCCGGCGTCTGCGGACAAAGGCAAAACAACTGGAAGAACAGATCGACGAGAATTTCACCTATTTCCAGCAACATTCGGGCTCGCTGTTCGTCCGTTCCCTGCTGCCCAGAAAGCTGGACGGCGACGTTCTCACGGGCTACCGCCTGCTGGACCGCATCATCGAGAATGAACACCTCCAAACAGTCCTTCTCCGCTTCGCCGATATCCTGGCAGAAAAATTAGGTGATGGACTTAATTGGCTGGTAACCAGAGTGTTCAAAAAATAACCCGTCAGTTTTAACAACCACGTTGCTCGTTTTGCCCTATCTTTGTAGATTCTCGAACGGGCCTTTGGCCCGTTGGCCGAAGGCCAGATATTAGCGTTTTGCGGTAGATGCGCTAATTTTCTCGCAGCGTATCTACCGCACAAATTTTGTGGTTTATGATGCCGTTATCCGAGATATTCCTTCTGGCGATCGTGTTCTATCTGCTGTATAGATTCGTATTCAATTTTTTGCTTCCCATCGTGCGGACAACCCGCCACGTGCGCGAACAATTCAGAAATATGCAGGGCGGAATGAACCAGCAGCAACACGCCGGCACGCAAACGCCGCCGCCGCAACAACACCGGCCTTCCGAGCGGCACTCGTCGCCGCATGGGCCTGCAGAAGATTATATAGATTTTGAAGAAGTAAAGTAATCCCCCGGCTTCGGCACGAGCCACCCGCCTACCACTGAAAATCCAGCAGACTGATCCCCGGCCGCAGATACAATCCCTTCAACCCCGCCTGTTCGGCGCCTTCTACATTGACGATCGCATCGTCGACGAAAAGGGTCTCCAGTGCCTGCAGCTGATTTTCCCGAAGGATATATTCATACGATTCCCGGGTTGGTTTGCGCATACCCAACAAATGCGAATAGTAGGTCTTTTCGAAATGATCGTCCAGCGTCCCCGATGGGAAGGTTTGGGTATAGATCTGCCGCAAGGCCGCCAGATGAAGGGAGTTGGTATTGCTGAAAAGAAATAGGCGATAGCGCTGGCCCAGCTGTTTGAGCAGCTCGATACGCTCCACCGGAAAATCCAGCAGCAAGGCATTCCAACCGTCGATGATCGCCTGGTCCGGAACATCGGCAAGACCGGTCATGGCCCGGATCGAATCGATGAACTCCTGGTCCGAGATCTTCCCTACCTCATAATCCTTAAAAAAAGAATCGGCATGACCCAGTCCAAAATATTGCCGCATATTCTTTACGCCTAGTTGAGTGAAAGCCTCCTCCGTTCGCTTGTTGTCCAGGTTGAGGATCACTCCACCCAGATCGAAGATGATGTTTTTTATGCCCTGCATAGGTCAAATTTACTTTATTCTCTGTCAAGAGTGAACGCCGCTTCTTTGACATCCCTCGAATTGCCGCCGATAAACACCTTGAACGCACCGGGTTCAAAGATATATTGCAGCTTGTCGTTATAAAAACGCAGATCCGCGGTGGTCAGCGTGAACGTGAGCGTTTTCGATTCCCCGGCTTTGAGAAAGACCTGCTGAAAGCCCTTGAGCTCCCTGACGGGTCTGACCACGGAGCCGTACAGATCGCGGATATACAATTGCACCGTCTCACGGCCGTCATAGGCCCCCGCGTTCGTCACGGTCACGGTGGCGGTGAGCCGGCCGCCGGGCTTGAACCGGGCGGAGCTAAGGGTGATATCGCTGTAGGAAAAATGGGTATAGCTAAGCCCATAGCCAAAAGGGTAACGGGGATCGTTGGGCAGATCCGTATAGGCCGATACATAGTTGAGATCCGAATCGTTCCTGGCGGGTCTTCCGGTAGAGAAATGATCGTAATAGATGGGGATCTGTCCTTCCGCCCGCGGGAAGCTCATCGGCAGCTTGCCGGAAGGATTGTAGTCGCCGAAAAGGACATCGGCCATGGCATCACCGGCTTCTGTTCCCAGCCACCAGGTATACAGGATCGCCGGCACATGGTCCGCCGTCCAGTTGAAGATCAGCGGCCGGCCCGCGCTGATCATGACGACCACCGGTCTGCCCGTGGACTGGATAGCCTGGATCAGCTCCTCCTGTACACCGGGAAGATGGAGGTTGCTGCGGCTTTTGGCTTCGCCGCTCATGTCCCGGGTCTCACCTACATCGATGATCACGACATCGGCCTGCTGCGCCGTTGCGACAGCCTCCGCGAAACCGGCCCGCGAGGTGTCGGTCAATCCGCAGCCCCGGGCATAAAGCAATCTTGTTCCCTCGCCGGCTTTCCGCCGGACGCCCTCCCAGGGCGAGACGATCCGGTCCGAATCGTCGGGCCATTCGTAGGACCAGAAACCCAGGTTGTCCCGCACCGATTTGATCAACGGCCCGATGAGGGCGATCGTCCCGCCTTTTTTCAGCGGCAGCAGCTGGTGCTCGTTTTGGAGCAGAACGATGGACTTCTCCGCCACGGTCCGTTCCACCCGCAGATTATCGGGATTATTCCATTGCTGCGCGGACCGTGCGGCATTGCAAAACTTGTAGGGGTCGTCGAAAAGACCGAGTTCGAATTTCTTGGTGAGGATACGGCGAACGGCGTCGTCGATCAACGTCCCATCCACCTTGCCGGCTTTGACCAGCCCGGCCAACTGAGAGATATAGCTGCGGCTTTCCATATCCATATCGCAACCGGCCGTGACGGCTTTGAAAGCAGCTTCCGCATGATCTTTGGCATAGCCATGCGCGATCATCTCCCCTACCGAGCCCCAGTCGCTGACGACAAATCCTTTGAAGCCCCACTGGCCTTTGAGGATGTCGCGTTGTAAATATCGGTTGCCCGTAGCCGGAATGCCATCGAGGTCGTTGAACGAGTTCATGAATGTCGCCGCACCCGCCTCCTCGGCGGCCCTGAACGGCGGCAGATAGACCTCCCATAAGGTCCTCAGGCTCATATCCACGCTGTTATAGTCTCTTCCCCCAATGGCGGCGCCATAGGCGGCGAAATGTTTGGCGCAGGCCATCACGGCATCGGTGTCGCCCAGCCGCTTTCCCTGGAAACCCTGAACACGCGCCCTGGCGATACAGGAGCCCAGATAAGGATCTTCTCCGGCGCCCTCCATCACCCTGCCCCAGCGCGGGTCACGGGCGATATCGACCATCGGCGCAAAGGTCCAGTGGATGCCGGCTGCCGCGGCCTCCGTCGCCGCTATCCGCGCCGAGCTCTCGATGGCGTCGAGATCCCAGGAGGCTGCTTCCCCCAGCGGAATAGGGAAGATCGTCCGGTAGCCGTGGATCACATCCTGGCCGAACAACAACGGGATCTTCCTCCGGGAACTCATCGCTATTTCCTGCAGCTCACGGGTATGCTCGATACCCATGATGTTCAACATCGACCCCACCATCCCTTTGCGGATCTGATCCTGTTTGTCGCCCTCCCTGGTGATGGGACCGGTAGCGGCCCAATCGCCATTGTACTGGTTCATCTGACCGATCTTTTCCTCCAGGGTCATCAGCCGCAGAACCGAATCGACCTTTTGGGGAATTGCCTTCCGTTGGGCATGAATGCCCGGGCAAAATGCTATCGCCGCGAGGGCAAAGAAAAACGAACGTTTCATTGTTATTATTTATTCCAGGTGATCTTTTGCGACACCACATCGCGGGAGTTGCCGCCAACCATGATCACAAAATCACCCGGCTCCCAATCGTATTTCAGCTCGTTGTTGTAAAATTTCAGGTCTTCGGGCGTAATGTCGAAGCTTACCTGTTTGCTTTCTCCCGCACCCAGCGCGATCTTCTGAAAACCCTTGAGTTCCTTGACAGGCCTGGTGATGCTGCCTACGAGATCGCGGATATAAAGTTGCACGACCTCCTTGCCGGCCCGCGCCCCATCGTTGGTAACCGTTACCGTGGCCTTCAGGGTCTGCGCGCCCTTGGGCGACGCGCTGCTGAGCTTCAGATCGCTATACGTGAAATGGGAATAGCTGAGTCCATACCCAAAAGGATAGACGGGATCATTGGACACGTCGAGATAATTAGACCGGAATTTCTGGAACCAGGGGCCCTCCAGCGGCCTACCGGTATTCTTGTGATTGTAGTACAGCGGCACCTGCCCTACGTTCTGCGGCCAGGTGGTGGTAAGCTTGCCGGACGGGTTTACGTCACCGAAGAGGACATCGGCGATGGAATTACCGGCTTCCGTCCCTCCGAACCACACATCGAGAATAGCCGGAACTTCGTCGTTCTCCCATTTTATCGCCAGCGGCCTGCCGCTAAACAACACCAGCACGACGGGCTTGCCCGTTTTCAACAGGGCCTTGAGCAGGTCCTGCTGGGTCTGCGGGAGCTCGATATTGCTGCGGCTGCTGGACTCCCCACTCATCTCCGCGGATTCACCCAACGCGGCGACGATCACGTCGGCCTGGCTGGCTGTATTGAGCGCCTCCTGCAGGATCTCCGCCGCCGGCCGGTGATCGCGATGCAGATCTTTTCCAAACATCCCCGCCCGTTCTTCAAAAAGACTGTCGGCATCCAGGTTGGCCCCCAGACTATACAAGATCTTACCGCCATTGCCTACGGCTTCCTTCAACCCGTCCAAAACGGAAATGGATTGGGCGAAATTGGCAGCTACACTCCAGGTTCCCGGCATGTTCTCTTTATTATCCGCCAGCGGCCCTACGAGGGCGATGGTTCCTCCTTTCTTCAGCGGGAGTACGTTTCCCTGATTTTTCAACAGCACAAAACAATCCCCGGCGATCTTCCGGGCTTCCTGCCGGTTGGCCGCCGTAAAGATCTCGGTGGCGGCCCGCTGCTCGTTGCAATATTTATACGGATCGGCAAAAAGCCCCAATTTGTATTTTGCTTCGAGCACTCTGCGACAGGCACGGTCGATCTCCTGCTGTGTGACTTTTCCCTCCTGCAGCGATTTTTTGATCGTCGTCAGGAAACCTTCGCTGACCATATCCATATCGATACCGGCTTTGAGCGCGAGGGCGGAGACGGTCTGAAAGTCACCCAGCCCATGCGGCGTCAACTCCATGATCCCGGTATAATCGGTAACGACAAAACCATTGAAACCCCAGCGATGCCGGAGAATATCCGTCATCAGCCATTTGTTTGCGGTAGCCGGTATGCCGTTGACGTCGTTGAACGAAGCCATGACGCTGCCCACGCCGGCATCGACGGCGGCCTTGTAGGGAGGCAGGTATTCGTTGAACATCCGCACCGGGCTCATGTCCGTAGTATTGTAATCCCGGCCGGCTTCCGCCGCGCCATACAACGCATAGTGCTTGACGCAGGCCATGATATCGGTGTTGCCGGAGAGATCGCGCTGGTAGCCTTTGACCATGGCCCTGGCAATCTGCGAACCCAGATAGGGGTCTTCTCCATTGCCTTCGGCGATACGGCCCCAACGCGGGTCCCGCGCAATGTCCACCATGGGCGAGAACGTCCAGCAGATGCCGTCCGCGCTGGCTTCCGTGGCGGCGATCCGCGCGCTCCGCTCGATCTCGCTCATATCCCAGCTACAGCTTAGCCCCAGCGGGATGGGGAACACCGTCTCGTAACCATGGATGACGTCCATCCCAAAGATCAGCGGGATCTTCAGCCGGCTTTTCTCCACGGCAATACGCTGTACTTCCCTGATCTTGGCGACAGTTTTGATGTTGAAAAGTCCGCCGACCTTGCCTTCTTCTATTTTTTTGGCAATATCCGAATTGCCCGCCTGACCGGTGGTGATATCCCCCGCGCCGGGAAGATTGAGCTGCCCGATCTTTTCATCGAGCGTCATCTTGCTCATCAGAGAAGTAATGAAGGTGTTCATTTTGGCGTCGGCCACGGCGCTCCCGCCGGCCGCGGATTGCGCATGAGCGCCGGATTGAGCGAGGGCCCCGGCGCAAAGGAGAAGGAGGACAACAATCGTTTTCGCTGTTTTCATTTTGAATGGTCTTTTAGATTTATTATGACACCAGATCCGGTTTAATCTACCCTGATCACATGAGTCCTTGGTGAGACGCCGTTTTGGTTCAACGATTCTATTGCAAAATAGTATGTTTTTCCCTTGTCCATGACCTTGAACCAATAATCATTGGCGTCATAGACCTGGATGCTGTTGTACAACTTATCGGGGGCCGTGCCGAAATAGAGGTTATAGCCATAGGCGTTCTCCACCGGGCTCCATTTTATCCAGGCGCTCCGCTTGTCTTTTTCCGTTCGCAGGACGATGAGCTGTTTTACGGTATCGGGAACGGCGCCGGCGCCCCGGCCAAAGACCCGCAACCCGCTGACGGCGAATTTTCCGGTGGGCATATGGATGTTCTCCAGCCGGATATACCGGACCTGCACCGGTGCTGCCAGCTCTGCATAATCATGCGGCACGTCGGTGGTGTTATGGCTTTTGTCGATGAGCACCTGCCAATGTTTTTCATCATCCGAACCCATGATACGGTATTGATGATAGATACCCGTTTGTTTACCCAGGAACGCGGCATCCTGGTCGGCATAATTGACCTGGATGGCATTCACCGTGGAGACTGCTCCCAGATCGGTTTGTATCCATTCCCCCGGCTTGTCGGTGGCGGCGCTCCAATACGTTTTGATGTCTTCGTCCACAGCATCGTTGGGCGGATGCGCGGCGTTCAGCGTGGAAGAGACCTGCACCGGTGTTTTATAGTTCAGCAGCATCCACCCCGTGAAGCGGCCATCCCCGAGATAATGCGGATAGTCGCCATAGGCCGCGTCCATATACATCACCCCGTCCTTGTCGAAACCCGCCGGCCATAATCCCAATCGCCGTTCAAAGCTGTTTTTTACTCCAATGGCGATCGTCGAGATATGCCAGTAGTGTCCCACATTGTCGGCGAACGTACTGCCATGACCCGCGCCGCGGGCAAATCCTCCGGGATGAAAAGACAGCGGGTCCGATTGCGGTTTGTCAAAAGGTCCCAGCGGGCCGTCTCCTACCACGACGCCATCCGCATAGCCGCTGAACTCCGTGCCCGGCGCTCCATATTGCAGATAATATTTCCCGTCGTGTTTAGTCATCCAGGACCCCTCTATAAAGGGGTCGAGGAAGGTGTTGTCGTAGTACTCGCCAAAACGCTGCCAGCCAAACCGCCAGGGGTGCAGGAGGGCCAATTCCGTTCGTGTGCCCATAGGTTGCAGGGTCTTCCGGTCGAGCTCGATGCCATAGAGAGGATAGGCATTGCTGCTGCCGCTATACATATACAGTCTGCCGTCGTCATCGGTGAAAAAAGCAGGGTCCCATCCGCCGATATCGAACGAGTCGACCAGCGGCTTCCACTGATTGCCCTTAGGGTCCGTGCTCATCCAGATGGTGAAATTGCGGGTATAGGTCGAGCCGAAAACGATCATCGTGTCGCCCAGTATCCCCACGGCGGGAGCACAGAGCTCGTCATAGCCTTTATTCCAGGGACGCAGGAATTTCCGCGACAGGAATTTCCAATGGAAGAGATCGGAACTCCACCAATACCCCCACTGATTGGTGCTGAACAGATAATAGTCGCCCTTGTAGTTGACGATCACCGGGTCGGCCGTGGCGCGATGCCGCCCCCACTGGGAAAAATCGGGGATCGGCGTATAGCCATAATCCAGATCCATAGGGTTGCAATAGGTCTTTTGCTGCGCCGTCGCCTGTCGGGTCGTCGCCTGGCACCAAATCAAGATCACCGGGATCAACCGGAGAAATTTCTTCATATGTTTATTTTAACGCCTCGTCTTTGTCTTTTTCCAAAAAACCCGAGCTTTCCTCCACGCCACTCGTCACCCACTCCAGCAGGGCTTCATCCGGCACCATGCGCACGGGAACGGTATGCGAGCCATTGGGCTCATTGTACCCGGTATTGGCCTGCCGGTTGTAGCAGGAGATCAGCGACCATCGCGCGGCGTCGCTCAGATTCGCGGCAGACCGGTGCAACAGGTTGCTGTGGAAGAACAACGCATCCCCCGGCTCAAGCTCCACATACACCAGTGGCATCGTCTTTAACGCCAGATCGACATAATGCTGTGACGCGCCGACCTGCTCGCCGGCAAACCCATGTTCGATCCGGCCCATCTTATGTGACCCGCCGATGACCTGTAGACATCCATTTTCTTTTGTCGCCCTGGTGATCGCTACCATAACCGATAGCATCTGATCGGGGAGCAAAAATTCATTCTTGTACCAATAGCCATAGTCCTGGTGCCATTCCCACGCGCCGCCGACACGCGGCTCTTTCTGCATGAGCTTGCTATGGAAATGACACACCGGCGAATCCCCGTCCAGCAACCGGTTCGCAGCCTCGACGATCCGCTTGCTGCGTGTCAACAACCCATAAGCATCGTCGCCCGGGTTATACCACAGGGTCAGCTTCGTTTTTTTACCGGTCTGGTCATTGAGATCGAAGGCATGTTTGCGCAGGATCGCATCGCCGGTAGCGATCCCGTATAGTTTATCGACTTCGGGACGGCTCAGGAAATTGCGTACAATAACATATCCGTCCCTGTCATAGGCAGATACCTGTTGCGGCGTCAGTTGAAAGTCATTCATATCGTTTAGTTTTTTTGTGCTGGGAGAGTAAACCCTAATTTCTCCAGACCGGAACGCACATCGGGGATCTGCATGAACAGCTTCCAGATAAGTCCGCTGCGGTAATTCTCGATCATCACGACGATCGGCCCCTCGTCGATCGCCAAATGGGTTTCGGCATACCAGTTCTTCGATTCGCTGAACCCGTCGGCAAAACCATACGGTCCCCAGATCTTGTCTCCGAGATCATAGTAAAAATGTCTGAGCGCCTGCATGCTGTATTCCGGCGTATACGGGAACGAGGCCAGGGCAGCCGTAGGTTGGATCACCCCCCGATCGTCCTGTGGGCAGTGAGCGACATACCCTTTGTAGCTGTCCCCGGCCGTTAGTCCCCAACAATCAGAACCATAACCCTTGAATTTTTTTGGGTTGTCGATACAGTACGCCCTGTTGATCAGCGTATGGTTCAAGGTCTGCTCGGCATAATCGATCCCCTGATCGTCTTTGAGTCCCCGGGGGTCGATCCCCATAAACGTATATTGCTCGAAAAATAATGGTCCGCCGTAATCGAAATTCCCCAGGGGTAGCCTGATCCCGTAATACGTTTTCCCGTTCCGCCAGGAAGTGCTGTTCACCCAGCAGGATTCGTAGAGCGCTTTGGAGATGGGATGTGTGGGTGAAGCCGCCGACAGCACATAGGTGATCAGCGCCTCGTTCCAGCCATACACCGGAAAATTCATATCGAAATCATTGGTAGGGCTCCAGTGCCAGTAGAGGCGTTTATCGTCTCCATGGCTATGCCAGTTCCAGTCTGCATCACTCCACATGGCCGTGACCCGGTTGCGGAAATAGATGGCCAGCGGGGTATTGTCGTTGAAGAATTCCCGGGCGCAGAGCAGCCCCATCAGCAGATAGGAAGTCTCCACGATATCGGCGCCGTCATCCAGCCGGCCAAAGGGGATGGTCTTGCCCGTAGCGCCATTGATGAAATGCGGATAGATGCCATGGTAACAGTCGGCACGGGTGAGGAAATCGACGATCTTGATCAGTCGCCGCAACGCGGTATCGCGGCCGATCCATTGCCGGTTTACGGCGACGATGGTACTCAGGATGCCGAAGCCCGTGCCGCCGATGGCGCAGGCCTCCGGCCCAAAGGTATCCTTGCTGAAGTTGGGTTGGCCATCCGCTTCGTTGATATAATCCCAATAGTATTCCGCCTGTACGGTGTTGTCCCTTTCCCTGGCGAGACCGCTTACGGAATGGGCGAAGTTCCAGAAATAGCGAAAGGTCTGCCGCTGTACGACATCGAGTAAGGCGGAATCGGTGAGTCCCCGGATGATGCCTACGGCGGGTATCGTCACCGGCCCCGCGCCATGATCCCGCCGGGGCGACGCGGCCGACCCGATCCATGGACTTTCAAAACCCAGCGTGTTCAATCCGCCCTGCACCTCGGGACAGTTCATGAAAAGCCGCCACAAAAGCCCACTGCGATAATTTTCGATCATGGCCACTTCGGGTCCCTGGTCGATGGCCAGATAGCGCGGCGGGTACCAGCCAGCCTGTTCGCTAAAGGCATCATAAAAACCATATTTGCCCCAGATCTTCCCGCGAAGATGATCATACCAGTGACGGATCGCGGCCATGGATTGTCGGGGGGTATAGGGCATGGCGGAGATAGCAGCGGTCGGAGATAGCACTCCCAGGTCGTTTTTCTCGTCCGGGGCATGGGCGGCATAGCCTTTTACCGAATAGCTGGCGGTAAGACCCCAATTGTCCTTGCCATAGCCCTTGAAATTTTTGGGATTGTCGACACACCATTGATAATTGATCAGCGATTGAGTACGGTTCTCCCGCCAGTAATCGGCATACTGGTCTTTGAGTCCGCGCGGGTCGAGACCGAGATAGGAATATTGGGACCAAAAGAGGGGGCCGCCATGCGGCGGATTGCCCTGCATGTGGAGATGGAGCGTGTCGTTTTTATAAAAGGTAATAGAGTCGATCCAGCCATTTTGCGCCCATCCTTCATGATACACCGCCGCGGGAACCGGGTGCGTGGGCGAGCTGGCGGCCATAACATAAAGGATCAGGCATTCATTGTAACCATGAACGGGAAAGTTCATCTTCCAGCCATGCGAAGGGCTCCAGTGCCAGAAGAGCACATTTTGGCCGTCCTTACGGTACCAGTCGAACTCCACGCCGCGCCAGAGGGAGTCGATGCGGGCCGCCAGTTGTCTTTCTTCGGGATTACCGTTTTGAAAATATTGCCGCACGCACAGGAGACATTGCAGGAGATAACAGGTTTCCACCAGGTCACCCCCGTCGTCATCGCGGCCAAAGGGTTTGACATGGCCTGTGCTATCGTTCAGCCAGTGAGGCCAGGCGCCGTGAAAACGATCCGCTTTTTCCAGGAAGCTCACGATCTTGTTAAAGCGCGCGAGCCCCTGTGTGCGGGTGATGTACCCGCGATGAATGCCGGCGAGTATCGCCATGAGGCCAAAGCCGCTGCCGCCGGTGGCGATGGTGCTTTGATCATGCTCGGGATAGATGTTGTCAGTGTGGACGCGTTCGGCGGCCATCCCGCTATTGGGTTCGGCGCCTTTCCAGAAATATTCGAAGGTTTGTTTTTCGACGAGATCGAGTAAGGCCGAATCGCTAAGGCTTTGAGCGTGCATCCACATGAACGCGGAAACGCTTACTGTGAATAGAAATAGTTTTTTCATAATCGTTGATCTTAAAAATGCGGGCTTGAGAATCCCAGTGTTTTCATACCGCTTTGTACTTCGGGACAGCTCATAAAAAGATCCCAGAGCAGCCCGCTACGGTAATTTTCGATCATGACGATCTCCGGCCCCTGATCGATGGCCAGGTAAGAGGTAGCAAACCAGATCTTGGTCAGGTTAAAGGAATCGATGAATCCATACTGACCCCAGATTTTGTCTCCTAATTTATAATAAAAAAAGCGAAGGGCGTTCATCGCCTGTGTCGGCGCATACGGCAGGGACGAGATCGCGGCCGTGGGCGAAATGATACCGAGGTCATTGGTCGGTGAATGCGCGGCGTACCCGCTGACATTGTCGTCGCTGGCCGTGAGTCCCCAGCATTGCGAGCTATAGCCGTTGTAGTTATTGGGATCGGTGACGCAAAAGGAGTAGTTGATCATCGTATGCGCCGTATTCTGCGTCCAGTAATTCGCATAGGCGTCCGTAAGCCCGTTGGGGTCGATCCCCAAAAAGGAATAATGGGCAAAGAACAGCGGGCCGCCGTAGGAAGGACCCAGCGGAAGGACAGTATTATAATACGTATTGCCGTTGCGCATCGATCCATTGCCTGCCCAGCCGCTGTCATAAGTCGATTTAGGTATGGGGTCCGTGGGCGCCGAAGCGGCCAGCACATAGGTGATCAGGGCTTCATTCCAACCCTGCACGGGGACATTGATCGCCCAGTTGTAGTCGGGGCTCCAGTTCCAGTAAAGTACATTGAGCCCGTTTTTGCGGTACCAGCCCCAATCGACTCCCGCATAGAGCTGATTGATCGCCGTCCGGAGCGCCGTCTCCGCCGGATCGGTGGTATTGTTGAAATACTGGCGGGCGCAGAGCAGTCCTTGCATGAGGTACGAGGTCTCTACGATATCGCCGCCGTCATCCTGGGTGCTAAAGGGTACGGTGGCGCCCGAAGAACCGTTGATCCAATGCGAAAAGGCGCCATGATAACGCGTGGTCTGGCCCGTAAGAAAATTCACGATGGTGGAAATCCGGCCCAACCCCTGTGTGCGGGTGATAAATCCCCGCTGGATGGCCGCCAGCATCGATAGGATGCCAAAGCCGGTGCCGCCGGTGGTGACCACATCCCCGGAAGTGTTACGCTCCCGCGCCATGCCGCATACGGGATGACCGAACCCCCAGAAATACTGAAACGTCTGGGACTCCACGAGGTCTAACAAGGCGCTGTCGGTGATCCGCGGAAATTTATCCGTCGAGTCGATGGCCGTGGTCAGATTTACATTGATCACCGATTGCAGATTGCCCTTGGCTTGTGACAACAGATCGGTCGAGACTTGAAGGGTATATTGTGTGATGGGTTGTAAGTTCGCTGTAGGCTGCACGACCACGGTGCTGTCGCTGTTCAGATACGAGACATTGTAAGCGACGGCGCCACCGGTGGCGCTTTTAAACGAGATGGCTCCGGCAACCGAGCTTTGATCCAGCGGTGCGCTGAAGGAAAGCTGGATTACGGGTGTCGGATCGACATTGTAATACGTCACTCCACTATAGGCTCCATTTACCTTGAGACTGTTGAAACTAAAAGAAGCCGGCGGAGTAGGCGTCACCGGCGCGGGGCTGTGGCTTTTTGAGCAGGCAGCAATAAGGACTAACAGAGGGAAAAAACGCATTTTCATAAAAAAAAGAGAGGCGGCAGGTCCCGCCTCTCCATAGGAATATTAGTTACCAATGTTCTCCAGCTGGTACAATGCCTTCACCTCGGTGCCGGTAAGGGCCTTGTTATAGATGCGGAGCTCGTCCATCAACCCCAGTACATAGCTGGCCCAGGGTTGCGAAGTAGCCCCGCTCGTCAGGCTGGGTGTCGTTTCGAACTGAGTGGTGCCAAAAACGATGGCGGGAAAATTAGCAAAATTCAGGTTTCCGAAATTGGCCATCGTCGAGCTGCCTATCTCATTGCCATTGACATAGAAGGTAAAGTTATTGGTGCCGGCGTCGTAGGTCAACGCGACATGCGTCCAAACGCTCCAGGGATTGGTGAGACTCCAACTGGTGAGCCAGGCTTCCTTGGTGCCGGCGCTGCCGAAGCAATGGATCTTGAATACCGCACCGGATGCCGTCTGGCCGTCCAGGAACATATCCAGGTTGCTCCAGAACTGGTTGCTGTCGACGAAGTCGACGAGCTCCTGTATGCCAGTGGTATTTTCCGACGTATTCATCCAGAAAGCGACGGTCATGCTCTGCAGGCCCGTTATGCCCGACGTAGGCGCGAAGATCGCATAGTTGTTCAGGCCTATCTGCAGTGCCTGCCCCTTGATGCCGGTGCCGAATGTCGTGCCGTAGTTGGAAGCCGTTGTCTTGCTGACGCTGTCCGTAAGACTGCTTTCGAAGCTAAAATGTGCTACCAGCGCGCTCGATTCGATCTGGCTGGAGGAAGCGAAACCGCCAAAGGTCTCTTCCGGTTTATAGCTGTTCGGGTCGAATTTTTTCTGACAGGAAACGACGAACAGGGAAAGAGCGGCCAGGATACCCAGGGCCGGCTTTATCGATAATTTTATGGTGTGCATGTTTGATCGGTTTAAATGATACTATGTACCGCGTTTTTGAAGATCAGTACCCGGGATTTTGAACCAGCTTGCCGCCGCTGATGTCGATCTCGTTTTGCGGGATCGGCCAGTACTGGTTTTTACTTGTCCAGCCCAAGGGACCGAAAACGGTGGCAGCCCTGCCTTGACGGATCACGTCGAAATAGCGGTCATTCTCCATGGCCAGCTCGACGCGCCGCTCATGATAGATGGCCGTCCTTAACTGACCCTGGTCGGTGGTGGTCACGGCAGGCAGGGTCGTCGCGGGGTTCGTGCTGTTGTTCCTTGCCCTGGCCCGCACCATCTCCAGCGAGGTCAGCGCCGCGGCGCTGTTACCGGTCTCATTGTTGGCTTCCGCATTCATCAGCAGCACGTCGGCATAACGGATCACCCGGACGTTCTGGCCACAACCCTGGTTGGGGCTGAGCGCTGCGATCGCAAAAGGCACATACGATTTCATATTGTACATGGTAGGCGCGCCGGCCGCAGCCATGGGGACCACATCCCCGCTGGGCGTCGTCGTTCCCTGCATCATGATCGTACCGGTAAGCCGCGGGTCGCCGCTCTCGAATTCGTTCACCAGGTTTTGCGTGGGCACGTTGAAACCCCAACCCACGGAAGGGCTGACATCCCGATCGCCCTGCACCTGCGAGTACTGGCTGCTATTGATATCGTCATTACCCGGTACATAGTCGCACTGGATCTCGAAGACGGATTCGGAACTGTTCTCATTGGCATACCGGAATAGCTGGTAATAATTCGGGAACAGGCTATAGGTGCCCGAAGAGATCACCTGGTTGGTATAGTTGAGCACGTCCGCCCATTTCTGCTGGTACATGGCCACCTTGGCATGCAGGGCCAGCGCGGCGCCCTTGGTGGCACGACCGACATCGGAGGGCCCATACGTAGCGGGCAGCACGGAAGCGGCATCGGTGAGGTCCTGTTCGATAGCCGCCCAGACCTGGGCCGGCGTGCTTTGACCAGGATTCTGCTGGGCCGCGGTCAAGGGAACATGCAGGAGCAAGGGGATGTTTCCAAAAGCTCTTTCCAAGCGGAAATACGAGTAGGCCCGGAGGAATTTCGCCTCGGCCAGGTACCGGGCCTTCAAAGTAGGATCTACGGTCGACATGGTATCGACATTATCCAGCACCTGGTTACAGAAATTGATGTTCTGATATTGTCCACCCCAGAAACCATCCAGCTGACCTTCCGAGGGATCGATGGTGAACTGGTCATATTCGTTGATAAACGTAGCATCACTGGCGACACTGCCCTTGATGGCGTCGTCGGAGCCCATGTTCTCGACGCAAATGGCGGCAAAAGCCGTGTTGTTCCAGGTGCGGAGATTGCCGTAAATGATGTTCACGGCGCTGGCGGCCTGATCGGCGGTTTTCCAGAATGCCGTACCGGCCTGCTGACCGACCAGCGTATCGTTGGAGCTGGTAAATTGCTTGGAACAGGCGCAGAAAACCATGCTGCCCAAGGCGAGATATAGGGTAAAGCCGCGCAGATTTCCTAGCGGGCTTTTTTTATATTGATGTGACATAGCAATAGAATTTAATAATTAAAAGGTTACGTTCACCCCGCAATTGTAGATCGCGGAGATCGGATACACATTGTTGTCGATACCGATACTTCCCGGGTTGCCGCCAACTTCCGGCGTAAAGCCCTTGTATTTCGTAAAGATTGCCGGGTTCTGCGCGTTGACATAGACCCTTAGCTTCTGGATGCCCAGTTTGGAGGTATAGACATTCGGCAGGGAATAGCCAAGCTGGATATTCCGGATGCGGAAATAAGCGCCGCTTTCGACATACCAGGAGTTGATATAATAATTTTGATTGCCGCCGATATTGACGGAGGGGTTGGTATTCGATGTTCCGGCCCCATGCCAGCGATTATTATAGAAATCCTCTGTCCAGTTCTCATTCCCATACCGCAGACCCTTATTGGCGTTGTACAGCTGAACACCGGCTACGCCGTTGAAGTCGAGCGCCAGGTCGAAGGCTTTATAATTCCAGCTGGTATTGATGCCATAGATATACTTGGGATTCGGATTGCCGAGTATGACCCGGTCGTTCCCATTGATAGCGCCGATCCCGCCATTGGACGTCTTAGCGTATTTGAAATCACCGGGCTGCGCACTCGACTGATATTGGGTACCATTCTTATCGACATAAGACGTTACATCGGCCGCGCTCTGGAAGATACCGATGACCTTATAGCCATAGAATTGGCCCAGGGGCTGACCTACGGTCGTCACGGTACCCAGCTGGCCACCTGTAGAGGCTGTTCCGCCATCATACAATTTTTGATTACCGGCGGTATTCTTGATGAATTTATTCTGGTTATACGCGACATTGCCACCAATGCTAAACGAAAAGTCCTGGTTGATATTCTGACGCCAGGTAGCAGAGAACTCTACCCCGCGGTTACGCAGATCGCCTACATTCTCGTCCAGCTGCGAAGAAGTATACCCCAGCGTTCCACCGAACAGCACGGGGAAGATAAAATTGAGCGTGGTCCGGTTGTAGTAATCCGCTTCCAGGTTTAGGTGATTGTTGATCAATGTAGCTTCGAAACCGACATCGGTTCCTTCGCTCTTCTCCCAGTTCAGGATCGGTGGAATAGGCGAGGCAATGCTCTGGCTGCTGCTGATGACGCCGGTGTTGTTGTAGATGATACTATTGGCGGTGGTCGTCGTCTGCGTGGCGACATAGACGGGTACGCCGCTATTTCCGACCCGACCCCAGCTTCCTTTTATCTTCAGGTAGTTGAACACATGCTGCCCCTTCATGAAATCTTCATTGCTGACTACCCAGGCGGCGCCTACGGAGGGCAGAAGAGCCCGGCCGTGTGCACCCGTGAATTTGGAATCGCCGTCGGAACGGAGCGTTCCGGTGACTGTATAGCGGTCTGCAAAAGAGTAGGTGACCCGGCCGAAATACGAACTTACGCGTTCGAGCGCCGGATAACCTTGCGGCGGTTGATTGCTGGGTGTTACATCATAGATGCTGCCGATATTTCCGGAGCCCAGCCCCAGGTACCAGCTATTAGGGTTGGACGTGATGGCGCCGTCCTGCGCGGTGGCATGTGTTTCGTCGTAGTAATTGCGATAGGCGGCTTGACCGGCTAAGGCTGTTACTTTATGATCGCCCCACTGATTGGCGTAGGTGAGGGTATTTTCGATGATCCAATTACGAGTCTCGAGCTGGGCATCGGTCAACGTCGTGTGCGTGCTGCTCTGGGTAGAGGTAGCATTGTAGATCGGCGTGAAGCCCTGCTGTTCATCCTGCTGGTAGATGCCTCCTGCAGTACTGTGCAAAGTAAAATGCTGCAGGAATTTGATCTCGATATAAGCATTGCCATTGACATGGTAGCCTTTCGTTGTGGCATTGTTGTAATCGAGGGTCACCTGCGGATTGCTCACCGACTGGCCCAGGCCGTAATAGCCGGGATCGCCATACCGGCCATTGGCGAATTTGACCGGCATGACCGGCGGCGCGGTATACAGATCACGCCAGATACCGCCCGGCGCATCGTGCGATTTGCTATATTTCCCAATGACGATATATCCCGCCTTTATGAAACGGGAGACCTGTACGTCGTTGCTAAAGGTAGCGGTATAACGCTGGTAGTCATTGGTCTTCAGGATGCCCTGTTGATCGAGGTAACCCAGCGAAAGATTATAGGTAGATTTTTCGGTACCGCCGCTGACGCTCACCGAATGATTGGTGATCAGCGCATTCCGCAGCTCCTGGTTGAACCAGTTCGTTCCCGTACCGAACTGCGAAGAGTCCAGGAAATTCGTTCCACCCGTGGCCCTGCCCAGCTCGTTGAACATGATCGCATATTCATGCCCATCGGCCATCTTGGGAATATGGTTGGCTACCTGCCAGCCTACGGTACCATTGTAGGAGACCAGGGTCTTGCCCCTGCCCTTCTTCGTGGTGATCAGCACGACGCCATTGGCGCCTTTTACACCATATATAGCCGAGCTCGAAGCGTCCTTGAGAATGCTGACATTGTCGATATCGGCGGGGTTCAGGAAGCTGACATCTGAAACCCAGACGCCATCGACGACATAAAGCGGACTGGCGTTGGAAGAATAGGTCCCCAGACCGCGGATCTTGATGTCGGGGGAAGAACCCGGGGTACCGACGTTCGTGATCTGGACACCGGCGACCTTACCCTGCAGCCCGCTGATGGGGTTGGGAGAAGCCTGTTTGGCGATCTCATCGCCCTTGACCTGGCCCACCGAGCCGGTGACATCGATCTTCCGCTGGGTGCCATAACCCACGACGACCACCTGGTCGAGCGCCTTGTTCGAAGTGACCATTTTGATGTTAAAGACCGATTGGCCATTGACGGCAACTTCCTGGGCGGTATAGCCAATATAAGATATGGTCAGGGTGGCGTTGTCCGGCGCCAGGAGGGTAAAATTTCCGGAGAAATCCGTGGTCGTTCCCCTATCCGATCCTTTTACAATTACCGACACGCCGGACAGGGCTTCGCCATTCTCTCCCGTGATCTTACCGGTGATCTTGATATCCTGCTGGGGCTGGTCAGCGGCCAGCACCACAATAAGGTTATTATCTAATATCTTGTAGGTTAGTTCGGTACCCGCCAGCAGCTGCTCCAGGACCGCTTTGATCTCGGAGTCGCTGACGTCGATGCTGATCTTCCGGCTGATGGCAGCAAGCCGGCTGTTGTAGAGAAAGCGATAGGTGCCCTGTTTTTCGATCGAGTTAAGCGCCTTTGATATTTCTACCTCGTTCAGTTTGAGTGACACCTTACCCTGTCCGTTGACATGGGCCGATACCTGTAGCGCCGCAACAAATACCAGTAGAAAGGTTAACTTCATAATTAAAAGAACTTTTTTTACGGCATGAGGACTCCCGCCCCCCATCGTTAGATTTTTTTTCATACTTTAGAATTGTGGGTTGTTAATAAGCCGAAACATGCGCCTGACTCAAAACCTGACGCTTAGTTTCCTGATAACCTCGCGGGAAATGCGCCAACATTTCCCGTTTTTTTAAGCCATTTTTACATATGTTTTTTGTTTTTAATAAATGCTAATCTGATTTCCAGACAAACTATAGTTAAAGGCCGCCGTCAGCTTCAAGGCATCCAGCGCCTGTTTGACCGTCTCCTGTTCAAAGCTTCCGGTGAACTGCAATTGCTCCAGCTCCGGCCGGGCAAACCGGATCGTAACGCCATACCACCGTTCCATCTGCCGCGCGAGGTCTTCAAAGGTCTCGTCCTGGAAGATCAGCTTGTTGTCGATCCAGGAGGTCTCGATCATCGCGCCGGTGATAGGTTCATAGTTGGGCTTGAGGATCGTCACCGGCGAATGCCCCACAAGGCTGCCGGCGCGGTGGAGCACCGTCCGTGTAAGGAGGCTTCCGCTGTCGTCGTTGTCGACGATCAGCTTTTCATTGGGTTTGAGGATAACCTTTTTATTCGTATTGTTATGAATGTCCACCTCGATGCTGCCGTGCACCAGTACGGCTTCGGTGGTTTTCTCCGTGGGGTAGGATTTAATATTGAAACTGGTACCGAGCACTTTGATGTCCACGCGTGCCGTATGGATCACAAAAGGCTTTGCGGCATTATGGGTGACATCGAAAAAGCCCTCCCCGGAAAGCGTTACTTCCCGGCGGCCCCCTCCGCCGAAATCTTTGGCATAGGAGATCCGGCTGGCGGCGTTGAGCCATACCCGTGTTCCATCCGGGAGATAAAGATTGGTCCGCGACCCCTCATGCGTGATGACCTCGCTGAGCGGCGAAGCGACCGCGGGGCTGCTCTTTACCGGTTGACCAGGACTCGGTCGATAAAGAAAAAGTCCGGCGACCAGCGCTATGGCAGCGGCGCATCCCGCTCCAATCCCGACCAGGTGCCGGCGTCTGCGGGTTCTGGAATG
>Ga0210396_10000950_pt1 | contig 33166 bp, 33 predicted proteins | sample IncBWH17OmetaG_FD_155466 | JGI IMG/M metagenome (GOLD analysis project Ga0210396, IMG submission 155466) | Forest soil microbial communities from Barre Woods Harvard Forest LTER site, Petersham, Massachusetts, United States - Inc-BW-H-17-O ...
ACCGCCAAGTCCAGGCCACGCGTGACCCGCGGTTGGCCGAGCTGCACGCCGAGTTGTCGGCCTACCCCGGGGGTGTGGCAGAGCGCCCCGGGCTCACCGATGTCGCGGTGCCGCTACGCCTTCGTCACGGCGAGACCGAGTTGGCTTTTTTCAGCATGACTGCGGTCGTCGGCGCGCCGCTGGATGTCACGGTCGCCGAAGTGGCAATCGAGTCGTTTTATCCCGCCGACGCGGAAACCGCTGAGGCGCTGCACGCAATTGGAGGGTGAGCCCATGACCGACGCCGCCGCAACCGAATTGATCCATACCCAGATGCCACTGTGCGCGACTCTGGGCATCACCGCGGACACCTTCCGGCCCGACGAGGTGGTGTTGAGTCTGGATTGGGCACCCACTCTTACTACAGGTAACGACGTGCTGCACGGAGGGATCGTCATGGCCCTGGCGGACTCAGCGGGCGGCGCATGTGCGTTCTTGAATCTCCCTGAGGGGGCGGGAGGAACCGCGACCATCGAATCCAAGACCAATTTCTTGGCGGCCACCCGCTCCGGCACGTTGAAGGCGCACTGCCACCCGCTGCACATCGGAAAGCGCGTCATCGTCCTCGAGACGGAGGTCCGCAACGACGACGGCAAGCTGGCCGCCAAAGTGCTGCAAACCCAAGCGATCTTGTGACTAGCGAGCGAGCTGACGCGCGAGCCGATCGGTGAATTCGCGCGCGCGTGCCGGATTGTCCAGCGCGTAATTGGCGGCGGTGGCGCGATCGCCGTCGTCGCTGTGCCGCACCAGGATTGCGATACCGTCATCGTGGATCGCGTCGAAGGCGTCCTCGTCGGTGATGTCATCGCCGAGGTAGATCGGTAACAGCGGACCGGGCTGTTCCTCGCCGCGGATATGGTCGAGCACCCAGCGCAACGTCTTGCCCTTGTCCCAGTCGACATCTGGACGTAGCTCGATGACCTCGCGACCTGTGGTCACGCGAAGCGCGGTGCGCTGCCCGACACTTCGTACCGCCGCTGCGGCCTCGCCGACTCGGTCACGGGCTGCGTTGCGGTAGTGCACGGCAACACCAAACCGCTTGTGTTCCACCACAACACCAGGGATATGTGCGAGCTGATCGGACAGCTCGGCGGCCGCCCGCGCGAGCACCGGGATACTTGCCGCCGCCTCGGCATTTTCGTGGTGCGTGCCGTCAGGTCCGATCAGCTCGAAACCATGACTGCTCGCATACCAGATGCCGGGCAGGCCGATCCGCTGGCGCACGTCGGCGAGGTCGCGGCCGCTCAATATCGCGACAGGGCATTGTGCGGTCAGCGATGTCAGCGCATCGGCCGCACCGGCGACCAGCCGGGCGGAGTCGGGGTTCTCGACGATATCCGAAAGCGTGCCGTCGAAGTCGAAGAACACCGCGGGGTGCTGACCGGTGATGTCGTCGAGGGCCTGCAGCCCGTCGGGCAGCTCGGACATCCGGCGGTCCCCGGTGCGCACGCTGATGGCGTGCAGATCCGTGATCACCGCGTCGGCCCCGCGGTTGGTCAGCTCGTCGCCGTGTCCCGTCTTAGCGATCCCGATCACCAGTGCGAATCCGTCCGCCCGCGCCGCGGCAACACCGTTTTCGGTCGCCGTGACGACGGCGCACCGTCCCGGGCGCACCGACAGCCGGTTCGCCGCCTCGACGAGGGGTTGGTGGTCGTCGGTGGCGACGCCGGCGCCATGCAATTGCGTGAGGAGCGATTCGTCGGTGGCCAGGTCACCCAGGTCGAACAGCACCGCGTCGTGGCGGCGCGGGTCGATCGTGACCGACATTTGCCTGCCCACCTTTCATGACCGCTGCCGCGGTGCCGTCAGCAACGTTAGTGCGCGGGAACCGGAACAGACCGCCTGGCGTCCTACATGTCGTTGGCGCGGGTGGGTCCGCGGCAGTTGGGCAAAGGGGAACAGGTGAGCACACCCGCAGGCGGCAACACTCTCAGCACCGACTTTGATCTGATGCGCTCGGTTGCCGGGGTGATCGAAACCCGCAATGAAGAGATCCGCACCACGCTGCAGGCATTCATCGGCCGGATGAGCAATGTGCCGCCGTCAGTGTGGGGTGGCGCCGCCGCGGCGCGTTTCAAAGACGTGGTGCATCGGTGGAACGCGGAGTCGATGAAACTCCACCATGCCCTTCACGGCATCGCGGAGACCATCCGCTACAACGAAGCCGCGCTGCGTGAGGCGGCCGACAACCATGCCCATCACATCGGCACCGCCGGCGGGAATTTGTGAGGCGATCGTCCATGGACCCGCGGTTGTCGTACAAGTTCGACGAGATCGAATGCTCGGTTCGCCAGGAGATTCACAGCACCGCCGCCCGCTTCAACGCCGCCTTGCAGGAGTTGAAGTCTCATGTTGCACCGCTGCGGGAACTGTGGACCCGGGAAGCCGCCACGGCGTACGGGGTTGAGCAGCTGAAGTGGCATCAGGCGGCCACGGCGCTCAACGAAATTCTGGTCGATCTTGGCAACGCGGTGCGTGACGGAGCCGAGGATGTCGCGGCCGCCGATCACCGGGCCGCCGGCGTCTGGACGCGGTAGCGGCGTAGGCGCCTGAAGACTCTGCGCGGTCCCGACGGTTGGAGAGGCCGCGGGACCGCGCAGTTGACGACGGCGTTGTCGGATCGGGTGTGAGCAAGGGCTTTTCGCGAGAATGGCCCGCCCTGCTGCGCACGCACGGGGTGATAGACGGTACATCCGGAGTTCTGGACTCAGCTGGCCCTGGTGGGACCGGGAAGGTAATTTCTCAGATGTTAAATAACATGGACGTAATGGCACGGACGTCCGGGATAGGGGCACAGTGCTTCGATGTCGCCGCGTGGGTTGCCCGCGCCTGCAGAACAATTCGCCGTCAGGAGTACGGCGAGCACCTGGGCGTGGCGCTCGATGACCGCGACCCCGAGCGCATTCGAGGGGTAGCTCGGGTTTGTGGACGAAGCGTTCGGGAGCAAATGCGCCCAAACACGCTGTTGTAGAACGCTTCTCGGTCGGCTGACGTTGCCGCGACAGCTGGCGTATTGCCTGAACTCGCGGTTCCCAGTGATGTGTGTCACACTTACCTATGACTGTGCATCCATTCCGTCCGGTTTTTGCCGCTGCCGCTGCTGTACTGGTCGGGGCTGCTGTCGCGCACGCCGACCCGCCGGATGCCCAGTTCTTGGGGTCGCTGTCGAATGACGGAATCAACGTCGGTGTACCGGATCGGTTGATCGCCATTGCGCACGAACGGTGCGACTCCCAAGGTCTTTCTCGCGACACCCAGAGGAATTGGATCTTCGGCGCGCACCCAAGTCCGTACGCGCAAGCCATGTTGCAGATCAACAATGAGCTGCAGGCGCAGGGTCTCACTGAAGCGCAGGTGCCGCAATTCGTTCATGACGCCATGGCGGCCTACTGCCCAGGCCCGCCGGGCCAATGATTCCGTAGCCCAGCAGTGCGGGGGTGAGACTGCGCCGCCCGTCGCCGTGTCCCGTCCATAGGATGTAGCTGGGCGAACACGCGGAGGTGGAAATGTCGGCCCGGATGGCAGCGGTCGACGCGCAGTTCTATTGGATGTCGGCCAAGGTCCCCAACGACGACTTCATGGTCTACGCATTCGACGGCGAGCCAACGGATTTCGAACGCGCGGTCGAGGATGTGCGCAGTCGGGCCCGGGGTTGCCGAGCCTTGACGGTGCGCGTCGACGACGGATCGCCGTTGACCTATCCCAGCTGGGTCCAAACGGAGCTCGAGCCCGAATGGGTGACCCGCCACCAAGTCGACGATGACAGCTGGACCGGCTGCCTGGATGCCGTGGTCCGGCTCGCCGAACGCCAGCTGGATATGCGTGTGGCGCCGTGGCGTTTACATCTCTTCGCGCCGGTGCACGGCCTACCCGGTGGCACCGGCCCGGGCACCGTCGCGGTCGTGCAGGTTCCGCATGCGCTGGCCGACGGTGTTCGTTCGGCGGCGCTGGCCGGCTGGCTGTTCGGCCGCGCGACTCCGGTGCCCGAGGTGACGGCGTCGCCGGGCTTCCTGCCTTGGCGCGCGGTCAATGCCGTTCGCGCCCATCGCAAGCTGGTGCGCGACACCCACGCCGGGCTGTTGCGCCCTTCACCCGGAACGCGGCCGGCACTGGCCACCAACACGCGGCCCGCCGGCGCGCGCTCCGTGCGCACACTGGTGCGTCGGCGCGGTCAGTTGCGTGGCCCCACCGTCACCGTCGCCGTGTTGGCGGCGGTGTCCGGTGCGCTCGCCGGTTACCTGGGGGATGCGGCCGCAACGCTCATTGCCGAGGTTCCGATGGCTAAAATTGGTGTCCGACAAGCGCATAACCACTTCTCCAATGTCACCGTCGATCTATATCCGGGTCTGGACAGGCAGGCCCGGGTGCAGCGGATCGCCGCCGACCTGGCCGACGGCCGCCGCCGCGCACGGCATCCCGCGGTACATGCGGCGGACCGGGCCTTCGCCGCAGTGCCGGCGCCACTGCTGCACTGGGGTGTCGGCCACTTCGATCCCGAGGTCCGGCCGGCGCAGGTGTCCGGCAACACCGTGGTGTCAAGCGTTTACCGCGGACCCGCCGACCTGAGCTTCGGCAATGCGCCGGTGCTACTGACCGCCGGCAATCCGGCGCTGTCACCGGCGATGGGGCTCGCCCACGGCGTGCACGGTATCGGCGACACCGTGGCGATAACCGTTCACGCAGCCGAATCCGCGATCGGCGACATCGACGACTATCTTGCCAGGCTGGACGCTGAGCTCTGAAGCAACCTATTGCGCATCACCGGATTTAGCTTCCGATTCTCGGGTCAGGCCGGCTGCGACGATCAGTTCCTCATGCAGCTCGAACCACACGGTGTGATAGGAGTCGATGAGTGGTCGGGATAACCAAGCCGTGTCGCCGCCATGGACGTTGTCCAGCGCCGCGTGCAGCTTGTCCGAGTAGCGGCTCAGCCGCGGCACCTGGGCAGCCGCCGCGGTGACGACCGGCGTCACCCGGTGGTGGACGTCATCGAGGCGGGCCAGGATGGCGGCGTCGTAGGCGGTGTCGTCGTGTGTGTTGGGTTGGCCGTCCTTGAGTTGCCAATCCGTCACCAGCGCTTTGAATTCGGCGTTGACGGCGCGGAAGTCGACGTAGGCGGCGGCCAGCGCCGCCGTATCGATGTGCTGGCGCTCGGCGGCCAGCAACGCGTCGAGCCGGACCCGGCCCTCGGGGCTGACCCGCAGCGCCTTGCCGTCGATGAGCAAGCCCGACTCGGTGAGCCGCTCAACGGTGCCGGCAACGTCGTCGGTGTCTTGCCCGAGCGTCACGGCCAGATCGGCGAGGCTCACCCGGCCTTTCAGCCGGACCGCTTGCAACACGGCCAACTCACTCACGTGCCCTCGCTGAGTCGCATCGCGGCCAGCATCGCCAGCAGGGGGCTGTCGGACACCACGTCGGTGTGGCCGCTCGTCATCGCCGCGCGCACGGCGACGTCGGAATGGCTTGGCAAGAGTGGATAATCGCCGCTGGCATAGCCGCGTAGCGGGCTGACGCGTCGGGCGATGTCGCCCAACTCGCGCAGCTCTGGCGTGTTGTCTTCGGACCAGGCGGTCAGCTGCAGGCGTCCGTCGCGCACTTCGCCTTCGCTGCCGTCGACGGTGACCAGTTTGCCGGCCAGCAATTCGGCGACCCCGCGGCCACAGCCCACGACCGCCACTCGGCCGAGCTCACGGCTGACTACGGCCGCGTGGCTGGTGGCACCGCCGGTTTCGGTGACGACGCCGCGTGCGATCAGCATGCCGTGAATGTCGTCGGGACTGGTGTGGTTGCGCACCAGAATGACATCCTCGCCGCGGTCGGCGGCATCGATCGCGGCGTCCACCTCGGTGTAGGCCCGCCCAGTGACGACGCCGGGGCCGGCCGGCAGGCCTTTGGCTAAAAGCTTTGCAGATAACCGGTTTTCCGGCTGCAGTGAGGGCCGCAGTAACGCCTCCACGTGGGCCGGCCGCACCCGTCGCAGAGTCTCGGCATCGTCGATAAGGCCATCGTGGTGCAGTTGCAACGCCAGCCGCACCGCCGCCTGCGCCGACCGCTTCGCCGGCCGCGTCTGCAGCAGCCACAACGTCCCGTCTTGAATGGTGAACTCGATCTCTTGCACGTCGGACGCGAGCCGCTCCAACGAGCGGGCGGCGGCGATCAATTCGTCGTAGACCGCCGGTTGCTGGTCGCGCAGCGCGGTGATCGGTTCCACGTCGACCGTGCCCGATACCACGTCGTCCCCTTGGCCGCCCGGAAGCCACTCGCCGAACTCCTCGTTGGCCCCGGTCATCGGGTTTCGCGAAAACACGACGCCTGCACCGGAATTGGTGTTGATGTTGCCGAAGACCATGGCCTGCACCACTGCCGCGGTCGCGCCCCGGTCGTCGAGCCCGTGATGGGCTCGATAAGCGGCGGCACGCGGCGACCCCCACGACGCGAACACGGCCTCGATTGCGGCGCGCAACTGCAGGTACGGATCGGCAGGTGCGTCACGGCCGACCGGTGACGCGACGAACCGGCGCCGGGTGTCGTGGGCGAACCCGACGGTGCCCTCCGCCGCCAGTGCTTCCTCGACTGCGTCGTTGACCCCGAGATCCAACACCGTGTCCATCATCCCGGGCATCGACACCGCCGCACCGGAGCGAACACTGACCAGCAGCGGGTGAGGCCCTCGTCCGAAGGTGCGCGAGGTGGCGGCTTCGAGCCGGCGTATTCCGTCGAGCACGTCGTCCCAGATCTCGTCGATCGTCGCTCTGGGTTCGGCGAGGTAGCGCGCGCCCACCTCCACGTTGATGCAAAACGCAGGAGGTACCGGCAGACCGTTGCGGCGCATCATGTCGATGCCGTGTCCCTTGTGGCCCAGAATTTCGGGTGGGTAGCTCGCGTCGCCGTCCAGCAGCAGTACGGGTGGGTTAGGGGTGGACATTGCAGATGTTCAGGACCCGCCACGCAGGAGCAGCGCGTACGTAATGACGGCGATCTTGATGTGCGGCTCCTTCACGGTTGTTTGCGGGTGGCAGGATACCTCTGCCTATCCGTGCCTACCCAATGATCTAGGTTGGCGTCTATGACTGCCTATGATCTCGGGTTGCTGATCCTGCGGCTGGTACTGGGGTTGACCCTCGCAGCTCATGGCTTCAACAAGTTCTTCGGCGGTGGGCGGATCCCCGGTACCGCGCGCTGGTTTGAAAGCATCGGCATGAAGCACGGCACGTTCCAGGCCGTGGTCGCGGCCAGCACCGAGATCAGCGCCGGCCTGGGCTTGGCCGCTGGGCTGCTGACGCCGATCCCGGCCGCCGGCTTTGTTGCGCTGATGTTCGTCGCTTCGTGGACCGTGCACCGGCCTAACGGCTTCTTCATCGTCAAGGAGGGCTGGGAGTACAACCTGGTGCTGGCCCTCAGCGCCGTCGCAGTGGCCACGATCGGCCCCGGCCAGTACAGCCTGGATTGGCTGATCTTCGGCCAGAACTGGCGCAACGGTTGGCACGGTCTGCTGATCTCGCTGCTACTGGGCCTGGGCGGGGCGATCGGCCAGCTGCTGATCTTCTACCGGCCGCCGGTCAAACAGGCTCAGTAGCCGCTGTCGTTTCGCGCGCCAGCACCTCTTCGGCGGCGCGCTCCCCGGAGCGGATGGCACCGTCGACCCATCCGCACATGACGGCCGAGCTCTCCGTCCCGGCCCAATGGATGCGGCCGCACGGCTCACGCAGGGTGTAGCCGAACTCGGTCAGCACGCCGGTCGGGGCGTGGCTGATCATCCCGCCACCGGAATAGCGCTCAAGGCTCCAGTCCTGCTCGTGATAGCCGACGGGCGAACGGGCCTTGTCGCCGAACCGGTCGACCAACTCACTCACCACCGCCGCTTGGCGATCGGTCGGCGCAAGGCGGCCCAGCTGACGCGCTGCCGGGCCTTCGGTGATGACGCACATGACCCCGGGGGTGCCGGCGTCCGTGCAGGCATCGATGGTCAGGCTGGCCACCGAGCCGGGGGAGGCGGTCTGGCCGGACAGGCCGTCGGCGCGCCAGAACGGCTCGTCGTAGACGACCGAGATCTTCACGATCGCGCCACTGGGCATCCGCTGGTTCAGATACGACCGATCGATCGGCAGCGTCGGCTCGTAGCTGATCTGGTCGGCGACGGCCAGCGGAACGGCCACGATCACCCGTTGTGCCCGCACGGTCAGGTGCTCGGATCGGACCGTGACGCCGTCGGCGTCCTGGGCGATGTGCCGCACCGGCTGCGACAGCTGCAGGGCATCGCCGAGTTCGGCGGCCACCGGTCGGTAGATGGCGCCCATCCCGCCCACCGGGCGGGAATCCTGGGCGCCGTCCTTGCTGGACACGACGAAGTCCGGCCCGCCGCCCGACGCCATCTGGTAGAGCACCCACAGCAGCGACACCTCCGATGCGGCCGAGGTATAGGGACCGGCCAATGCCAAGTCCAGCATGTCGCGCGCCTGCTGCGACAGGATGTTCTTGTCCAGCCAGGCCGCCAAACTGATGCGGTCCCACTCGACGGCCTTACGCGCTTTCCATGGGGCTTGCTTCGGGATCGATCGGCACATCTGCCGTATCTTGATCAACCCGACGCCGAGGTTCATCGTCGCCCACGGGCTCACCGTCCACGGGATCGTGCCCGCATAGCGGTGCTGCTTGCCGTCGACGATCATCATCGACTCGCCGTCGATGTACTGCTTGTACGCCGGCACACCGAACTCGTTCATCAACGCGTAGACGCGGTCCTGGCCCGGCCCGATCCAGGCGCCACCGCGATCGATCCACGATCCGTCGGCGAGGACCTCGGTGTAGGTGCGCCCGCCGATTCGATCTCGCGCTTCCAGCAGGGCCACCGAGCGACCGGCTTGCTTCAGCCGCAGGGCGGCCGTCAAACCGGCGAATCCTGCACCGACAACGCAATACTCGACATCTATCATGGCTGATCTGAGCAGCAAGCTACACCGATTGCGGCTCACCGGCGGGCGAATACGGCAGCCCGCTACCGGTGTTCTCGTCGACGTCGACGCGTCCGCCGAGATAGGGGAATGCGCGTTGCGGACAGGCCGGCCGGTTGCAGATCTTGCAGCCGGCTCCGATCGGGACGACGGTGCTCGGGTCGTTGAGCGCGATTCCGGTGGAGTAGACGAGTTTGTCGGCGTGGACCAGGTCGCAACCCAAACCGATCGCTAAGCTCTTGTGCTGGCCCAGATAACCCTGGCCCTCGGGCGCGGTGGTCTTGGCAAGCCAGAAATACGAACGGCCATCGGGCATCTGGGCGACCTGGGTGACGATCCGGCCCGGTTGGGCGAATGCATCGTGCACCACCCACAGCGGGCAGCTGCCCCCAACCCGGCTGAAATGAAATGCCGTGGCGGACTGGCGCTTCGAGATGTTGCCGGCTTTGTCGGTCCGGACGAAGATAAACGGCACCCCGCGCAGCTGCGGGCGCTGCAAAGTCGAGAGCCGGTGGCACACCGTCTCAAACCCGACCCCGAAACGGCGGGCCAGCAGGTCCACGTCGTAGCGTAATTCTGCTGCGGCTCGGTGGAATTCGCGGTACGGCAACAGAAACGCGCCGGCGAAATAATTGGCCAGCCCGATTCTGGCGACGCCGCGGGACTCGGGGGTGAGCTGATCGTCGGTGGCCACGATCGCCGACAACAGCTCCGACTGGCTGAGCAAGGCCAGTTGGGTCGCGATCTGGAAGGCGCGCTGGCCCGGCAGCAGCCACTGCGCAATGCGCAGCACCTGGGTTTCGGCGTCATAAGAGCGCTTGGCGTGCTCGCCGAGACCGTCGTCGATCACGACGGTCACCCCATATTGGTCCCGCATCAGCGCGGACAGCTGGATGTCCAGCCCGCCGATCTTCATTCCGTTCGCGGCGAACATCTCCTCGGCCGCGGTGTCGAGTTCGCCGATGTAGTTGTTGCGGTCGTAGAAGAAGTCGCGAACTTCCTCGAAGGGCATCGGGTGCTCGGGCGGCAGGGAGGTTTCTGTCGTCGCGTGCGAGCGGTACGCCTCCAGCTCGTCGGTGGCGTCGCGCAGCCGCCGATGCACGGCAACCAGGCTTCGGCCGACCTCGGGCATCCGGGCAACCAATTCCTCGATCTGGGCGCTGCTGACCGCGTCGTCGGCGGCGGTGGCGGTGAACACATCGGACAGGTCGGCCACCAGCCGGGCGTCGGAATCCGAGGAGAAGTAGTTCGGGGGCAGGTCGAACCGCTCGGTGAGCGCCAGGAGCACCGGCACGGTGATCGGCCGCTGGTCGTTCTCCAGCTGGTTGACGTAGCTGGTGGACAGATCCAGTGCCCGGGCCAGCGCAACCTGGCTTAGGCCGCGCTCGTTTCGCAATCGCCGCAACCGGGCGCCCGAAAACATCTTCACCACGACCGACACCATACTCCGGATGGCTTTCGCAACATTCGCAATCTGTGGCGGAAGAGGACACAAAATTACGCATGTGCAGGGGCTTTTCATAGCGACGAAGTTTGCATAGTGTGCGGATTATGTTGATCCATTCGGTTCGGACGCACCGCAGCGCCGATGACTTCCCGCGCACCGAGCACCTGGCTCACAAGATCGCGGAGGTGGCGGCCGACCCGGTCGCCGTGCCGGCGGATACCGAGGCGATGGTGATCAACCGGATGATCGACAACGCGGCGGTCAGCGCCGCCTCGGTGCTGCGCAGGCCGGTCACCACGGCCCGCCACCAAGCCCTGGCGCACCGGGCGCGGCCGGGCGCGACGGTCTTCGGCGTGGGCGGCAGCTATTCGGCCGAGTGGGCGGCCTGGGCCAACGGAGTCGCGGTACGCGAACTCGATTATCACGACACCTTCCTGGCCGCCGAGTACTCGCATCCCGGCGACAACATCCCGCCCCTGGTCGCGGTCGCGCAGCAGCTCGGTGTGCGCGGGGCCGACCTGATTCGCGGCCTGGCGACGGCCTACGAGATCCAGATCGACCTGGTCAAGGGAATCTGTCTGCACGAGCACAAGATCGACCACGTCGCGCACCTCGGGCCGTCGGTGGCCGCCGGGCTGGGCACCATGCTGCGGCTCGACGTCGACACCATCTACCAGGCGATCGGTCAGGCGTTGCATCTGACCACCGCTACCCGCCAATCCCGCAAGGGCCTGATCTCCAGCTGGAAGGCATACGCTCCCGCGCTCGCCGGCAAGGTGGCCATCGAAGCGGTCGACCGCGCGATGCGCGGCGAAGGCTCACCGGCACCGATCTGGGAGGGCGAGGACGGCGTCATCGCCTGGCTGCTGTCGGGTCCCGAGCACACCTACGAAGTACCGTTGCCGGCGCCGGGGGAGCCCAAGCGCGCGATCCTGGACAGCTACACCAAGGAGCACTCCGCCGAGTACCAGAGCCAGGCGCCGATCGACCTGGCCCGCCGGCTGCGCGAGCGCATCGGTGATCTGGAGCAGATCGCGACGATTGTCTTGCACACCAGCCACCACACCCATTACGTGATCGGCACCGGGTCCGGCGACCCCCAGAAGTTTGATCCCGACGCGTCCCGCGAGACGTTGGATCACTCGCTGCCCTACATCTTCGCGGTCGCGCTGCAGGACGGCACCTGGGACCACGAACATTCGTACGCGCCCGAACGCGCACACCGGCCCGACACGGTCGAGCTGTGGCACAAGATCTCGACCGTTGAGGATCCGGAATGGACCCGCCGCTATCACTCGAACGACCCGGCGGAGAAGGCGTTTGGGGCTCGCGCCGAGGTGACGCTCACGAGCGGTGAGGTGATCACCGACGAGTTGGCCGTCGCCAATGCGCATCCGCTGGGCGCGCGGCCGTTCGAGCGTGAACAGTACATCGGCAAGTTCACCAACCTCGCTGACGGGGTGGTGGACCCCGCTGAGCAGCAACGGTTCCTGGACGCCGTGCAGCGGGTCGGCGACTTGAAAGGCGGCGACCTGGCCGCGCTGAATGTGCGGGTGCTGCCCGAGGTACTGGACAAGGCGCCGACCATCCCGACCGGGATCTTCCGATGACCGGCTTGTTAGGCGCGGCGTCCAGCGCCGCCGACAAACGGGCGACATTTCGGGCCGGGCTGAATTCCGGTCGGCTGCAACGCTTCCCGGGTGCATTCTCGCCGTTGGTAGCCAAGCTGGTCGCCGAGATCGGCTATGAGGGCGTCTACGTCTCCGGTGCGGTGCTGTCAGCCGATCTCGGGCTGCCCGACATCGGACTGACCACGCTGACCGAAGTCGCCGCGCGCGGCGCGCAGATTGCGGCCGTCACCGACCTGCCCACGCTGATCGACGCCGACACCGGATTCGGCGAACCGATGAGCGCGGCGCGCACCATCACCTTGCTGGAGGACGCCGGGCTGGCGGGCTGTCATCTCGAGGACCAGGTCAACCCCAAACGATGTGGCCACCTCGACGGCAAAGCCGTTGTCCCGACACCGGAGATGGTGAAACGGCTGCGCGCGGCGGTGGCCGCCCGTCGCGACCCCAACTTCGTCATCTGCGCCCGCACCGATGCCGCCGGGATCGAAGGCCTGGACGCCGCGATCGAGCGGGCCCGCGCCTACGCCGACGCCGGCGCCGACCTGATCTTCACCGAGGCGCTCACCGGTCCCGCCGACTTCGAGAAATTCCGCGCCGCGGTGGACACTCCGCTACTGGCCAACATGACCGAGTTCGGCAAGTCCGAGTTGCTGACCACCTCGCAGCTGACCGACATCGGCTACAACGTGGTGATCTACCCGGTCGCCACCCTGCGGCTGGCGATGTTCGCCGTCGAGGACGGGCTGCGCGAAATCGACGCCACGGGAACACAATCCGGCCTGCTCGATCACATGCAGCACCGCAGCAGGCTTTACGAGCTACTGCGTTACGCCGACTACAACCAGTTCGACGACGAGATCTTCAACTTCACCGTGAAAGGACAGGACCAATGACAACAGCTGCCCCCGAAAAGAAGATCTTCAAAGGGCTGGCCGGTGTCGTTGTCGACACCACCGCGATCTCCAAGGTGGTGCCCGAGACCAACTCGCTGACCTACCGCGGCTACCCGGTCCAGGATCTGGCCGCCCACTGCAGTTTTGAGCAGGTCGCCTACCTGCTCTGGCACGGCGAACTACCGACCGACGGCCAGTTGGCGTTGTTCAGCCAGCGGGAGCGGGCCAGCCGGCGGCTGGATCGTTCGATGCTGTCGTTGTTGGCCAAGCTGCCCGACAACTGCCACCCGATGGATGTGGTGCGCACCGCGATCAGCTACCTGGGCGCCGAGGATCCCGAGGAGGACGACAGCGCCGAGGCCGCGAACTTCGCCAAGTCGCTGCGCATGTTCGCGGTGCTGCCCACGATCGTGGCCGCCGACATGCGGCGGCGGCGTGGCCTGGCGCCGATCGCACCGCACAGCCACCTCGGCTATGCCGAGAACTTCCTGAACATGTGCTTCGGGGAGGTGCCCGAAGCGGTCGTCGTCGAGGCGTTCGAACAGTCGATGATTCTTTACGCCGAGCACGGCTTCAACGCGTCCACGTTCGCGGCGCGGGTGGTGACCTCGACGCAGTCGGACATCTACAGTGCTGTTACCGCCGCGATCGGCGCGCTCAAAGGTCGCCTGCACGGGGGCGCGAACGAGGCGGTCATGCACGACATGATCGAGATCGGCGATCCGTCGAAGGCGTCGGACTGGCTGCACGGCAAGCTGTCTGGCAAAGACAAGGTCATGGGCTTCGGGCATCGCGTCTACAAGAACGGGGACTCCCGGGTGCCGACGATGAAAGAGGCGCTGATCCGTGTCGCGGAGGCCCGCGACGGCCAGCGCTGGCTGGGCATCTACGAGATCCTGGAAACCGAGATGTACGCGGCCACCAAGATCAAGCCGAACCTGGACTTCCCGACCGGGCCTGCCTATTACCTGATGGGCTTCGACATCCCCAGCTTCACCCCGCTTTTCGTGATGAGCCGCATCACCGGCTGGACCGCTCACATCATCGAGCAGGCCGGCTCCAATGCGCTTATCCGCCCGCTCAGCGAGTACTCGGGCCTGGCGCAGCGCAGCCTCAGCGCTGCTACAGCAGGTCGGTGATCGTCTTCAGACCCGCGTCGTAGAGCACGCCGGGCAGCATGCCGCCGTCGTGTTCGATGGTCGTGCCATTGACGAAGTCCGCGTCTCCGCTCGCCAAAAAGACGCACACCCGGCCTACTTCTGCGGGTTCGCCGGCGCGACGTAACGGGACGGCGGCAAAGTACTTTTCGCCGGTTGGGTCGTCTTTGGGCAGCACGAACGACCGGAAGTTTTCCGTCATGGTCGGTCCGAGCGCCACACAGTTGACCCGGACCTTCGGTCCCCATTCCTCCGCCAGCGACCGCGTGAGGTGGTTGAGCCCGCTCTTCGCCGCGCCGTAGGAGACCAGGGTCGGTGATCCCGCCGGATGTCCGGCGCCGCTGGAAATGTTGATGATGCAACCGATTCCGTCCTGAGTGGCCATCTGCCGGTAGGCGCGGATGGCAAACCAGAGCGGACTGATCAAGTTCATTTGCACCGCATAGGCGTGAAACAGTGCCGTGCGTTCGTAGTCGTCCTCGCTGCGCGGTGCGCCTTGGATACGTTGCACGAGTTCGGGAATGTTCTCCACGTGCGGCGCCGGCACGGTCCCGCCGGCGTTGTTCACCAAGATGTCGATCCGGCCGTGCGTGCCCACGACTTCGCGGACAAAGGAGTCGATCGACTGGTAATCGCCTTGATCGCAGACCTTCTGGGAGGCTCGGTCCGCCCAGTCCGAATCGATCCCGGGCATGGCATCCAGCGGCGAGCGCGAGCACCCGACGACGGTGGCCCCGGCGCGCAACAACTCGTGGGCGATCCCGACGCCCACGCCCCGGCTGGTTCCGGTGACGATCGCGACCTTGCCATCGAGGACTCCCACCGCATCCACCCTTCCGTCTTGTTGACAGTGGCTGTCAGTTGGTCATACTCTGCCATTCGGCGCTCGGGGTGTAAAGAGCAGAGGGAGCTCGATCACGCTCGCCATGTCTATCCGGGAGGTCAACGATGAGTAGCCTGTCCAAGCTTCGTGTCATTCAGTGGGCGACCGGGGGCGTCGGGAAAGCCGCCATCGAATGCGTGCTGAATCATCCGCAGCTCGAGTTGGTCGGATGTTGGGTGCACAGCGCGGACAAGAACGGGCGCGACGTCGGCGACATCGTCGGCGCCGGTGCGTTGGGCATCGCCGCCACTTCCAGCATCGACGAGGTGCTGGCGCTCGATGCCGACTGTGTGGTGTACAGCCCGCTGGTCCCCAACGACGACGAGGTCATTGCGATTCTGCGGTCCGGCAAGAACGTGGTGACCCCGGTCGGTTGGGTATACCCCGATCCGGGCAACGCGCGTCACCAGGCCGTCGCCGACGCGGCGGTGCAAAGCGGGGTGACCTTGCACGGTTCCGGAATTCACCCGGGCGGCATCACCGAGCGATTCCCGCTCATGCTGTCCTCGTTGTCGTCGGCGGTCACCCATGTGCGGGCCGAGGAGTTCTCCGACATTCGCACCTACAACGCCCCGGACGTCGTGCGCCACATCATGGGATTCGGCGGCACCCCCGAGGAAGCCATGCAAGGGCCGATGGCCAGCCTGCTCGAGGCCGGCTTCAAGCAGTCGGTGCGAATGGTCGCTGACCACATGGGATTTCGCATCGATCCAAACATCAGGACCATTCAGGACGTCGCGGTGGCGACCTCCGAGATCGACTACGGCCCATTCCCTCTTCCCGTGGGAACTGTGGCCGCGCGCCGGTTCCGCTGGCAGGCCCTCGTCAACGGCGAGCCGGTCATCACCGCCGCGGTCAACTGGCTGATGGGCGAGGAAGACCTGGAACCGGCCTGGAATTTCGGTGGGCGCGGCGAACGCTTCGAGGTAGAGATCACCGGCGACCCCACCGTGAGCCTCACCTTCAAGGGACTGCAGCCGAGACGATCGCCGAAGGGGCTGAAACGAAATCCGGGTGTGGTGGCCACCGCCAACCATTGCGTCAACGCCATCCCCGATGTCTGCGCGGCCGGGCCCGGCATCAAGACTTACCTGGACCTGCCGCTGTTCTCCGGGCGACCGGCTGCCGATCTCCAGGTGAGTCAACGGTGATTCTCGACGCCTTCCGTCTCACCGATCAGGTTGCGATCGTCACCGGCGCCGGTGTCGGTATCGGCCGCGAGATTGCGGTCGCGTTCGCCGAGGCCGGCGCCGATGTCGTCGTCGCCGCGCGTACCGCGTCGGATCTCGACGGCACCGTCGCGCTCATCGAAGAGACCGGCCGCCGCGGGCTGGCGGTCGTCACCGACGTGATGGTCGACGAAGACTTGGCCCGGTTGGTGTCGATCACCGTCGAGCGGTTCGGGCGACTGTCGATTCTGGTCAACAATGCCGGCGGAACCCCGCCGCGGCCGGCGATGCAGACCTCGCCGCGGTACCTGACCGCCGCGCTGCAATTCAACGCCGTCGCACCGTTTTTGCTCAGCAAGCTGGCGGCCCAGGCCATGGTCGACACCGACGGCTCGGGGTCCATCGTCAACATCTCGTCGCGGTCGAGCGACATGGTGATGAGCTCCATGGTTGCCTATGGCGCGGGCAAGGCGGCGTTGAACATGGTGACCCAGAACTTGGCGGCCGAATTCGCCCCGCGGGTGCGCGTCAACGCGATCGGTGTCGGGGGAGTTGCCACCCAGTCGATGAACTTCGTCATGTCCAACGACGCGTTGCGGACCCAGTACGAGTCGAACACCCCGATGGCGCGCATCGGCGCACCGCGCGACATCGCCGCCGCAGCACTGTATCTTGCGTCGCCCGCCTCGTCGTGGGTGACCGGCGTGATGTTACGCGTCGACGGCGGCACCACAAAGCCGGCGTTCGAGCTGCCTGCGCCACCACTTCAACCGACCCAGCAACAGGAGACACCATGACGGACGCAGTCGTGCAAGACGTTTCCTTTTGTCACCTTGTCGTCGGAGTAACCGACATGGACCGCGCACTAGCGTTCTACCGAGATGTGCTCGGCATGGAGGTGATCTTCGAAACCCTGATTTCTGGCGAGCCTTTCGACGCCGTCCTGCACGCGAAGCGAAAGCAAGAAGGCCGGGTGGTCGGCGGCTTGCTCGGCGGATTGATGGTGGAGTTGCTGTCCCTCGGGGCCAAACCCGTCGCGGATAAGCCGGCGCGGCGCGGCATCACTGGTATCCAGAACGTGTCGTTGTCGGTGACCGATTTGAACGACACCCACCGTCGGATCAGCGATGCGGGCTACCCGCCCGACCAAGCGCCGTTCGAGATCGGTGGCGTCCGAATGTTTTTCGTCAAGGACCCGGACGGGACGCCGGTCGAGTTCATCGAGCTGCCCAACGGCGTCCGCAGCACCTATGAGATGCACCGCGGCGTCGTGTTGCAGATGGGGCCCGTCGAATGACCTACACCCACCCGGACTCGATGCGCGGGCACGTCGCGGTCGTCACCGGAGCGGCCCAAGGTGTGGGCAAGGGCATCGCCGCCGCACTGCTCGAACGCGGTGCGGCGGTACTGGCGGTCGACATCCAGGAGGACGTGCTCGCAGCGACAACCGCCGAGCTCAAGGCAGCGGGCCGGGTCGAGCCGTTGGTTGCCGATTTGCGCCACCCGGACAGCGCTCAGCGGATCGTCGCCGCAGCCGTCGATGCCTTCGGCACGGTACACGGCCTGGTCAACAACGCGATTGCGACCAACGAACCCAAGGCATTCGTGGATATCACCACCGAAGACTTGGCGCTCGGCTACGACGTCGGCCCCCGTGCGACCTTCTTGCTCATGCAGGCCGTGCACCCGTTGATGGTCAAGGAGGGCGGCGGGTCGATCGTGAACCTAGGTTCGGGAACGGGCACCGGCGGCGAACCCAAATGGGGTGGTTACGCGGCCGCGAAGGAAGGTATCCGCGGGCTGTCGAAGGTCGCCGCCCTGGAGTGGGGGCGTGACAACATCCGCGTCAACGTCATCTGCCCGTTCGCCGAATCCGACGGCGTCAAACTGTGGAAGCAGTTCGCCCCCAACGATTACGCCAAGGCGGTGGGACGCGTGCCGATGAAACGCATCGGCGACGTTCGCACCGACGTGGGCGCGCTGGTGGCATTCCTGCTCAGCACCGACGCGACCTTCATCACCGGGCAGACCATCCAGGTCGACGGCGGCATCGGCTGCTTCCGATGACCGGGCAGTCGCTGCGGGACCGGCAGCGCGCACAGATCAGGGCGGACATTCGCCGTGCGGCCTTCCGGCTGTTCATCGAGCACGGCTACGACGCCGTGACGACGGAGGAAATCGCCGCGGCGGCGGGCGTTTCCCCGCGCACCTTCTTCCGGCACGTCCCGACGAAGGAGGAGGTGCTGCTGGCTCCGGTTCGGCACGGCGGGACCGCGATCGTCAACCTGCTCGAACAGCGGCCCGCCACCGAGTCGCCCGACGTCGCGCTGATCAACGCCATCATTACTCGAACCCGCTCGTTCGATCAGGCCGACATCGAAGAGTGGCGTAAAGCCCTGCTGGTAGCCCCCGATGTGCTCGGCAAGCTGACCATGGTCACCGCCGCCGACAAGGAGCGCGCCGCCAAGCTCGTCGCCGCACGCATGGGCGCCAACCCCGATACCGATATCCGGCCAGGTTTACTGGTCCAACTTGCCTTCGCAGCAGGCGATTACGGCTTCCAGCGGTGGGTGCGTCAATCCCGCAACCGCCGCCCGCTGGACCGCTATGTCACCGAAGCGCTCGACGCGGTCAAAAGCCCGCACTGGAAAAGGAAGCGCACGCTTAGCAGGCGCTCGGGTGTGACTCGCAATACGGGGTAGTCCCCGGGAAGCGATACCGATGCGCGACCACCCACCGGTAGACGACATCCTCGACGGAGCGGATACCGGGAATCCGGTAGATTGCCAACGGGATTCGGCTGCCGATCGCCGCCGACAATGCCGCGTTGGCTGCCTCCGCGCCGGAATAGACGGTGCCCGAGGAATCCAGCCAACGGACCGATTCCAGCAGGCTTGCCGGCGCGATACCCAGCCGCTCCGCGGTTCCGGGACTTTGCAGAGCCTCGGTCTGCACGTTTCCGGTCCGATCCATCTGCAACAGCAAATCTCTGGAGCGAGTGCACATTCCGCAGGCGCCGTCGAAGAACAGGGTTCCTGCTCGCTCGTTGCTCATCGTGCGACGTCCCGCCGCGGGTGCAGGCGTACGACCGAAGCGTCGCCGACTGGTCGACGTGCCCGAACACCGGCGATCGCGAATACGATGCCGGTTCCGATCTCGGTCAGCGCGGAAAACCAGGAGAACCACGTCACGTTGATGTGCGGCAGCGAGATGAAGCTGTCCTGGTAGCCCGGCAAGAAAGTCGGCAACAGGTGCGCGTAGCTGAAGACCACGGCGCTACCGAATCCGACCGCAATTGCTGCCTCGGGCGCCCGTCGGTGTCGGATGAGCGCCATAACGACCGCGACGGCGACGAACAGCCCCTGGATCATGCCGCCGACCATGATGAATGGCGGCGACGCCGACATGCCGCGGCGCATATGGTCCAGGCCGTGGATTCCGAATCCGATAGCGAATGCGATTGCAGCCCAACGGAGTATGTCAGTCGCGTTGTCGCGTGCCGGCGAAATCTGATGGATCATCGCGGATCACCGTCCTTGGTGGGGGCGAGGATGGAGAATTTGCGCCCTAAAACCGTTCTACTACTACAAAACGTAGTAGTCAAGGTTGGATGTTGTTCGGCGGAACTCGGACCATCCGCCTAGAACACGTTCTAATCTTGCCGCCATGGGATTTCTCAAACAGGACACTCCGCAGATCGACTTCGAGGAGTGGAGCAAGGGCACCCGCGCAGAGAAGATCATCCCGATGGCCCGGCACTGGGCCGAGGTCGGCTTCGGAACTCCGGTAGTGCTGCACCTGTTCTACGTCGTCAAGATCGGCCTGTACATCCTGGCGGCATGGCTGCTCGCACTGACCACCAAGGGTATTGATGGGTTCACCAATGTCGCGCACTGGTATGCCGAGCCGATCGTGTTCGAGAAGGTCGTGCTCTACACCATGCTGTTCGAGGTGGTCGGCCTGGGCTGTGGTTTCGGACCGCTGAACAACCGGTTCTTTCCGCCGATCGGCTCGATCCTGTACTGGTTGCGGCCCGGCACCATCCGGCTGCCACCCTGGCCGAATCGCATACCGCTCACCAAGGGGGATGAGCGCACTGTCGTCGACACGCTGCTGTACGGCGCACTGCTGGTACTGCTGGTCATTGCGATCTTCTCCGACGGCGCCGGGCCGGTCCCGGCGCTGGGGACGACAGTCGGGGTGCTGCCGGCGTGGCAGATCTGGGCGGTGCTCGGCGTGCTGGCGGTGCTCGGTCTGCGCGACAAGGTCATCTTCCTGGCCGCCCGCGGCGAGGTGTACGCCTCCTTCACCGTCGCCTTCCTGTTCGCCGGCTACGGCGTGGACATGATCCTGGGCGCCAAATTGGTGTGCCTCGTAATCTGGCTCGGCGCAGCAACATCCAAGCTCAACAAACATTTTCCGTTCGTCATCTCCACGATGATGAGCAACAACCCGGTATTCCGGCCGCGGTTCATCAAACGGGCGTTCTTCGAACACTTCCCCGACGACCTGCGTCCGGGCCGGTCGTCACGCTGGCTCGCGCATTTCAGCACCGCGATCGAGGGACTGGTGCCGCTGGTGTTGTTCTTCAGTCACGGCGGCTGGCCCACGGCGATCGCCGCATTCGTCATGCTGTGCTTCCACTTTGGCATCCTGTCGTCGATTCCGATGGGGGTGCCGCTGGAGTGGAACGTCTTCATGATGTTCAGCGTGCTGGCGCTGTTCGTCGGCCACGCCTCGGTCGGCCTGGGCGACCTGACGACACCGCTTCCCATTCTGCTGTTCGCCGTCGTCGCGGGCACCGTCGTGACCGGAAACCTGTCGCCGCGCAAGGTATCCTTCCTGCCGGGCATGCGCTACTACGCAGGAAACTGGGACACCACGCTGTGGTGCATCAAGCCGTCGGCCGACGAGAAGATCGGCAAGGGCGTCGTGGCGATCGCGAGCATGCCCGCCGCGCAGCTGGAGAAGTTCTACGGCAGCAAGGAAGCCGCGCAGATCCCGATGTACATGGGATATGCGTTCCGCGCCTTCAACACTCACGGCCGGGCCTTGTTCACCTTGGCCCACCGCGCGATGGCCGATCAGAACGAGGACGACTACGTCCTCACCGATGGTGAGCGACTTTGCAGCACCGCCATCGGATGGAATTTCGGCGACGGGCACTTCAGCAACGAGCAGTTGGTCGCCGCTCTGCACAAGCGCTGCCACTTCGAGCCGGGCGAGGTGCGCGTGGTGATGCTCGACGCCCAGCCGATCCACCGACAGACCCAGCAGTATCGGCTGGTGGACGCCGCCACTGGCGAGTTCGAGCGGGGCTACGTCCGAGTGCCCGACATGGTGACCCGCCAACCGTGGGCGGACGACGTGCCGGTTCATTTGCTCGAGTCACGCCGAACGTGAAGCTGTTGCGAGATCACGACGATTTCTTCGCAACAGTTTCACGCTCGATGCATCGTTTGGGGCTTTAGGCGCTGGCCCGCACTTCCTTGGTCGCGGCGACCAGGTTGCTCAGCGACGCCGAAACCTCGTCGGGGTTACGGGTTTTCAGTCCGCAGTCGGGGTTGACCCAAAGTCGTTCGGCAGGAACGGCTTTCAGTGCAGCCCGCAGCGACTTGGCGATCTCCTCGGTGCTCGGCACCCGCGGCGAATGGATGTCGTAGACTCCCGGGCCGACGCTGTTGGAGAACCCGATTGAGTTCAGGTCGTCGAGCACCTCCATGTGCGAGCGGGCCGCCTCGATGGACGTGACGTCTGCGTCCAGGTCGGCGATCGCACCGATCACCTCACCGAACTCCGAATAGCACAGGTGCGTGTGGATCTGCGTCGCGTCCGAGACACCCGACGTCGCCAGCCGGAACGAGCCGACCGCCCAATCCAGGTAGGCCTGCTTGTCGGCGTCGCGCAGCGGCAGTAGCTCCCGCAACGCGGGTTCGTCGACCTGGATCACCGCGATGCCGGCGGACTGCAGGTCCACCGTCTCGTCGCGAATCGCGAGCGCAACCTGGTTGGCGGTGTCGGCCAGCGGCTGGTCGTCGCGGACGAACGACCACGCCAGAATCGTGACCGGACCGGTGAGCATGCCCTTGACCGGCTTGTCGGTCAGCGACTGGGCGTATTTGGCCCAATCCACCGTCATCGGGTGCTGGCGGGTGACGTCACCGTAGAGCACCGGCGGGCGCACGCAGCGGCTGCCGTAGGACTGCACCCAGCCGTTCTTGGTGGCAAAAAAGCCATCCAGCTGCTCGGCGAAGTACTGCACCATGTCGTTGCGCTCCGGCTCGCCGTGCACCAGCACGTCCAGACCAAGCTGCTCTTGCAGCTTGATCACATCGGCGACCTCGGACTGCATCCGGCGGGTGTACTCGGCCTCGTCGATCTCACCGGCGACCAGCGCGGCGCGGGCCTTGCGGATCTCGACGGTCTGCGGGAACGACCCGATCGTGGTCGTCGGCAGCGGCGGCAGGTGCAGCCGGTCGTTCTGCGCCTCGCGGCGTTTGGCCGCCGGGCCACGCTCGGTGCCCCCGGACTTCGCGATCGAGTCGAGGCGGGCGCGCACCTGGTTGTTGTTCAGGCGCGGGTCCTTCTTGCGTGAGGCGACGGCCGCATTGGACGCGGCGATATCGTCGGCCACCGCGTCGCGGCCGTCCTTCAGCGCCCGTGCCAATGTGGCCACCTCGTGGACCTTCTCGGCGCCGAAGGCCAGCCAGCTGCGCAGCGCGTCGTCGAGGTCGGTCTCGGGTTCCAGCGAGTACGGCACGTGCAGCGTCGAGCACGACGTCGAGACCGCCACGGACCCAGCCGAGCCGAGCAGGCTGGCAAGCTTGCCCAGCGCCGATTCCAGGTCGGTGCGCCAGATGTTGCGGCCGTCGACGACGCCGGCCACCAGCGTCTTGCCGGCCAGCTCGGGAACGGACGCCACCGCGGTGTTGGGGCCGTAGATCAAGTCGACGCCGATCGCCTCGACGGGTGTGCGCGCCAGCGCGGGCAGCGCGGTGCCGGGGTCGCCGAAGTAGGTGGCGACGTGGATCGCGGGCCGCTTCTTCACCGAGCCCAGCTCGTTGTACACCTTCTCCGCCAGGGCGGCGGCGTCGGCGGAGATGTCGGTGACCAGCACCGGCTCATCGAGCTGTACCCATTCGGCGCCGTTGTCGGCGAGCAGGCCGAGTAGTTCGGCGTAGAGCGGAACGATCTCGTTGAGCCGCTCGATCGGGGCGCCGCCGCCGTCGACCGCCTTGCTCAGCAGCAGGAAGGTGAGCGGACCGATGATCACTGGGCGTGCCGGAACCCCTTGGTCGCGTGCTTCTTTGAGCTCAGCGAGCACCTTCTCGGGGTGCAGCGAGAACGAGGTCTTTGGCCCGATCTCCGGGACGATGTAGTGGTAGTTGGTGTCGAACCACTTGGTCATCTCCAACGGCGCGATGTCTCCGGTGCCGCGGGCGGCCGCGAAGTAGCGGTCCAGGTCGTCGGAGACCTCCTGTACCCGCGTCGGCAGCGCACCGAGCAGCACAGCGGTGTCGAGCATCTGGTCGTAGTAGGAGAAGGTATTCACCGGCACCGAATCCAGGCCTGCCGCAACCAGCTGCGACCATGTGTCGCGGCGCAGGGTGGCAGCGACGTTCTCCAGCTCGGAGCGGTTGGTACGGCCTGCCCAGTAGCCCTCGGTGGCGCGCTTCAGTTCGCGTTTCGGGCCGATACGTGGGGAGCCGGTGACGGTGGCGGTAAACGGGGTAGCGGTCACAATGGTTCGTGGTCCTTCAATCGACGGGGTGGTCACCGCCAACGGACGCAAAACCGATCCGGCGCAGTGCGCACAGCCACTGCAACCGTTACGGCCGGACGCCCATTCCTCGAGGCGGTGAGCCGCCAGGCGCGGCGCGCCCGGCACAGCCGGCAGGTCTTCGGACTCACAGGCGTGCACCGGGTGGTGCTCCTACTGGCCGTCGCTTCCCGGTCTCGGTTCTTTCTAAGACCAGTGCTTGTAGACGGCGGTCGTTCCTGCATACCGCTGCGGGACAGTCCCGGACTTTCACCGGGTTCCCTCTTGCGAAGCGCATCTAACATGCTTCGCTCGATGCCGACGCCGTCACCGATGACGTAGTCGGCAGACCAACTGCGTAGTGCAGATTACCTGGTGGTCAGCGCTTCGGCGATGGGCAGGTCGCCGTTGTTGAACTCGATGGTCTGCCCGATCGTCGCGCCGTCGCTCAGCACAGCGGCCACCACCAGCGCGACGTCTTCCCGGGAAACCTCTCCGACGGCGCCCACAGCGATGCGGCCGGTCGCCGGTTCCAGCGTGAGCCTGCCGGGCCCCAGCACGGTCCAATCGAGGTCACTGGCCCGAAGGTGGGTGTCGGCGGCCGCCTTGGCCTCGGCGTAGTGGAAGAACGGATTGTCCGCCGGGACACCGTGGTTGGGCCCCGCGCCGAAGTAGGACACCATCACGAAGCGCCGCACGCCCGTCTGCCCGGCCGCATCGATCACCCGTATCGCGGCATCGCGGTCGACGGCATAGGTGCGGGCCGGGTTGCCGCCACCGGCGCCGGCGGAGAACACCACCGCGTCGTGCCCGGCGAGCAGCTCCGCCAGCGCGTCGGTGTCCAGCGTCTCGATATCTGCGACGACCGGCCGGGCACCCGTCGCGGCGACGTCCTCGGCGTGGTCGGGGTTACGGAAGACCGATGTCACCTGATCACCGCGCTCGGTCAGGATGCGAGCCAGGTGCAAAGCGACCTTGCCGTGGCCGCCGATGACGACGATGCGGGTCATGGTTTTCGACGCTACCCGCCGGCTAAGCACCCCCGCGGCGAGCCGTCCAACGGGTTGGTCAACAATCGAGGAACAACCTCATGTCTTAAGGAGAAGTCATGGCTGAAGCCGTCATCGTCGAGGCAGTTCGTTCACCGATCGGCAAACGCAATGGTGGGCTGTCCGGCGTGCACGCCGCCGATCTGTCCGCCCAGGTGCTCAATGGCCTGGTCGAGAAAGCCGGCATCGATCCCGGACTCGTCGACGACGTGATCTGGGGATGTGTCTCGCAGGCCGGCGAACAGGCCATCGACATCGGGCGCACCGCGCTGCTGACCGCGGGCTGGCCGGAGACCGTGCCCGGTGTCACCGTCGACCGCCAGTGCGGATCCAGCCAGCAGTCGATCCACTTCGCCGCCGCGGGCGTGGTCGCCGGACACTACGACGTCGTCGTCGCCGGCGGTGTGGAGTCGATGTCACGGACTCCGATGGGATCGTCGCTGGCCAATGGCGGTCGGCCCTACTCGCAGGCGTTCCTGGACCGCTACCACGGCGCCATCCCGAATCAGGGCATCGGCGCGGAGATGATCGCCGAGCAGTGGGGGTTCGACCGGACCAAGGTCGACGAGTACTCCCTCGGCTCGCACGAAAAAGCCGCCGCTGCACAGGATTCCGGTGCCTTCGACGACCAGATCGTCGGCATTAAGGATCAAGATGGCAACGTGGTACTGAAGGATGAGGGCATCCGCCGGGGCACCCCGATAGAGAAGATGGCGCAACTGAAGCCCGCCTTCAAGGAGGACGGCGTGATCCACGCCGGGAACTCCAGCCAGATCTCCGACGGGTCGGCGGCGCTGCTGTTCATGTCGGCGGAGAAGGCAAAGGAGTTGAAGCTCACTCCGATCGCCAGGGTGCACACCGCCACACTGGCCGGTGCGGATCCCGTGATCATGCTGACCGCGCCGATCCCGGCAACCCAGAAAGCGCTGAAGCGCTCCGGTCTGAAGCTCGAAGACATCGGGGTGTTCGAGGTCAACGAGGCGTTCGCGCCGGTGCCGTTGGCGTGGTTGAAGGACATCGGGGCCGACGAGAAGAAGCTCAACCCCAACGGCGGCGCGATCGCGCTCGGCCATCCGCTCGGCGGATCCGGCGCCCGGATCATGACGACGTTGCTTTATCACATGCGGGACAAGGGAATTCGCTACGGCTTGCAAACGATGTGTGAGGGCGGCGGCCAGGCCAACGCCACCATCGTGGAACTGCTGTGACCGACGCCGCGGTGCTCACCGAGCGCCGGGGTGATGTCCTCGTCATCACGATCAACCGGCCCGAGGCGCGCAACTGTGTCAACGGCGCCGTCAGCATCGGCGTCGGTGACGCGCTCGAGCAGGCGCAGCAGGACGCCGACGTGCGGGCGGTGGTGATCACCGGCGCCGGCGACAAATCCTTCTGTGCCGGAGCGGATCTCAAGGCGATTTCGCGCCGCGAGAATCTGTATCACCCCGACCACGGTGAGTGGGGCTTCGCCGGTTACGTCCACCACTTCATCGACAAGCCGACGATCGCCGCGGTCAACGGCACGGCGTTGGGTGGTGGCACCGAGCTGGCGCTCGCCAGTGACCTGGTGGTGGCCGAGGAGCGTGCGCAGTTCGGTCTGCCGGAGGTCAAGGTCGGGCTGATCGCCGGCGCGGGCGGCGTGTTCCGCATCGCGCAGCAGCTGCCCCGCAAGGTAGGAATGCAGCTGCTGCTCACCGGCGAGCCGATCAGCGCCGCTGAGGCCGAGAAGTGGGGGCTGATCAACCAGGTCGTCCCGAACGGCACCGTGCTGGAGGCCGCGCTGGCGCTTGCCAAGCGGGTGACCGTCAACGCGCCGCTGTCGGTGCAGGCCAGCAAGCGGGTCGCCTGTGGCGCCGACGACGGCGTCATCCCGGACGAGGAGCCCGCCTGGGCGCGCACCGTACGCGAGTTCGGGGCGTTGCTGAGAACCGAGGATGCCAAGGAAGGTCCGCTGGCGTTCGCTGAGAAGCGCCCGCCGGTTTGGAAGGCTCGGTAATCAATAGTCGAGCGGCATCAGGTGGTCGACGGGACTAATGATGCGGCCGTCGACGATCGGCACGCACTCGGTGGGCAGTTCGGCAGTCACTGCCACCCCCTTGCGGTGCAGCTCGTCGAGAAAGCGTGGTAGCGCGCCCATGGCCCCGGACGGCACGTCGTGGATTACCACCACTGTGTGTTCTCGCGCCCGGATGTCGGTTAGTGCGCGGGCGACCCATCCGCCCGGATCCGCCCAGTCGCGCGGCACGCTGTTCCATAACACGCAGGTGTGCTTCCCGCTGACCAGATAGTTGACCGCACTGCGGTTAAGGCATCTTCGGTCTAGCTGTCCCTCGGTGCCCCAGGGGCGGAAGAGGAAGTTTTCGCCGGTAAATTCCCGCAAAATATCGCGTGCCGTGGCGATTTCGGCGATGGTTTCCTGCTCACGCAGCTCGCCGAGTGGTCGGCCATGGGTAAGCGAGTGATTGCCCACCCGGTGACAATCGCCAACCATTCGTGTGAGCAGGGCGCGCGCGGCCGCGTCTCCTTCTACGCGGTTGGCGACGACGAAAAAGATCGCCCGCAGTGACCGCTCCGCGAGGATGTCGAGCACCTGGTCGGTCACACCGGGCGTCGGTCCGTTGTCGAAAGTGAGTGTGACCCGTCTACCTCGCGGCACAGCGTTGATTGACCTCTCCTACCCGACGCCGAGGCGCTCGGCCCTCCCCTCCGGGGACGAGTGCCTCAGCTGGCAACGCTAGCTCTGAGTTGTCGCCATATCGGTGCTAACTGATCGATCAGTCAGCTACTCTAGCCCGGACCACTCACAACCGACAACGGAGACTTCGTCGACCACGCCCGAGCCGAGTCCGCCCGCTGCGACGAATGCCCGAATGCGCATCCTCGCGGCGGCCTTCGCGTGCTTCTGCGAGTTTGGTTACGAGAAATCCTCGATGAAGCGGATCGCCTTACGCGCCGGTGTCTCGCAACCCCTGCTTCACCACCACTTCGACACCAAGGAACGGCTGATCCAGTCGGCGATTGGCAAGATGGCCGCTGACCTCTTCTCGACGGCAGCCGACCTGTTACCGCAGCGCGGATCTGTCGTTGAACGACTGGATGCTGCAAAAGAACTGCTGTATGCACTCTTCGTCAACAATTTGGTCGCCGCGTCCTTCACGGTGGAATTCGCCGCAGCGGCAAACCACAATGAGTCCCTCAAGCAAGCCTATTTGGACCACCAGCAAACCCAACGGCGGAATGTCGCGCGCTTCATCGAAGATCTAACTCCCGGAGCAGAGTCCGAATTATCCGTCGGGCTCATCGAGACATTCCTTCTCGGGATGGCGATGCGCCGCCCCTTCACCAACGATGAAACCGCATTCCGGGCCGAGTTCGACGCCCACGCTCAACTGTTGATCGACCATCTCATCGCGCAAGGAACGGAGCCTTCAGCGCCATGACGACCGTCGAGCCGGAAGGCGCGCTTGAGTCCCCAGTTGACGGGACCATTGCGGGCAGCAAAGGCAAGCCCCTCTTCCTGAGACGTTACGAGCATCCGAACGCCCAGTACACGCTGCTTCTGGTGCATGGCACCGCGGGCTACAGCGCCGCCTACCACGATTTCGCCGAGCAATTCCGGCGCCATTTTCCAGCGACGGTCTGGGCCTTCGACTTGACCGGCCACGGGCGCACCCCCGGCCCGCGAGGCGTCTTCACCTTTGATGACTTCCTCGAGGACGTTCGGGCTGTGTCCGACCACGCGGCCGAACGCACCGGCGTTCCCGTGGTGCTGCACGGGGCCAGTCAGGGCGGCGAAATTGCGTTCCACGCGCTCGCCCGGTGCCCGCGGGTGGCCGGAGCCGTATGCATGAACATCTTGCTCAACGACGAGCTGCAGATGAACCGGGCGATTCGGTTGATGCGTTCACCGATGATGGATCGTCTGGCCCGAGGTCTTGGCGACCGGGTTCGGGTACCGCTACGCCGGGTCATCGACTTCAAAGCTGCCTACCAGGAAGACCCAGGTTTGTTGCCTGAGAAGCTGATTGACCCGCTCAATGTCTGGTCCTACGGCTTCAAGAGCTACCACTCCGTCTTCAACTACAAGCCGCATCAACCCTCTGCGGCCAATACCAAGCCCGTCCTGGTCGCCTGCGGCGAGAACGACGAAGTCGTCGACCCCGGCCATGCTCGGGCCTGCTTCGAGCGCATCGGCGGGCCAAAAGACCTCTTCGTGATGCCTGGCGGTGGACACCAGCTCATGATCTTCGAGACCGACTTGTATAGCCGGGTTCTCGACTCATGGATCCGTGAGCGCGTCTTAGGTCGAGCGCGCTCGTGGACGGCGCCGCTCGACGTCGAAGAGCAGGCCTACTTCGACTTCCTACACCGCGAGCGGCGCAGCGAGGCCAGCGGCGAGCCTGATTACCGCTACTCCTGGCTCGACAAGCTGCTCACGAGAATCCACAACGGCACGATTGAACGCGGTGTGCGCTACTTTGCCCAGGCGCAGGTCAGCTCGCACTGGCGGTTCACCGAAGAGCTCGTCAACAAAATCGACTACGTCGCTTGGCAATTCCTGCGAGACTACTTACCCCAGTCCGCGGGATCTGAGCCTTCGCGGATGGCCGTGGTCGGCTGCGGCAGTGGTACCGCGATCCGTGGTTTGCGTGAGGTGCAGCCCGAGTTTCGGGACTGGGAAATCGATGGCTTCGACGTCGACTACAAAGCCATCCGGGCAGCGAGGCGGTCCTTCGCCGACGTCGCAAGTGTTCAATTCCATGTTGGGGACGTCCGCGATCGGAACATTCTGCCCAGCAACCAATTCGACGTGGTCTATATGCACGGAATACTCGACCACTGTGGCGAGCACCGCGCGGTCCTGGCGAATGTCTATCGCGCGCTGAAACCCGGCGGGCGGCTGTTTTATGTGGCTCCAGACCGGAACCTGTACACCTGGCTGTCCTTCGTCACCATCGGCCCGTTGTTTGTGTCCGGCCTGTACAAGTCGACTCACGACTTTCGCCGGTTCGTAAGACCCACCGAACTTTCCAGACTTCTCGAAGATCTCGGTTACCGGTCATTGCGAAGGCATGGGGCGTCCCGGTCGCCCGCGATCGCCGGGCTTGAATACACGACCAAGCTGAACCCGGTTGCGGCGGGTCGCGCATTTCAGAAGCGCAACCTTTCCGATTTCACGATCGTGCTGACGAAGGCGCCAAGCTTGCTCGGTGGCGGATATATGGGCGAATACGTGGGGGTGGCGGAAAAACCCGTTGCGGGACAAGGCGAGTGGTGACAATTCATTGCATCGTCGCCGGCGCGCGTGACGTGTAGCCCAGCGCCGCGTTTTCCACCCTGATCCGCACGGTGAGCAGCAGCGCGTTGGCCAGTGTGAAGGTGGCCGCGGTCAGCCACGCCGTGTGCACGAGCGGTAATGCCACACCTTCGACGACGACGGCCACATAGTTCGGGTGATGCAGCCAGCGGTACGGACCCCGCCGTATCAACGGCGCCTGCGGCACCACGATCACCAGCGTGTTCCACCGATGACCAAGTGTGGCAACGCACCACCAGCGCAGCGCCTGACTCAGTGCCACCAGCGCGAGCATCGGCCAGCCGAGCCAGGGGATGAACGGTCGGTGCAAGGCCCATACTTCCGCTGCGCACCCGAGCAGCAGCGCAGTCTGCACCGTCACCATCACCGGATAATGGCCGCGGCCGAATTCCTTGCCGCCGTGGGCAAACGCCCACCGCGCGTTGCGCTTGGAGACGATTAGCTCGGCCAACCGCTCGATGCCGATCGCCAGGATCAGCAGGTAGTACACGGCCTACCAGCCGAGCAGTACGAGTTCCGAGCAGAATCCCGGACCCATGGCCATCATCAGCCCGAACGAACCGGGCGGCGGCGGATCGGCCATGTTGGCACGAAGTACATCCAGCACCGACACAGACGAAAGATTTGCGTTTTCGCGCAACGATTTTCGAGTGTGATCAAGGGCGTCGACCGGAAGCTCCAACGCATGCTCAACGGCTTCGATCACCTTTGGGCCACCGGGATGGCAGACCCACGTCGAGATGTCCGCGAGGGTAAGGCCGTGGTCCTTCAGGAAGTTGCGGACGTCCTCGCCCAGGTACTTGTCGGCGACGTTCGCGACCTCGGTCGACAACTTGATTTGGAACCCGTTGGTGCCGATGTTCCACCCCATCACCTCTTCGGTGTCCGGGTAGAGCCGGCTGCGGGTGGCCAGCACCCGCGGCCCCGCGGGTGTCAGCGCAGAGCCCTTGGCAACGACGGCGCCGGCGGCGTCACCAAACAGGCTGGTGGCCACCAGGTTGGCGATGGAGTAGTCGTCGCGCTGCAGCGTTAACGAGCACAGCTCGACAGCGAGCAGTACCGCAACGTGATCGGGGAACGCGAGCAGGTAGTCGTGCATGCGGGCTACCCCGGCGGCCCCGGCGACACAGCCAAGTCCGAACAGCGGCACCCGTTTGACGTCGGGCCGCAAGCCGATCCGGGTGGCCAGTCGGGCCTCCAGGGTCGGCACGGCCAGCCCGGTGACCGTCGTCGAGAAGACGATGTCGACCTCGGCGGGCTTGACCTTGGCGGCGTCGAACGCCGACAGCAGCGCGCGCTCGCCGAGTTCCAGGGCGGTCTTGATGAAGATGTCGTTCGATTCGGTGAAGCCGCTCAATTGCCCGTACTGCGACAACGGCAACGCGATGCGGCGTTTCTCCACGCCGGCGCTGGCGCCGAATCGGTCGAATTGCGGCCCGCCGAAGCCGGTCAGCCCGGACAGTGCCTCCCGCTGGCCGACCTGATGCGGTGGAAATTCGATGGCTACCGCCGCGATGGACGCGGATGGCGTGGTGTTGGCGTTCCCCCCCTGTTCGCCGGGCGTAACAGGGGGCATTTGTAATCGCATCCATGTGGTGAGTCGCGGCTGGGCCGCTTCGCTGGTCAATCCAATTACTGGAACCAACGTACAGCATATTGGATGAACCGCACCGCCCGCGGTTGGGCGACGGGGCGGCGGAAACGCCAGTGTCAGCGTGCCAAAATCTGCACAGCCCGCTCGAAAACCACAGGTAGCCGTGTGCATGCGGGCACGATCGCGCGGCGTCCCGCGGTAGTCGCAGTGATGAGTACCAGCCCGCGGGTGAGCAGTCGGTAGTCGCGAGTGATCCGAGGCCAGGCCGACTCGTATGACGAGGGCGTGTCGTCGGCGATAGCCTGCACCGCCGCGGCGGCCTGCTTGACGGCCAGGCTGACGCCCTCACCGGTGAGCGCGTCCTCATAACCGGCCGCATCGCCTACCAACAGCACCCGCCCCGCGACGCGGCGGGACACCACCTGTCGCATGGGTCCACAGCCGCGTGCCCGTCCGCGGCTGGCGCCTTGCAGATGGTGTGCCAGCCGCGGGAACCAGGCAAGGTCCGGGCGCCCGCGCGACAGGATCGCCACGCCGACAAGGTCGGGCTCGACGGGCGTCACGTACGCTTCACCCCATCGCGACCAGTGCACTTCGACGAAGTCCGACCACGCCGGCACTTGGTAGTGCCAGCGCACCCCGTACCGCCGAGGTCGTCCGGGCACGACGTTGATTCCGACAGCGCGGCGAACCGCTGAATGCAATCCGTCCGCGGCAATCAGCCATTTCGCACGGATCCCAGCGGCCGTGACGCCGTGCGCATCTTGGTCGACGCCGGTGATGCGCGTCGAGATCCATTCGGTGTCTTGTTCTTTGGCGCGTGACGCCAGCGCGGCATGCAAGGTGGTCCGTCGCACGCCGCGCCCGGGGCCGCCACGGAAAGGTGCTTCGGCTCTGCGGCGCTCGTTCAGGTAGGCGATACCCCGCAATGGCATCCCGGCGGGATCGACGCCCAGCGATGCCAGTTCGGCCAAGCCGCCGGGCATCAGCCCCTCGCCGCAGGCCTTATCGATTGGACTGTCTCGCGGTTCTGCCACGATCACCGAAAGCCCTTGTTGGCGAGCATTTATCGCCGATGCGAGACCGGCCGGGCCGCCGCCGGCGATCAGCAGGTCAGTGTCGTACTGTGTCATGAGCGCCGCTCCTCAGCATCGCTGCGCTCTGCATCGTCGCCGGCGCGTGTCATGCGTAGCCTAGTGCCGAGTTCTCAATTCGGATTCGTACCGTCAGCAGCAGCGCGTTGGCGAGCGTGAAACCGATCGCGGTCAACCACGCGGTGT
>Ga0210396_10000954_pt1 | contig 33060 bp, 37 predicted proteins | sample IncBWH17OmetaG_FD_155466 | JGI IMG/M metagenome (GOLD analysis project Ga0210396, IMG submission 155466) | Forest soil microbial communities from Barre Woods Harvard Forest LTER site, Petersham, Massachusetts, United States - Inc-BW-H-17-O ...
ACCAGCTGTTAACCGAAGTAGCTCAAACGGCAACTGCGCGAGGCGTTTTCGGGCGAAGAGCATGGCACGTTGTCGCACAGGAACGTCAGAGGATCGTAATGTAGGCTGCCTGCGTGCTGGGGAAACCGACGACGAGTTCTTCGGGCGTGAACATCGACTCCCCATCGCGCCCCCAACAGCCCGTACCAGCGAAACACTGATCGGGCATCTGAGGGAACCGCGTCGATGATGTACTACGCGATCACCGTGTTCGTGGTCGCTTACGGATTCATCATCAGCGAGCGGTTCAACAAGACCACCGTCGCACTCGTGGGCGCCGGGCTCATGGTCTGCCTGCCGGTCATCGACTCACCCGACGTGTTTTACTCCCAGGACAACGGAATCGACTGGGATGTCATCTTTTTGATGTTGGGCATGATGATGATCGTCAGCATCCTGCGCCAGACCGGGGTGTTCGAATACGTCGCGATTTGGGCCGTCAAGCGTGCCAACGGCTCTCCACTGCGCATCATGATGCTGCTGATGGTGGTGATGGCGCTCGCCTCGTCCATCCTCCCCAACGTCGTCTCCGTGTTGTTGATCGCCCCGGTCACCTTGCTGGTCTGCGACGCGTTGGAGATTAACCCGGTGCCGTTGTTGATGGCCGAGGTGTTCGCCTCCAACGTCGGCGGCGCGGCGACACTGGTCGGCGATCCACCCAACATCATCATCGGCGCCCGCAAAGGTCTGTCGTTCAACGCTTTTCTGGTGAACATGTCGCCGATCGTGGTCATCGTGATGCTGGTCCTGCTCGCCGTCACCCCGCTGCTGTTCCGCGGCCTGTCTGCCGTCAACCCTGACAAAGTCGCTGGCGTGATGTCATTGCAGGAGAGTGAAGCGATCCGGGATCGTCGGCTGCTCATCAGATGTGGCGTCGTCATGGCCGTGGTGTTGGCCGGGTTCATCGTCTCCCCGGCTATCCACATTGCGCCGTCCCTGGTCGCGTTGCTGGGCGCCGGCATCCTGATCCTGACCTCACGGTTGGAACAGTCCGAGTACATGTCCAACGTCGAATGGGACACCCTGCTGTTCATGGTCGGCCTGTTCATCATGGTCGGCGCCCTGTTCAAAACCGGGGTCATCAAGTTTCTGGGCGAGCTGGCGGCCGACGCAACCGGCGGCAACGTCTTGCTGACGACGATGCTGATCCTGGTTGTTTCGACTCTGGTGTCCGGTTTCATCGACAACGTCCCCTACGTGGCCACGATGACGCCGATCGTCAGCCACCTGGCGTCGACGATGACAGGACCGCACCATCACCACGTGCTGTGGTGGTCGCTGGCGCTGGGCGGCGACTTGGGCGGCAACCTGACCGCCGTCGGATCCAGTGCCAACATCGTCATGCTCGGCATCGCAACGCGATCTGGCCACCCGATCTCTTTTGCGGAATTCACCCGCAAGGGCATCGTGGTCACCGCGATTTCCACCGTGCTCTGTGCGGTCTACCTGTGGTTGCGGTATTTCGTTCTTGCGTGATTTTTTAAGTCGTCAGCGTGTCAACAGTGCGACGCACTCGATGTGATGGGTCAGCGGGAACGAGTCGAACACCGAAATCCTGTCGACCGCATAGCCGCGCTGCCGATACAGACCGATGTCGCGGGCGAACGACGCTGCCTCGCAACCGATGTGCACTACCCGCGGTACCTCAGCCGCGGCGAGCAAGTCGATCACTTCACGTCCGGCGCCGGCACGCGGCGGATCCAGCACGGCCACATCCGCGCCGCGGCGTTGTGCGATCAGGGCCCGCCGCACCGAATCGGTGATCACGCTGACCTGCGCGAGCTCGGCCAACGTCGCACGTGCCGTCCGCGACGCCGCCCGTGAGCTGTCGACGCTCAGCACCTGGCCGGACTCCCCGACCGCGTCACCGAGCACCGCGGCGAAAACCCCCACGCCACCGTAGAGATCCCAGGCGGTCATGCCCGGGCCTGGTTGGGCCCAGTCGCAGACAAGTTCGCTGTAGGTCCGCGCGGCGTCGCAGTGCGCCTGCCAGAAGGCCGTCACCGGGACCTGCCAGCTGTGCCGACCCACTCGTTGCACGCCCTGGAAGTTGCCCTCTACTACTTCCGCCGAGGTTCGTCGACCCTGGCGGGCCGTGCGCACCACATGCCGCTGTCCGTCGTCGTCAATGACCACGTGCAGCTGTGCGCCCGCCGGCCATTCGATGCCGGCCAGACCGTCGGTCATCCCGGCCGGCAGCTGACCGCAGTTGAGATCGGTGACCAGCTCGTCGCTGCGGTAGCGATGAAATCCGGCGCGGCCGTCAGCGTCGGTGTCGAGCCGGACCCGGGTTCGCCACCCCGTCGGGCCGCCCGGCGTCAGGGCCTGGACTGCGCCACTCCACTGGTAATCGCCAAGGCGGGCGAGTTGATTGGAGACGACCTCAGCTTTGAGCGCACGCGCCGCTTCCGGCTCGACGAAGGCCAGATCGCAGCACCCCGCACCGTCGACCCCGGCGATCGGGCATAGCGACGCCCTACGATCGCTCGACGGGTCGATCACCTCGACCGCCTCGGCGTGCCAGTAGGAACCCCGATCTACCGTGACCCGCACCCGCACCCGCTCGCCGGGCAGCGCATAGCGGACGAAGACCACCCGGCCATCGTGACGTGCCACGCAGCTGCCCCCGTTGGCCGGCGCGCCGACGGTCAGCGTCAGTTCCGCCAAGGCGGTCGATTCAGGTGTCAATCGAATATCCCCCGACGGGCATCACCGGGAGCCGCACGCGGATGCATTGCCTTCAGTCGCTCGGACGAATTCAGTTGCCAGGGAACCGATGTCACCATCACCCCCGGCATGAACAGCAACCGGCCCTTCAGCCGCAGCGCGCTCTGATTGTGCAGCAGATGCTCCCACCAGTGGCCCACGACGTACTCGGGCAGAAAGACCGTCACCACGCTGCGTGGTGAGTCCTTGCTCACTCGTTTGACGTAATCCAGTACTGGGCGGGTGATTTCGCGGTACGGCGAAGCGATGACTTTCAGCGGCACGTTGATGTCGCTGTCTTGCCAGGCGCGGACCAGCTGACGGGTTTCGGCATCGTCGACCCCGACCGTGACGGCCTCCAGCATATCGGGCCGCGTCGCGCGCGCGTAGGCCAGCGCGCGCAGCGTCGGCAGATGCAACTTCGATACCAAAACCACGGCGTGGTTGCGGCTGGGCAAAACGACCTCACTGTGTTCGACGGCCTGCTGCTCCAGTTCCAGGCTGACAGTGTCGTAATGCTTGCGGATCATTTTCATCACGGCGAAAAGTAAAACCATCGCGACAACGGCGATCCACGCCCCGGCAAAGAACTTGGTGATCGACACGACAAAGAGCACCGTGCCGGTGGCCACAAAACCGATGGTGTTGACCACCCGGGAACGCAGCATCGTACGCCGGACCGCGGGATCGGACTCGTTGCGCAGCAACCGAGTCCAGTGTCGGACCATGCCGATCTGGCTCAGCGTGAACGATATGAAAACACCGACGATGTACAGCTGAATCAGCGCAGTGACCTGCGCGCGGAAGGCGATGATCGCCGCCAGCGCCGCCATCGCCAAAAACACGATGCCGTTGGAGAACGCCAGCCGGTCCCCGCGGGTATGTAGTTGGCGCGGAAGATAACTGTGCTGCGCGAGCACCGAGCCCAGGACAGGGAACCCGTTGAACGCCGTGTTGGCCGCCAAGACCAGGATGAGCGCGGTAACCGCCGCGATCAGCAGGAACCCGATCTGGAAGCTGCCGAACACCGCCTGGGCGATCTGCGTCACAAGGGTCTTCTGCTGATAGTCCCGCGGGATGCCGCTCAGCTGCGTGGCGGGATCGTCGACAATCTGCACCTTCGTCTTCTCGGCCAGCAAGATGATCCCCACCAACAGGCTGACCGAGATCGTGCCTAGCAAGAGCAGCGTCGTTGCCGCATTGCGCGACTTGGGCTTTCGAAATGCCGGCACTCCGTTGCTGATCGCCTCCACACCGGTGAGTGCCGCGCAGCCCGACGAGAACGACCGCGCCACCAGGAACACCATCGCGAAGCCCGCGATCTGGCTACGTTCGGCATGCATCACGAAGCCGGCGGATTCGGCCCGCACCGGCTCGCCCAGCCCGTAAATCCGAAACAGCCCCCAGGCGAGCATGATGCCGACCCCGACAATGAACGCGTAGGTCGGGATCGCGAAAGCCACCCCGGACTCGCGCACACCGCGCAGGTTCATCGCCATCACCAGGAGGATCGCGCCTATGCAGAACAGCACTTTGTGATTGGCCACGAACGGAATGGCGGATCCGATGTTGGACATTGCCGATGCCGTCGAAACCGCAACCGTGAGAACATAATCCACCATCAGAGCGCTCGCGACCGTGAGACCGGCGTTGGCACCCAGGTTGGTGGTGACCACCTCGTAGTCACCGCCGCCGGACGGGTAGGCATGCACGTTCTGCCGGTAGCTGGCCACCACGACCAGCATCACCGCCGCCACCGCCAGCCCGATCCATGGCGTCAACGAATACGCCGCCAGCCCGGCCACCGAGAGCATCAGAAAGACCTCCTCGGGGGCGTAAGCCACCGAGGACAACGCATCGGAAGCGAACACCGGCAAGGCGATCCGCTTGGGTAGCAGTGTGTGACTCAGCCGATCGCTGCGAAACGGCCGACCCAAAACCAGCCGGCGCGCCGCGGTCGAAAGTTTGGACACGAGAGAAAAGCGTAAGCCCACCCGGGATTGCCGGTACGGTTCTACGGACGACTAATGTTCCGGCCCAAACCGGCCGGGCATCCTCCCGAGAGGACCCGCACGTGCGAGTGGTTGTGATGGGATGCGGCCGGGTCGGGTCGTCGGTGGCCGACGGGTTGTCGCGGCTCGGCCACGACGTCGCCGTAATCGACAGTGACAGCAAAGCCTTCGGTCGGCTGAGTCCCGACTTCGCCGGTGAGCGCGTTGTCGGCCTGGGCTTCGACCGAGACGTGCTGCTCAAAGCCGGTATCGAGGAGGCCGACGCGTTCGCCGCGGTGTCGTCCGGCGACAACTCCAACATCATTTCCGCCCGGCTGGCCCGGGAGATCTTCCGCGTGCCGCGGGTCGTCGCGCGGATCTACGACGCCAAACGTGCTGAGGTTTACGAACGGCTGGGCATTCCCACGATTGCCACCGTGCCTTGGACGACCGATCGGCTGCTCAACGCCCTCACCCGGGACACGGAGACCACCAAGTGGCGGGACCCGACCGGGACCGTCGCCGTTGCCGAGGTCGCGCTGCACGAGGACTGGGTGGGTCGCCGGGCCACCGATCTGGAAACGGCGACCGGCGCTCGAGTGGCGTTCTTGATCCGATTCGGTACCGGCGTGCTTCCGGAACCGAAGACGGTCATCCAGGCCGGCGATCAGGTCTACATCGCCGCGATATCCGGCAGCGTGGCCGAGGCACTGGCAATCGCGGCGCTGCCGCCGAGCGAGGATCTTGACGCATGAAGCGCGACGACGACGATTGTTCCGGCGAACCCGGAATTGAGGAGCGGCGCAGATGAAGGTAGCTATTGCCGGAGCCGGCGCGGTCGGCCGCTCGGTCGCCCGCGAACTGCTCGAGAACGGTCACGACGTCTCACTGATCGACCGCAACCCCGAGCACATCGACGTCGACGCCATCAAGGCCGCGCACTGGCGGCTCGGCGACGCCTGCGAGATGAGCATGTTGCAGTCGATCCGCCTCGAAGAGTTCGACGTCGTGGTGGCCGCGACCGGCGACGACAAGGCGAACGTGGTGCTCAGCTTGCTGGCCAAGACCGAGTTCGCGGTGCCCCGAGTGGTGGCGCGGGTCAACGATCCCCGCAACGAATGGCTGTTCACCGATGCCTGGGGCGTCGACGTAGCGGTGTCCACCCCGCGGATGCTGTGTTCGTTGATCGAGGAGGCCGTCGCGGTCGGAGACCTGGTGCGGCTGATGGAGTTCCGGAACGGTCAGGCCAACCTCGTCGAGATCACGCTGCCCGACGACACCCCGTGGGGCGGCAAGCCGGTGCGGAGGTTACAGCTGCCGCGGGACGCCGCGCTGGTGACGATCCTGCGTGGACCCAGGGTGATCGTGCCGCAAGACGACGAGCCGCTGGAAGGCGGCGACGAGTTGCTGTTTGTGGCCGTTACCGAGGTGGAGGAGGAGCTGCGTCAGCTGCTGCTGCCTCTGCAGTGACGGCGGCCGTCTCCAGAGCGCGCTGCGCCACCCTGATCGCCAGGAAGGTCACGAGTGCGGCCGCAGCCGTCAACGGCCAGCCCATCGAGATCCGGGCCACCACCAGCCAGCCTGTGTGGTCGGAGTCGTACAGCACTCGCTGCACCACGAAGCGGGCGCCAAATACCACCACCCAGGTGAGCGTGGCGATATCGAAGGCGTAGACCGCGCGGCGCACGTCACGCCAGCCTCGATCGTGCCCGTGCAGCCAGCTCCAGATGTAGCCGACAACCGGACGCCGGATCACAACGGACACCCCGAATACCGCCGCCCACAACAGCGACGTCCAGATGCCAAGCAGAAAATAGCCCTTGGACTCGCCCACCAGGTAGGCGATCAGCGCGCAGATCACGACGCCGATGAGACCCGAAACCGCCGGCTGCGCCGACTCGCGCCGGACCAGCCGCCACAGAAGGATGAGAGTGGCAATACCGAGCGCCGCGCCGACCGCCGCCGACAAGCCCAGCAGCCTCGAGGTGCCGACGAACACCAACACCGGCAGCGAGGAGTAGATCATCCCCGACACGCCACCCAGCTGTGCCATCACCCGCTCAGCCGGGGTCACCGACTGAGCTTCGGTCTCGGCGGCCGGAGTCACGTCACTGGCCTCTTCTGTCGCGCCGTTCACTGGGCCTTTCAACGCTGAATTTCGTAGTGCGGGTTGTAAATCGCCTTGCTCCCGTTCTCCAGCTTGCCGAGCCGACCGTGCACCCGCAGCGTGCGGCCCGAGTCGATGCCGGCAATCCGCCGTTGCCCCAGCCACACCAGCGTCACGGTGTCGGTGCCATCGAACAGCTCGGCGCGAACTCCGTCGGCGCAACCCTTGGCGTTGGTTTCCACACAGCGCAACGTCCCGACCATCGTGACCTCCTGGCCTCGCTCACAGTCGATGGCGCGCTGCGCGCCAGTAGTGACCGCCTCGTCGCACAACTCCTCGGCATCGCGCTGCTCCGGGTCCTCCGTCAACCGACGAGTCAGCCGGCGCAGATAACCCTTTGCCGCGGCCATAGCCTCTCCTGACCTAGAAGCTGATCCTCTCACGCCAACGGACACCGTAGACCGGTTAGTTCCCAAGCGCTACGAGGTCTCGCAGTACCTTTCGTGAATACCCAGAACCGTGCGGGCAGTATCTACGTGTGGCTATCGACCTGCGCGGGGTGACAACCGTCGTGCTGCCTGGAACAGGATCCGACGACGACTACATCACCCGAGCATTCTCGCGGCCACTACGCGATGCCGGCGCGCAAATCCTGGCACCGCGGCCACAGCCAGATCACTTGCTCTCCGGCTACCTGACCGCCCTGGACAACGCCGCGGGCCGAGGCCCGATCGCCGTCGGCGGTGTTTCGATCGGTGCCGCGGTAGCCGCGGCGTGGGCGCTGCAGCATCCCGACCGCGCGGTGGCCGTGTTGGCCGCGCTGCCGGCCTGGACCGGTGCGCCCGGCGACGCTGCGGCCGCCATCGCGGCCCGGCACTCCGCGCAACAGCTGCGCCACGACGGTCTGGCCGCAACGACCAACCAGATGCGGGCGTCCAGCCCGCCGTGGTTGGCCGACGAGCTGACCCGGTCATGGCAAAGCCAGTGGCCGCATTTGCCGGACGCCATGGAGGAAGCGGCGGCCTACGTCGCCCCGACTCGCGCGCAGTTGCAGCAGCTCGCGGTGCCGATGGGCGTCGCCGCCGCCGTGGACGACCCGGTTCATCCCGTTGAAATCGGCATGGAATGGGCGGCGGCTGCGCCGCACGCGGCGTTGCGCACGGTGACGCTGGATCAGATCGGCGCAGATCCCGCGGCGCTCGGGGCCGCTTGTTTGGCGGCGCTGGACGCGGCGCAGGCCTGATTGCCCGCATCTCAGCGGGCTAGCCGCCTGTGCTGCGCAACTGCTGCATCGCGGATCCCGAGGCACTACGGCGCGTGGTCGGCTCGGACGGCCCCTCTTCGCCCCCAGCCTCGGGGGCCGGCGGCGCGACCAGCTGACCCCCGGGCGCGCCCTGCGCGGCCGCCGCGTCGCGCAGCTGTGATGCCATCGGCTCGGGCAGCTGTACCGGCAACGGCGTCCGAACCGGTAGCGGAGTATCGCCGCGACGAATGACGGTGTCCACCAATGTCTCTCGAGCTTCATCCGTCAACGCGTCGATGTTCTCGGCCGAGCTGTTCACGACGCAGCGGATCATCCACCGGTAGCCGTCGACACCGATAAACCGCACCACCCCGGTCGCGGTGCCGACCACCTCGCGGCCCCAGCGACCATCCTGGATGCTCACCGCAGCCCCGTCCTTGCGCAGCGAGTCGGCCAGCTCACTGACCACCTCGCGCCACAGGCCGCCGGTCTTGGGCGCCGCGTACGCCGCGACGGTGAACCGACCGTTTGCTGTCACCACCCATATCGCGCTGGGGATCCCGGTTTCGGTCAGCTCGACTTGCAGCTGCGCCGACTCGGGCATCGGGAGCAACACCGAACCGAGATCGAGGCGGCCCGCCTCGGCGGCCGCGGCGTCGTCGAAATCCTCTATGTCGAACGGGCCCTCGGGGTCGCCGGCGACCGCGTTCTCGACCGGCCTTTCCCGGTCCGTGGGTGTGGCCGACACTTTCGGGACTTCCGCGACTCCCGACTCGTCCGCCGGCTCGTCCTTAGATTTGCGTCTACCGAAGGCCTTACCAGCGCCGCCCCTTCTCATCACAAACTCGCGTGTCCGCCGGAAGAGCCGTGACCCCCGTGGCCACGCGACGTATCGGCCAGCCCGGCTTCGTCGAACGACGACACCTCGACCAGTTCAACCAACTCAACCCGCTGCACCAACAACTGCGCGATGCGGTCGCCGCGATGCACGGCGATCGGCGTCGCGGGGTCGAGGTTGATCAGGGCGACCTTGATCTCGCCGCGGTAGCCGGCATCGATGGTGCCGGGACTGTTGACGATCGAAAGCCCTGCCCGCGCAGCTAATCCAGACCGCGGGTGCACCAACCCGACCATCCCGAACGGGATGGCAACCGCGATCCCGGTCCGCACCAACGCACGGTGTCCGGGCGCCAGCTCGATGTCTTCGGCGCTGTAGAGATCAACACCGGCGTCACCGGCGTGGGCTCGAGTGGGCAGCGGAAGCGCGCGGTCGAGACGAACAACCGCCAGAGTGGTCGACACGGGGCCACAGATTACCCTTGACCGAGTGTCAGGGACGCGAGTCGCGCCGCAAACCGTGCGGTATCGCGAACGTTTGTGGGTGCCATGGTTCTGGTGGCCACTGGGTTTCGCGCTGGCGGCGCTGATCGGGCTGGAAGTCAACCAGGGCGTGCCGAGCATTCCGCGCTGGCTGCCGTATGTGTTGTTGTTCGTGGTGGCCGCCGGGGCGCTGCTATGGCTGGGCCGCGTCGAGATCCGGGTCACCGCCGGTGACGGCGGAGTCGAGTTGTGGGCCGGCGAGGCGCATCTGCCCGTCACCGTGATCGCCCGATTCGCAGACATTCCCCGGTCGGCCAAATCCGCGGCGCTGGGACGTCAACTCGACCCTGCGGCCTACGTGGTGCATCGGGGATGGGTGGGCCCCATGGTGCTGCTGGTTCTGAACGACGTCGACGACCCCACGCCGTACTGGCTGGTGAGCTGCCGTCACCCGGAGCGGGTGCTGTCGGCATTGCGCAGCTGACCGATCAGGCCGCGCAGTCGGTACAGATCATCACGCCGTTTTTCTCGCTGGCCAGTCGACTGCGGTGTTGCACCAGAAAGCAGCTCGAACAAGTGAACTCGTCGGCCTGCTTGGGAATCACGCGGACTGACAGCTCTTCGCCGGACAGGTCGGCACCAGGCAGCTCGAAAGACTCGGCGGATTCTGATTCGTCGACGTCAACCACCGCCGACGCCGCTTCGTTCCGTCGTGCCTTGAGTTCCTCTAGGGAATCCTCGGAAACGTCGTCGGTTTCGGTACGCCTTGGGGCGTCGTAGTCGGTAGCCATCATCGTGTCCCCTCGTAACCTCAAGCAAAGCTTTGTACCAGCGTCGAACGCTTCCTCCAAACGATTCGTGCCCTTATACCGGAGTGTTCCAGTGTGATTTACGTCACACCTTGGATTTGACCCCGCTACCTCGCCCTAAACATCCCGTTTAGAGTGCGTACGTGGTCGCGCAAATCACCGAGGGCACAGCCTTCGACAAGCACGGTCGACCCTTCCGCCGCCGCAACGCCCGGCCCGCGATCGCCCTGCTGATCGTGCTGCTGGTGGCGAGCGCGGTGGTGTGGACAATCGCCCTCACCCGCCCGGCCGAAGTCCATGAGGCTGCGGCGTGCAACCCGCCGCCGCCGCAGCCGGATCCGGCACAGCCGCATCTGGGCACACCGGTGTCGCGCAGCACGATGGTCAATGTCGCACCGGCCAAACTCACCGATGCCAAAATCCGCGTCCTGAACGCCAGCGGGCGGGGCGGTCAGGCCGCCGAAATCGCCGGTGCACTGAAGGACCGGGGCTTCGCGCAGCCAATCGCTGCCAACGATCCGATTTATGCCCACACCAGGCTGAGCTGTCAGGGCCAGATCCGCTTCGGCGATGCCGGTCAGGCCGGGGCAGCGGCGGTGTGGCTGGTAGCCCCGTGCACCGAGTTGTACCGCGATGACCGCACCGACGATTCCGTTGACCTGGCCCTGGGCACCGACTTCACCGCGCTGGCACACAGCGACGACATCGACGCGGTGCTCGCCGGCCTGCGCCCGGGCGCCGAGCCGGCCGATCCCGCGCTGCTGTCGAAGATCCACGCGGGCACCTGCTGACCGCCGGGCGGTCGCACCGATCAGCCGGGAATCGGAGCCAGGCCGTCGAATCGCTCCAGAGCCGCGAGTAACTGACCGGCGATTCCGGGTGCCGCGGCGACGACGAGGGCGGCGGTGCTGTCCGGGTCCCCCGGCTTCAGGCACCACCACCCGGGCGCCCGCCTCGGCAGCGATCAGCGCCCCGGCAGCACAGTCCCAGACATGCAGCCCGTGCTCGTAGTACGCGTCCAACCGGCCCGCCGCTACCATGCATAAATCCATTGCGGCAGAACCGATTCGACGCACGTCGCGAACTACCGGCAGAATTTTTGCCACCAGCGCCGCCTGGGCCGTGCGGCGTCGCCGGGAGTAGGCGAATCCCGTGCCCACCAATGCCATCGACAAATCGTCGACGGCGGTACACCGCAAAGGTTGGGTGCCCTGCTCGTCGATAACGTGTGCACCCAGGCCAGCCGCAGCCGAGTACACCCGTCCGCCCATGATGTCGGCGACCGCGCCGGCCACCGACACACCGTCGATTTGGGCTGCCACCGACACCGAGTAGGCCGGGATCCCGTAAACGAAATTCACCGTGCCATCGATCGGGTCCAGCACCCAGGTGACGGTGCCGGCGGCGTGGTCCGCCGGATTGGCGGGCCCGCCAATTTCTTCGCCCAACACCGGGTCGCCGGATCGCAGTTGCGCCAACCGATCGCGAAGTAGCCGTTCGGTCTCGGTGTCGACGATGGTCACCGGGTCGGTCGGGGTCGTCTTTGTTCGCACCGCAGCGTTGCCCTCGGCGCTCGCACCGGGCCCGAACACCTCGCCGCGACGGCGCCGGACGAACGCGGCCGCTTCCCCGGCCAACGCTTCGGCCACCGAACGCAGGTGGGCCGGTTCGTTCTCAGGTGTGCTCACCGGACCATCGCATCACAGTTGCCGCCGGGTTCAGCAACGTCCGGGTAACAGGTCAACCAACCGCGCAGCTACGCACTAGGGTGTGGGCGGACGCCCATGTCTCGCCGAGGAGATTCGATGACCGCTCCCGACTCGACCGCCGCCTCGCCCGGCAAACCGCGCCAGAGTTTCGGCATCGACGTCGGCGGCAGCGGCATCAAGGGCGGAATCGTCGACTTGGATACCGGCCAACTGGTTGGCGACCGGTACAAGCTGCTGACACCCCAACCGGCCACGCCGTCGGCAGTCGCGAAAACGATCGCCGCCGTGGTCCACGAATTCGGGTGGACCGGCCCCCTTGGCGTCACCTATCCGGGCGTCGTCACGCACGACATCGTCCGGACCGCGGCCAACGTCGACAAGAAGTGGATCGGGACCAACGCCGCCGACATCATCAGCTCGGAATTGAACGGCCAGAAGATCGCCGTTCTCAACGACGCTGACGCGGCAGGGCTGGCAGAAGAGCGCTACGGGGCGGGTAAAGACACCACCGGCGTGGTGGTGCTGCTCACATTCGGAACCGGAATCGGGTCGGCGGTCATTCACAACGGGATATTGCTGCCCAACACCGAGTTCGGGCACCTCGAGGTCGGCGGCAAAGAAGCTGAACACCGCGCCGCGTCCTCGGTCAGGGACAGGCGCGGGTGGAGCTACGAAAAGTGGGCCAAGCAGGTGACGAAGGTGCTGGTCGCCATCGAGAATGCGATGTGCCCGGAACTGTTCATCGCGGGCGGCGGAATCAGCCGCAAAGCCGACAACTGGGTGCCGCTGCTGAAAAACCGCACTCCGGTGGTTGCCGCCGCCCTGCAGAACAGCGCCGGAATCGTCGGTGCGGCGATGGCGGCGACGCGCGACGTGACGCACTGATTTGCGCGCTCTGGCGGGGTATTGCCGCGCTGTCGTTACAATGGTCTCCGGCAGCCGCCTGACCGATAGCGGCGAATATCCACCCTGATAATCGACGCCGACATCTGACATAGCCGATATTTTCCGGTTGAGCATGCCTAGGGCACCGGAAGTGAGTCCTACCGAAGGGATTTTCGTGGCAGCGACCAAAGCACGACCGGCGACCGAGGAGCCGGTGAAGCGCACCGCCGCCAAGTCCCCCGCCGCCGGGGCAAAAGGATCGGCGGCCAAGTCCGCCAATGGCTCCACCACCACCGCAAGACGGGCCCCCAAGACAGCAGCAAAGGCCGCGCCGAAGACGGCAACGCGGGCTACTAAAGCACCGGCGAAGTCCGCCAAGGCGGACACCGACACCGCAACCAAGACGCGCACCGCGACCAAGAGCACCGCGGCCAAGTCGGAGCCCGGCCGCGGCCGCGCGAAGAAAGCGGCGTCGAACGGTACCCCCAACGACGTCGAGGTCGTAGCGGATGAGCTCGAGGTGGAGGAAGTCGACGAGCTAGACGGTGAGCCGGACATCGAAGTTGAGCCTGGCGAAGAGATCGACCTAGAGACCGAAGACCTGAGTCTCGAAGACCTCGAGGACGAGCCGTCAGAGGGTGATGACGCCGTCGAACAGACCGAGGTCGACGAGGCCGATACTGAAGACGGCGCCGCTGCCAGCTCCAAGAAAGTCGTCGTCCCCCAGGCCGCTGACGAAGAAGAGATCGTCGAGCCGACCGAAAAAGACAAAGCCTCAGGCGATTTCGTCTGGGACGAAGACGAGTCTGAGGCGTTGCGCCAAGCCCGCAAGGACGCCGAACTCACCGCGTCGGCGGACTCGGTTCGGGCCTACCTCAAGCAGATCGGCAAGGTAGCGCTGCTCAACGCCGAAGAAGAGGTTGAACTGGCCAAGCGGATCGAGGCCGGCCTCTACGCCACGCAACTGATGGTCGAGTTGAGCGATCGCGGCGAGAAGTTGCCTGCCGCGCAGCGCCGTGACATGTCCTGGATTTGTCGCGACGGCGATCGCGCGAAAAACCATCTGCTGGAAGCCAACCTGCGGCTTGTGGTTTCGCTTGCCAAGCGCTACACCGGCCGCGGCATGGCGTTTCTCGACCTGATCCAGGAAGGCAACCTCGGCCTGATCCGCGCGGTCGAAAAGTTCGACTACACCAAGGGTTACAAGTTCTCCACCTATGCGACCTGGTGGATCCGCCAGGCGATCACCCGCGCAATGGCCGACCAGGCCCGCACCATCCGCATCCCGGTGCACATGGTCGAGGTGATCAACAAGCTGGGCCGTATTCAGCGCGAGCTGCTGCAGGACCTGGGCCGCGAGCCCACGCCTGAGGAGCTGGCCAAAGAGATGGACATCACCCCGGAGAAGGTGCTGGAGATCCAGCAGTACGCGCGCGAGCCGATCTCGCTGGACCAGACCATCGGCGACGAGGGCGACAGCCAGCTCGGCGACTTCATCGAGGACAGCGAGGCGGTGGTGGCCGTCGACGCTGTGTCGTTCACCCTGCTGCAAGACCAGCTGCAGTCGGTGCTGGAGACGCTCTCCGAGCGCGAGGCCGGTGTGGTGCGGCTGCGCTTCGGCCTGACCGACGGCCAACCCCGCACCCTCGACGAGATCGGCCAGGTCTACGGCGTCACCCGCGAACGTATCCGCCAGATCGAGTCGAAGACGATGTCGAAGTTGCGCCACCCCAGCCGCTCGCAGGTGCTGCGCGACTACCTGGACTGAGCCGACACTCCGATTGGGCCTCTGAGCAGCGCGTTTATCGGTCAATCCAGAAATATTGGACAGCCACAGCGTTGTCAGTCAAGATAACGTGCCGATCAGGTTGATTCGCGTCCCCATACTCCGCCCGGTCCCTGGCACCTAACTCAAACGAAGAACCGACCCGCGGAGAGGTCGGGGCGGTCCCTTCACTGTTTCGACGCAGGGCTACCCCAGGCGGTTCCAGGACTCCAGTTCCACCGTGAGATACGGGCTACCGCGGCGGATAGCTGCGATGAAATCATCCCAACGTTCAGAGTCGCCGTCCGCGCGCTGCATCGGGCAGGAGAAGCCCCCTTCGGCCGGCGCGGTGGTTCCGTCCGCGAACTCAACGGTTACCCGGTACAAACGGAATCCGCCCCCCGCGGTGGGGTGATCGCGGACAATCCCAGCGGCATTCAGCTTGAGCGCGGTGGCGAGCGGTCGCGCCCATGTCGTCACCACCGTGGGGCTTGCGAGTCGCTTCCCCTCCTCCTCCGCGTCGTAATCTTCACCATCAAACTCAAGTTCGACAAAGGCCAGATGCGTTGAGGTCACGGCCCACACGCTCCACCTTGTGGGCCTGAGGTGGGCGTACGTGACGTGCGATCCCCTGATCTCCTCCGGGTCCACAAGAGCGGCAATCGCCGTGTAGACCGCTTGGGGAGCCGTTAGCCGTATGGGGCGGTCACCCGCTGGGACCGTAACAACCAAGTGCGTGGTTAACGCTGCGTGCTGCGATGCCGTGACAATCATCTTCCCTCTGCTCCGACAACCTGTTTCGCCTCTTGCGGGCGCCAGTCGACGCACCGGAGGATGCACGTCCCGTTTGGCCCATGGCAACGCACAAGGCCAAACTAAGAGCAAACTCACAGCGAGACGTCTAGTAATTACCTTTGTACCAAGCCACTCCGATACGGCCGCGAGCGTCGCCGAAACATCGATCACGCCCGGCGCTAGCAGACGCGAGATGCGTTAAAGCGGTCGGCATTTGGCCACCGAACGGAAGAATCAGCCGAGTCGCTACAAGGCAGGCTGAGGCATGCCCCAAGCGGCAGATAATCGGCTCATTCGATATGAGGGGCTTAGTACCACGTGCCATATCGCGATGCGGTCCCCATCAGCGTTAACTACTGCGACAACGTCTGCCTCGTTCGCCACCAGAACCCCCTCCGTCCGAGTTACCACCTATGACATAACCGGCCTTGGCATCACCAGCATGACCATCAGCGTCGGCACTGGTGGTGCACCTAACGAGTTCGACGGCTCACCCTCCTACGGGGCTGCCCTGGCGCGGCTGGCGGCGCGTGGGTTCTGTTCCGCGAGTCATAACTTCTGCTCGTATTGGCGTATCAGGGCCTCGAAGCTGATCAGCCTTCTGTGTTGCCAGTGCTTGGGTGTCAGAGTCTCCACGACGAAATGCGTGCCGGCTGGGCGGTCTACGCGTTCGATGATCTTGAGCGGCCTTTTTGTTCCCCTGCCCTGCCTCCATCGGGGTACCCATGTTGAGCCGATGGGCACGGAGTGGGGATGCACGCCCCCGATCACAACTTGATTCCCTCCTATGAAACCGCCTGTAACGCAACCTAATTGGGGATTACGGCCATCCGGCTAGGGCTAGGAGTTCTTCGACGGCGAAGGTTTTCGGGTCGACCCGCTGGAGGATGGTCAGCAATTGCACGTCAGCATGTTGCACGTCCCGTTTGGCCCGTGGCAGCGCATCAGGGTGAACTCACAGCGAGACGTTTAGTAATTACCTTTGTACCGACAGCGTTTCGAGCGCTTCGCGCTCGGCTGCCCGCGTAGGAGGGGCGACGGATGTCAGCCACCCGTCGCCCCTCCTCCCTATTCAGCAGCGGCAGTCGCCGCACTTGCAGTCGCTGCACTGGCAAGCATCTGTGATCCAGAAAGGCATCTCACACCTCCTCTCGCATATACCCCCTGGGGGTATCCTACGCGCGAGCCTTGGCGCGTGCCAGGTCGACAGCGGAGGGTCCACGGATCTCACACTTGCGGGAGCGAAATGTCTCGGCGTGTCGGGGCGTTCAGCCGTACTGCGGGCAGTAGGCCTTTATCGCGTCGTAAACGGCTAGCCTTCCGTGCGCCGGGTCTACGTCATCTCCACCCGCCGCCAATGTATTTTGGGTCTGCGCCACCGGATACTGCCCGGCATACCTGGCTCCCGCGGTAATCGTTTTCCGCGGGAGTGCCGGCCGAATACATGCCGTCCCTCTGGAGCAGCAGGCTGAATCGCTCGCTCGCAGTTAGCCGTGCCGGGGCTGATGGCTGCGCCACAGGCAGGGGCGCTGCCGTAACGGTCGTCGTCACTGGCGGCGGTTTAGGTGCTGGCGGTGGAACCACCTCGACAGGCGGACGGATCACGTAGTGCTGCTCAGGTCGCGGCGTCGGCCGCGCCAACATCAACACAGCGGCGGCGACGGCTACAACGCAAGCGACCGCTGCGAGGACTGCGACCGCGACCACCAAACCATTGCCGCCTCTAGGGATTAACTCCTCTGCGGCCTCCGTAGGCGCGTCGTCGGGCTCGCTGGCCCAGGCGTAGGCCTCCGTGGGGCCTGGTTCTAGCCCCTCCGTGTCTGCCGGGGTCGTCTCGGTGCTCATGATGCAAATATCGTCACGGGGTCTGACACTGTTTCCCGTCGATCAAGCTCCCGAAGTTCCCGGTATTCCTTCGCGACCGCCGCCCATGCGGCGGTAACTCGCGTAGCCGGATCGCTGTGGCTGGAGGCGAACACGGGATCGACCTAGATGACATCGCTGAATACCTTTTCGGGGCTTAGCTGAGTCCAAGATATTGAGGCCCACAGTGCATGGTTCTGACCTCGTCTTTGCAGGTCAAACCACAATGCTAACCAAGTCCTAGTGCGCGACTACCTGGACTGAGCCGCTCTCCCTGTGACCCCTTGAATTTCCGAGAGGTAATTTGGAGTGCCCTCACGGGCACCAACTCTGCTCGTTGGTCCAGACATGGGCTGGGGGGCATGTAACGACAGTCGCATTGAACCCGGCGAGAAGGTCAAAGCTCTCTGCCCCGCATGTTGTGAGATCGGCGGGGTCGTTGTCTGAATAGTTGACCAGGCCGTCCCTGACTCTCCTCGGGGACGGCCTGATCCATGCATAGTAAGTACGTCAGTTTTGCTGGAGGGATCTGGCAGGCTTCCAGTCATGGAACTTGACGAGACGCGGTGGCGCGAGATCGAAGCACTGGCATCTTTCCCGGGCACATCAGCGCCGAAGGCGGTCGTCGTCGCTGTGAATTCCGTCATCGACAACTCGGTTAGCGCAGCGGCCTGGTCGTCGATGGACACCACGGAATCGACAACGACGTGGAGCTGCTGGGTTGTCACCGAGCGCTCTCTCGGCCATGTCCTAATCAAGTACAAGAAGGCTGCATATGACGAACGTGAGGAGCGCCAGCAGGAGCTCACCCCGTCAAGTTGGTCCGTATGGGTCCGGCCGCTTGCTGACATCGTCGGGCTTCGATACGGGGCCTTCTACGCGGCCGAAGGCAAACCGACTGTGTTTGATCCGGCCGAACACATCAAGGTCATGTTCAGTAATGGCGCAGTTAACATTCCAGCCGGTCCCATTCCGATCGACCAACGTGCGGAAGTAGGCCGCATCATTACCGCACTCCGCGAGGGCGTGAAATTCTGAGGCTGATCTACACCGTCATCGGGGCCAGATGGCTGGTCATGTTCGCCGCGCGGGCTTCGGCGCCCCGCGGGGGCGCGGCGCCCCATCTACCGACTTGACATGTATCTATATTTCTCTAAATGGATTATTGATCCGCGTTATCTGCACGACGACTCAGTTGAGTCGATTACCATGCACCCCGCAAATTAATCCGAAATATATTTTCGGTACATGACGACCGGACGCCCAACCAAGTGGGGAATCAAATATCTCTGGGCGACAGGGGGAAGGGCCGGAAATCCAAGGGGACATGATTTTACCTGAGATCATCAACCCTGACGGAAGGCCCGGCCCTTCCGGGTGTCGAGTCTACACCGCCCAGGGCGGCCTCCTCCGCACCAACTTACCCCTACCCTGGCCCCGTTTAGGGCCGTACAGAGCCAATAAAGGGGCAAAAATGAGCGACCCGATAGCACGCGCCCGTATTCTGGGAACAACGGTGTGGGATTTCCGACTGATTTCCATGCCGATAATGCTGAGGTATACAGCGAATCGCTGCGCGTCGCCGCAAATAGCCTGTTGTTCGATGAAGAGGCTTCGAGGCGTCTACGATCTGCTGCGTGGCGACGGACCACTCACCGTCAGCGGAAGCGATACTTCCCCCGCCGCGCCCTTCATGGCAATATTCCAGCGACCATTCACATTCAAGGTCAGTTGGAACTGGAAGCATGCAAAGCCCACGTCCCCGTTCATTAGATTCATAGGCAACTCGCGGTGCATATGCAGCGGTTCTCCACCCTCGGGCGGCGAGACCTCGATGACAACCAGGCGATCTGCACCGCCGGTGTCTCCTTGTGTCAACACCACGATGTCAAACTTCGCTACTCGGTCGCGGTCGACTTTGTACTTGGATATGACACCCCCTTGTACCTCCAGCTTGTTAGCGACCGCTGCGGTCTTCTCGGCCAGGAACGCCCCGCTTATTCTCATGCTCCCCAGTATGGGGGAACACTGATGCGCGGTAGTGGGATTGGACCAGCTCGTTGGGACGCGGCGCTACGTCCATCCACGAGATCGCACCACTAGCGGCGGGTTTGCGTCACGCAGCACGTGTCGCGCGCGGTGCCACGCCTTTTCGAGAAATTGGATGAATCTTTGCTATTCGCCCAAGACTGGTCGATGGGCCGGAGAATAATCCAACGCGGGAGGTCAGAGCCATTTCTGGCTCCGACGCTGTTCTCGAGGGCTGGCGGAGGTGCCCAGTCAAACCAGCAGAAGTTGCCCGCCGCAATAAATCTCGCCGGCGTCGCCGGTGCCATGTAGGCCATGCCCTGCCAAAGGACAACTGTCCCAACAGAATGCGAGCAATGCCATGAAACTGACAGCGATTCAGGCGGTGTCGATGGTGTCAGCCGCCACGGTGATTGCATTCCGGCGACCGCGTATGCGGGTGGGCCACCAAACCCCGCGCCATCTCCGTCGCCCTCGCCCACTCCCCCGGGGTTTTACAACTTGCAGAATGCGGCAGGAAACGTCTCATGCAACCTGGGCAGTAAGCGGCGCCGCCTGCGAGATCGGCAACCGCTCCTACACGATCCCCACGCCGCCACCACCGTGCGCCCAGCACTCCGCGTGGGGTGATCGGTTCGGGCTCTCCAGCAGCGGCGTCACGATCGACTGTCATAACGACACGCTGCACCTGCAGGGCGAGCAGGTCCTCGGCGACGGGCAGACGTTGTCTTCCGGCACCTTCAGCTGCACCGCCGAGCCATCGGCGATGAGGTGCACCGACTCGGGCAGCGGCCACTTCTTCTACATGTCGCCTGGTTCCTACCAGATCGGGTGACGGAACCGCTCGGGTCGCATAGGCGAAATTCGGCTGCGACGGCAACGCCGCTGTCCTAGCTTGGCCGAATGTCGGCCAACCGCATCCTTGTCTCGTCTGAATCCGATTTCGAATCGACCGTCGGTTATTCCCGGGCGGTCCGGATCGGCCCTCACATCGCCGTAGCCGGGACGACCGGCCGGGTACCGGCCACTGACATCGGCGACATCGGCGCCCAGACCCGAGAAGCCTTGCGCCGCATCGAGGTCGCTCTCCATCAGGCGGGAGCGGTGCTCAGCGACGTGGTACGCACGCGCATCTACGTAACCGACATTTCCCGATGGCGTGAGATCGCCGCAGTCCATTCCGAGGTTTTCGGTGACATCCGCCCCGCGGCCACCATGGTCGAGGTAGCCGCACTCATCGCGCCCGAGCTGTTAGTGGAGATCGAAGCCGACGCCTACTCAGAGGCCAAGCCACCGACGGGCGGGAACGAGCCGTCAGCGCCCGGCTGATAGGTGGTGACGTTGATCACAGCAGAGACCGGTAGCGCCCCATACAAATGCGGGAACAGCATCGACTCCGGATCCGTTGCTACTCCTGATTCCCAACGAATGGGTGCGTCCAAACGGGCCGAATCGATGTGCAGCAAGAGCAGGTTGTCATGACCGCGGTAAAGGCGGTTGGCGGGCAGATGTACCTGCTCCGGCGTGGACAGGTGGATGAATCCGGCGCTGCTCAGCGACTCGGGCCGCAGCTCGTCCTCGGTCTTGGCGGACGACCACTCGTCGGAGGAAATCAGGTGCAGCAGCACCGCCGGAAGGTGGCTCATACCGCCATCCTGCCCGGAGCGCCAAACGTACAGGCGTGAGAAACGACACAGCGGGTAAACGCGTGGTGAAGACGGCCAAACGCGTTGTTATCTGAGACAGTGGATCACGGCCAGAAGGAGTAGCCATGAACGCGACTTTGACCACTCCCCAGTTAACCAGGGCTGATCGGTGCGATCGGTGTGGCGCTGCCGCCCGCGTGCGCGCCAAGCTGCCTTCAGGCGCGGAACTCCTCTTCTGCCAGCACCACGCCAACGAGCACGAATCGAAACTGGTCGAGCTGTCGGCCGTGATCGAAGTCAGCGCGATCCCGCTGGACTCTTAACAGACGACTCGCCACCTGCAATCCTCGCGGCGGCGCGACTGTTCAGGAATCCTGAACGGGTCATGAGCGACCAAATAGTCAAGCCGTCGCGCCATCACATCTGGCGCATCACGCGGCGGGCACTGTCAAAAAGCTGGGACGACTCGATCTTCTCGGAGTCGGCGCAGGCGGCGTTCTGGTCGGCGCTGTCGTTGCCGCCACTGTTATTGGGGATGCTGGGCAGCCTCGCCTACGTGGCGCCACTCTTCGGCCCGGACACCATGGCGGTGATCGAACAGCGCCTGGTGTCGATGTCGAACAAGGTTTTCTCCCCGAGCGTGGTCCACGAGATCATCGAGCCGACCATCGCCGACATCGATCGGGGCGCCCGCGGCGAAGTGGTGTCTCTGGGCTTCGTGATTTCGCTGTGGGCGGGATCGTCAGCAATTTCCGCGTTCGTCGATTCGGTGGTCGAAGCCCACGACCAGACTCCCCTGCGCCATCCGGTGCGCCAGCGGTTGTTCGCGCTGCTGCTGTACGTGGTGATGCTGCTGTTCTTGATTGTCACCGCTCCGCTGATGGTGCGCGGACCGCGCAAGCTCGCCGAATTCATCCCCGACGGTCTGCAGGACGTGCTGGCCTACGGCTATTACCCGGCATTGCTCACCGGCCTGATCGTCACCGTGGTGATCCTGTATCGCGTGGCGTTGCCCGAACCGCTGCCGTCGCATCGGCTGATCTTCGGTGCGGCACTGGCCAGCGTGGTCTTCGTGATCGCGACACTGGGACTGCGCATCTACCTGAGGTACATCACCGGCACCGGCTACACCTACGGAGCGCTGGCCACGCCGATCGCGTTTCTCTTGTTCGCTTTTTTCGCCGGCTTTGCCGTCATGCTGGGCGCGGAGTTCAACGCCGCCATCCAGGAGGAGTGGCCGGCCCCACGAACCCATGCCCACCGACTGCGGCGCTGGTTGGTGTCACGCGCCAAGGCCAACGGCGCCCACGACGCCGACGGCTTGGCGGACGAACCGCCTGACGTCAGCGCCGATCGCGTCAGCTCTTGAGCTTCTCGTAGATCCGCTTGCAGTCCGGACAGACCGGTGAGCCCGGCTTGGCCGCCTTCGTCACCGGGAACACCTCGCCGCACAACGCCACGACGTGCGAGCCCATCACGGCGCTCTCGGCGATCTTGTCCTTCTTGACGTAGTGGAAGTATTTGGGAGTGTCGCTGTCGGTCCCGTCGTCGACGCGTTCGTCGGTGTCGGTCCGCTCGATCGTCCGGGTGTCCATGCTCGTATTGTGCCGGAATCGGCTTCGACGGGGCTGCCGAACTGTGGAACAGTGGAGAAATGAAGCGCGGCACTGAGCTGGGTTTCGATGACGACGGTAGGCCGGTACTCATCACGGCCGCCGCGCCTTCATACGAGGTGCAGCACCGTCAGCGAGTGCGGAAATACCTGACGCTGATGGCCTTCCGGATTCCGGCGCTGATACTGGCCGCCGTCGCATATGGCATGTGGCACAACGGTTTGATCTCACTTCTGATCCTCGCCGCGTCCATCCCGTTGCCGTGGATGGCGGTGCTGATCGCCAACGACCGGCCGCCGCTCCGCCCTGATGAACCGCGGCGATTCGACGGGGTCACGCGGCGCACCCCGCTGTTCCCCACCGCTGAACGGCCGGCGCTTGAGGAGCACACTCGGCCAGCGCCGCAACCGGAATCGCCGCACACCGAAGTCGACGGTTCCGAATAACCCGCTGCTGCACCGGGTTCTCAGCACATTCTCAGAACGTGGGGACATTCGCGCACGTCAACCGGTGTGAAGTGGCCGCCCCGTGGGAACTACTACGCCACGTTGGTCGTTGTAGCTCATGAACGCTCACGCCTATCAGGAGGCAGCCATGGCGAATGCCACCACAAGCCGGTTCGACGGCGATCTCGATGCTCAGAGCCCAGCCGCGGACCTGGTGCGCGTGTATCTGAACGGCATCGGCAAAACGGCATTGCTCAATGCAGCCGATGAAGTCGAGCTTGCCAAGCGCATCGAGGCCGGCCTGTACGCGGCGCATCTGCTTGAGACCCGCAAGCGCCTCGGCGAGAACCGCAAACGCGATCTGGCGACCGTGGTCCGCGACGGGCAAGCAGCACGCAGCCATCTGCTGGAAGCCAACCTGCGGTTGGTTGTGTCGTTGGCGAAGCGCTACACGGGCCGCGGAATGCCGCTGCTGGACCTCATCCAGGAAGGCAATCTGGGTCTGATCCGCGCGATGGAAAAGTTCGACTACACAAAGGGATTCAAGTTTTCGACCTACGCGACCTGGTGGATCCGGCAGGCGATCACCAGGGGCATGGCCGACCAGAGCCGCACCATTCGGCTGCCGGTTCACCTGGTTGAGCAGGTGAACAAGCTGGCGCGGATCAAGCGCGAACTGCACCAGCACCTCGGCCGGGAAGCCAGCGACGAGGAGCTCGCTGCCGAGTCGGGCATTCCGGTCGAGAAGATCAACGACTTGCTCGAGCACAGCCGCGACCCGGTCAGCCTCGATATGCCGGTCGGCTCTGAGGAAGAGGCACCGCTGGGTGACTTCATCGAGGACGCCGAAGCGATGTCCGCGGAGAACGCGGTGATCGCCGAACTGTTGCACACCGACATCCGCACGGTCCTGGCCACGCTCGACGAGCGTGAGCATCAGGTGATCCGGTTGCGCTTCGGGCTCGACGATGGTCAGCCCCGCACGCTTGATCAGATCGGCAAGCTGTTCGGTCTGTCCCGCGAGCGGGTTCGCCAGATCGAGCGCGAGGTTATGGTCAAGCTTCGCAACGGTGACCGTGCCGACCGCCTGCGGTCCTACGCGAGCTGACACAGCCCAGATCAGCAAGGATCAGTAAGCCCGTCGCGCCAGCGGCGGGCTTACTGCTGTGCTGGAGTGTTAGCGGACCATTCACGCAGCTGGACAAGTAGACTCAGCAGCAATGGAGGGTGCGGAATGAACGACCTGGTTGATACCACCGAGATGTACCTGCGGACCATTTACGACCTCGAGGAAGAGGGCGTGACTCCACTGCGTGCCCGGATCGCCGAACGGCTTGACCAGAGCGGACCCACGGTCAGCCAGACCGTGTCGCGGATGGAGCGCGACGGCCTGCTGCACGTGGCCGGCGACCGCCATCTCGAGCTGACCGACAAGGGCCGCGCACTGGCCGTGTCCGTGATGCGCAAGCACCGGCTCGCTGAGCGGTTGCTGGTCGATGTCATCGGATTGCCGTGGGAAGAGGTGCACGCCGAGGCTTGCCGGTGGGAGCACGTGATGAGCGAAGACGTCGAGCGTCGCCTTGTGCAAGTGCTCGACAACCCGACGACATCGCCATTCGGCAACCCGATTCCGGGGCTGTTGGATTTGGGTGTCGGACCCGGATTCGGCGACGAGGAGCCGAATCTGGTGCGGTTGACGGAGTTGCCGGCCGGATCACCCGTCGCGGTCGTGGTGCGTCAGCTCACCGAACACGTGCAGGGCGATATCGACTTGATCACCCGTCTGAAGGACGCCGGCGTCGTTCCCAACGCCCGGGTGACCGTCGAGACCAACCCGGCCGGCGGCGTGACGATCGTGATACCGGGTCACGAGAACGTGAGCCTGCCGCACGAGATGGCACACGCCGTCAAGGTTGAAAAGGTTTAGCCGCCCGGCGACGATGCGGGCCGGACCGGCCCGAGGAGGGGCACCCCAGCCGCGCAGCGGCGAGGGGCAGAACCGGGCCATCGAGCTCAGACCGCGCGTCGGCGGAATGCCCGCCGTGGCGGCAGGCGCACGCCGATCCGCTCGGCCAGCCGGTATCCGGTGACAGCCAGTTCGCGAATGTGCTCGGGGCGTAGACCCGATTGCAGGGCCGTGTCCAGCATGCCCGCCATCCGGTGCTCGGGCTGGCAGCGCAGCGCAGCCTCCAGCGCCACCCCGGCCAGCGGGCCGTCCCCGCGGACATAGGCACTGAACGCGACCAGCACCAGCGCCTCCACCCGCCACGGCGTGGGCAGGTTGCGCGACAACAGCGCCCACAACGACTCGGCCTCCCCCGCGCTCTGGCCGACCGCCAGGGCATACAGCGTGTCGCGTACCTCCACGTCGCCCAGCGCGCAGGCCAGGCGGGCCAGTTCCGCATCGGAGAGCCGTTGTCCATCGCCAACACGGCCGGCCGCTGCGATGGCGTCTTCGACGTCGCAGCGGACGCAGGCAGAGGGGTCAGCACGGTGTGCGGCGTCGCGGGACGCGGCGTGTTCGCCGATCAATGCGGCCAGCGCTGCGCTGCCGGCCCGCTCGTCGACCGCGACGACCGCCTGCAGGTCAGCGCGGCGCGCATAGAGGCGACGGCCGTCGAGCACCGCCGCCACCGCCAGCGGCGACGCGGACGGGTCATCGATGACGCCGCCAGCGCCGCAGCCGTCCACGCAGTGCCAGCGTCCCCCGGCCGCCACCCGGTCCACTACATGTGCGGCCCAGACCACGATGTCACGCTGCGCCAACTCTTCGGTGAGCGTCGCGCACAGGTCGCGGTACTCCTCGTTGCACATCGGGCAGCCGGCGCCGTCGGCGTCCACGATGACCGCGATGGCCGCCTCGGGGCCGGCGGACGAGGCCACCTCGGCGAGCGGCCCGATCCGGTCAGGCAGCGCCTCGGACAGGTCGACCCGCATCACCGACCCCAGGTCGCCGTCGTCAATCGATATCACCACCAGCGATTTCTCCGGCACGAAGCCCAGCACGGCCGGGAGCGCGGCGATCACCGCGCCGGGGCGATTCAGTTCAAAGTCAGGTCGCTGCTTGGTCATGGCCCACACGCTGGCAATCGACCCTGTCAGCCCGCCCCCGGCGCGCACTGCGCCACGGGTGCGCTGTGGACTAACCCACAGCTGGGGACAACAGGCGAAGCAAATTGTTCATATGCACGTAGCCTGCTGAGCGTGCGCGCCGTCGAGAACCGGCGTAGATGTGTTCCTCATGGGTTCGTTGCTGGAATACGACATGGTCGTCATCGGGTCGGGTCCCGGCGGGCAGAAGGCCGCCATCGCCGCGGCCAAGCTGGGCAAATCTGTCGCGGTCGTCGAGCAGCGGCAGATGCTGGGCGGTGTGTGCGTCAACACCGGCACCATCCCCTCGAAGACGTTGCGCGAAGCGGTTGTGTACCTGACTGGGATGAACCAACGCGAGCTGTACGGGGCGAGCTATCGGGTCAAGGACAAGATCACACCGGCCGACCTGCTGTCGCGGACTCAGCATGTCATCGGCAAACAAGCCGACGTGGTGCGCAACCAACTGATGCGCAACCGAGTCGATTTGATCTCGGGCCGTGGCCAGTTCGTCGATGAGCACACGGTGCTGGTCGACGACGTGTCGCACGGTGAACGCACCACGGTCAGCGGCAACTACATAGTCATCGCCACCGGCACCAAACCGGCCCGGCCCGAGGGCGTGCAGTTCGACGAGCAACGGGTGCTCGACTCCGACGGCATCCTCGACCTCAAGGCGATCCCGACGTCGATGGTCGTGGTCGGCGCCGGCGTGATCGGCGTCGAGTACGCGTCGATGTTCGCCGCGGTGGGCACCAAGGTCACCATCGTCGAAAAGCGCGACGCCATGCTGGAATTCTGCGATCCCGAGATCATCGAGGCGTTGCGATTCCATCTGCGTGACCTCGCGGTGACGTTCAGATTCGGCGAAGAGGTCACCAGCGTCCAGGTCGGCACCCAAGGCACCATCACCAGCCTGGCCAGCGGCAAGAAGATCCCAGCCGAAACGGTGATGTATTCGGCTGGGCGGCAAGGCCAAACCGAACACCTCGACCTCGAGAACGCGGGCCTGGAGGCTGACAACCGGGGCCGCATCTACGTCGACGAAGACTTCCGCACCAAGGTCGACCACATCTACGCCGTCGGCGACGTCATCGGCTTTCCGGCGCTCGCCTCAACGTCGATGGACCAGGGCCGGGTCGCCGCCTGCCACGCTTTCGGCGAGCCGGTACACGGCCTCACCGCGCTGCAGCCGATCGGTATCTACTCCATCCCGGAGATCTCTTACGTCGGGGCCACCGAGGTTGAACTGACCAAGGGGTCGATCCCCTACGAGGTGGGCGTGGCCCGCTACCGCGAACTGGCCCGCGGCCAGATCGCCGGCGATTCCTACGGCATGCTCAAGCTGCTGGTCTCCACCGACGACCTGAAGTTGCTCGGGGTGCACATTTTCGGCAGCAACGCCACCGAGATGGTGCACATCGGGCAGGCGGTGATGGGCTGTCAGGGCACCGTCGAGTACCTGGTCGACGCGGTGTTCAACTATCCGACGTTCTCCGAGGCCTACAAGGTGGCAGCGCTGGACGTGATGAACAAGGTGCGCGCACTCAGCCACTTCGAATGCTGAATCTCAGTACCCGCTCAACACTCGTCGCCGAAGGCGACCGGCGGCACGTCACCAGGGCCACCGGCCTCGGCCCGTGCCAAAAGGTCGGTGATGTGCTGGTCGAACGGCGGCGAGTAGGACAGATTCTCCGCGCAGCCGCCATTCTGCAGACCGCCGATCACGCCGGTGACGGTCGAGCCGCTGATCCAGGGCGCGCCACTGGTGCCGTCGACCAAACCCGAGCACGGCAGCTCGGGATAGCCGCTGTCGCTGATTCCCGTGCTGGCCTGGCAGCCGATGGGCATGCCGCCGACGCCGGCAGCGTAGGCGACCACGTTGACCTGGCTGCCTTTCGCCGGTGCTGAACCCAGCGACAGCGCCGAACCGACCTGCGCCTCGAGCGATCCGCCGTCGGCGCGGCTGACCCGGGCGATCACATAGTCGGCCCGCGGATCTTTATTGGCTACCCACCGCGGATCCAGGTACAGCACGTCGAGCGTCCACACATCGGAGGGCGCGGCGCTGCCGGCGAAACCGGGAATGAAGGTCGGCAGCCCGCCACCGGCCAGGCAATGCGCGGCGGTCAGCACCAGATTGCCTGCCGCCGAGTGCAATACCGAGCCGGTGCACGCGTGCAGGCCGCCGCCACCGAGGAAAATCGCGCCCACCCGCGGATCGGGATGCACCGGTGCGGCGACGACCTGGCTCGCGGCAGTGACGACGGGTCGGTGGGGCTCGCTGGTAGGCGGTGCAGGCGGTGGCCGGTGCCCGCAGGCCACCAAGAACGAGGCCAGGACGACGAATGAACCCCCCGCTGCTGCCAGTTTGCGCATCGGTGTCGATCATGCCTGATCGGGTGACGCCGGGCAGCGCCTCCCGCGGCAATTTCGGCGGCGCGCGAAACGGGTAACCGCGTGGAATGCGGTCCGAAGCGCCCGCGTTTACCGAACAGATGGGGAGGCGGTCCGCGGCGGGTCCGGTATCCGCGGGCAACCGAATTGAGGGACACTATCTGACACGGGGCGGCACACCGCGCCGTGCAAGGAGGCAACAGCGATGGGCGACAACCAGCCCCCCGACAGGGAGCAGCGTTACCAGCCCGAGCAGAACGGCATGTACGAGCTCGAGTTCCCTGCGCCGCAACTGTCATCGTCAGATGGCCGTGGCCCGGTCTTGGTGCATGCTTTGGAAGGCTTTTCCGACGCCGGTCATGCGATCCGGCTGGCTGCGGGCCACCTCAAGGGCACGCTGGACACCGAACTGGTGGCCTCGTTCGCGATCGACGAGCTGCTCGACTATCGGTCGCGGCGGCCACTGATGACGTTCAAGACCGATCACTTCACCCATTACGACGACCCCGAGCTCAGCCTGTACGCCATGCACGACAGTGTCGGGACGCCGTTTTTGCTGCTGGCCGGCATGGAGCCGGATTTGAAGTGGGAGCGGTTCATCACCGCGGTGCGGTTGTTGGCCGAGCGTCTGGGCGTCCGGCAGACCATCGGCCTGGGCACCATCCCGATGGCCGTTCCGCACACCCGGCCTGTGACGATGACGGCGCACTCCAACAACCGTGAGCTGATCGCCGACTTCACGCCGTGGATCGCCGAGGTCCAGGTGCCCGGCAGCGCGTCGAACCTGCTGGAATACCGGATGGCCCAGCACGGCCACGAGGTGGTCGGCTTCACCGTGCACGTCCCGCACTATCTGGCGCAGACGGACTATCCGGCCGCCGCGAGCGCATTGCTGGAGCAGCTCGGCAAGACCGGATCGCTGCAGCTGCCGCTGAAGGCGCTGGAAGAAGCGGCGGTCGAGATCGCGGCCAAGGTCGACGAGCAGGTTGAGGCGAGCTCAGAGGTCGCTCAAGTGGTGGCTGCGCTGGAGCGACAGTACGATGCCTTCATTGCCGCTCAGGAGAACAGGTCGCTGCTGACGCGGGATGAGGATCTACCGAGCGGCGACGAACTCGGGGCAGAGTTCGAGCGATTCCTCGCTCAGCAGGCCGAGAAAAAGTTTGACGACGACGATTCGACGTGAGCGCCCCTCCAGGGCCCGACAGCGAAGTTGGCGACATGACTCAGCGGAAGCCCAATCTGCGCTCGGTGCGAGAAGTCGTCCCTTCGCTAGAGTTTCGGACGGTGCACGGCTACCGGCGTGCGTTCCGGATCGCCGGCTCGGGTCCGGTCATCCTGCTGATTCACGGGATCGGTGACAACTCCACCACCTGGGAGACCGTTCAGGCCAAGCTGGCGCAGCGGTTCACGGTCGTCGCCGTCGACTTGTTGGGCCACGGGCAGTCGGACAAGCCACGCGCGGACTACTCGATCGCGGCCTACGCCAACGGGATGCGCGATCTGCTGTCCGTCCTCGACATCGAGCGGGTCACCGTCGTCGGCCATTCGCTGGGTGGCGGGGTGGCGATGCAGTTCGCTTACCAGTTCCCGCACCTGGTCGAGCGGCTGGTCCTGGTCGGCGCCGGCGGCGTCACCAAGGACGTCAATATCGTGCTGAGGCTGGCGTCGTTGCCGATGGGCAGCGAGGCGCTGGCGCTGCTGCGGCTGCCGTTGGTGCTGCCGGCTCTGCAGCTCTTCGGGCGCGCGGCCGGCATGGTGTTGGGATCTACCGGAGTGGGCCACGACCTGCCGGATGTGTTGCGGGTGCTGGCCGACCTACCGGAGCCGATGGCCTCCGCGGCGTTCACCCGGACACTACGGGCGGTGGTGGACTGGCGTGGTCAGATGGTCACCATGCTCGACCGATGTTATTTGACCCAGTCCGTTCCGGTGCAAATCATCTGGGGCACAGACGATGTCGTTGTTCCCGTCAGCCATGCCCGGATGGCGCACGCCGCGATGCCGGGTTCCCGTTTGGAGATTTTCGAGCGCTCCGGGCATTTCCCGTTCCACGACGATCCCGACCGTTTCATCGAGGTCGTCGAGCGCTTCATCGATAGCACCGAGCCCGCCGAGTACGACCAGGCCGCCCTTCGTGAGCTGCTCCGCAGCGGTGGCGGCGCACAAACGGTCTCCGGGCCGGTCGACACCCGCGTTGCCGTGTTGGAAGCCATGGGGTCCGACGAACGCAGCGCCACCTGACCAGCCTTTAAAGGCGACCCCGTATGGTCGGCCTATGGGCTTCGACGTCACGGTGTTGCGGGTGTTCACCGACGCGGCGGGAAATTTTGGCAATCCGCTGGGCGTCGTCGATGCAAGCACCGTCGATGCCGTGTGGAACCAGCGAATTGCGACCCAATTAGGCTACAGCGAAACGACTTTCGTCGATTTACCGCGAGCCGGCTCTACGACTGCGCACGCTCGCATCTACACCCCGCGCGTCGAATTGCCGTTTGCCGGACACCCAACGGTCGGAGCCTCATGGTGGCTGCGTGCGAGGGGTACACCGATCCGGACCCTGCAGGTGCCGGCCGGGATTGTGCAAGTGAACTACGACGACGAGATCACGGCCATCAGCGCCCGCTCGGAATGGGCCCCCGAGTTCGCCATTCACGATCTCGAATCACTCGATGAACTCGCAGCCGCCGACCCCGCCGACTTCCCCGACGATGTGTCGCACTACCTGTGGGCATGGATCGACGAGTCCGCCGGAGCAGTGCGCTCCCGGCTGTTCGCCGCCAATCTCGGTGTGGCCGAGGACGAAGCGACGGGGTCGGCGGCCGTCCGGATGACCGACTATCTCAGCCGCGACTTGACGATCACGCAGGGCAAGGGATCGGTGATTCACACCACCTGGAGCCCGGAGGGCTGGGTTCAGGTCGCCGGTCGTGTCGTCGACGACGGTGTCACGCACTTCGTCTGAACCGCGTCGCGCCGGTTTCAGAGCGGAAGCTTTGCCACGCGGATCAGCAACTGCCCCTCGAGTCCGGCGGCGCGGTGAACGCCGATCTCCGCGACTTCCGGAGACGTCACTATCGCGGCAAATGCGGCGGCCGAAGGGTATTCGACCAGTATGCAGGTGTCCCAGATATCCGCGATATCGCCGATCACCAATGATGCGATGTCGCCGCCGAACAGCACCTTTCCGCCGCCCTCTGTGATGACGTTTTGCATCGGTGTGGCGTAGAGGTCGTAGGCTTGGCGGCCGGTCAGGCCGGTGGGACGCCCGTCGGGATAGACGGCCTTCGCCCGGAACTTGAGCAGGTTGAGCATCACAACGGGATCGCCGGAATCGTCCGCCATCAATGCTTCGACGCGGGAAGCCGTTGGGTAGACCGCATTTTCGACGTTCACGTCGTCATCTCCTCACTTTCGCGCTGTGGCGCTCAGTCCTTGCGGTGCAACACCGCGGCGAGGTGATGTTGCAGCGGTTGTCCGACCGCGCCCATCTGCAGCGAATACGCGAGCTCGTCGCCGTCGACCCGGATGCGCCGGCCAAGGGCGGTCACTTCTTTGGCGGTTGGTGTCAGACCGATCTGCGTGGTGGACATGTCGAGCTCGATCGTCGTGCCGTCGGATGTGTATGTGCCCACTTCGATTTCGGTGATGCCGTTTGGGTGTGCAAGCACCATTTCGACGTGACCGGGCCGCGGTACGCGAAGGTATCCCGTCTCGGCGTGCAACGGCCTGCCGTCCGTTGCGGCCCTGGTTTTTTGCCCGTACACCAAAAACGGCTTGCCCACGTGGGAGAACGCGACTTCCTCGAGATAGTCGAACGGCTCGATTGTCGGGTACTTTCCGGACCCACGACCGTGCCAGGTACCGAGCAGCGGAGCGAGCGCCTGCAAGTCGGGGTGCAGGTCAGGCGGCATCATGTCAGCCTAATTCGTGTGTACGTCCGGCGTGCGCACATGCTCCGGACGAAAGCCCCGACCGACAACGATGGGCGGGATGAACTGCAACGGACCGCGGCCGATGAACTTCGGCATACGGATCGGCGACAGGTCACCGGTCAAATTTGGCTGGATCGCCCTGTCCTGGATGAGCACCTGACCGGCCTGGATGATCCGGGCCGGTAGCTCGCGCCGACGTTGCACCTTGGCGAGGTCGCCATCGGTCAACCGACCTTCGCGCAGCGGGCCACAGAGGATGTTGGCCGCGGCCACCGCGTCAGCAACAGCGAGGTTGATACCGACTCCGCCGGCCGGCGACATGGCATGCGCCGCATCGCCGATACACAGCAGGCTGGCCCGCCACCACGTCTTGAGCCGATCCACCCGCACATCGAGTTGGCTGGTGTCATCCCAGGAGTGCAGGTCGTTGACATGTTCGCGCAACTTCGGCTGTGCGGACACCAGACGCTCTTTGAACGCCTCCAGCGAGCCGTCTCGCGGGTTCTGCCCCTTAGGCATGACATGCGCGACCTGCCAGTAGTCGCCCCGATAGATCATGGCCATCATCAGGCCCTTACGGATTATTCCGTAGAGCTCTTGAGGGTCGCCCGGACGCCACTTCAGTCGGAACCACAAGACGTCTATCGGGGAGGCCGCGCTGGCGATCTCCAACCCC
>Ga0210396_10000956_pt1 | contig 33053 bp, 27 predicted proteins | sample IncBWH17OmetaG_FD_155466 | JGI IMG/M metagenome (GOLD analysis project Ga0210396, IMG submission 155466) | Forest soil microbial communities from Barre Woods Harvard Forest LTER site, Petersham, Massachusetts, United States - Inc-BW-H-17-O ...
AAATCAGATGGGATGAGAAGGCCGGTCTCCGACGGGATGCTGTAGGCTCCCAAGTTATCGACGTGCTCGAAGCACAAGAGATAAAGGAGACCGGCAATGAAGAAGCTTAGCACCGCAGTAGTGAAGGAGAACAGGAATATTTCCGAACAGAAGCTGACGATCGGTTTCGATCTGGGCGATCGATCGAGCTGGTATTGCGTGCTCGATGAGGCGGGTAGCGTGCTGTTGGAGCAACGAGTGAGCACGACTCCGAAGGCGATGAAGGAAGTGTTCGGAGGCATGCCGCGCAGCCGGATCGCATTGGAAACGGGGATGCATTCGCCGTGGGTCAGTCGACTGCTCTCCGAGTCGGGGCACGAAGTGATCGTGGCGCATGCGCGCAACGTGCGGCTGATCGGAGAGAGCCGGAAGAAAGATGATCGTCTGGATGCGCGGACACTGGCGCGGCTGGCGCGGATCGATCCGCAGTTGTTGTGTCCGGTGAAGCATCGCAGCGCGAAAGCGCAAGCAGATCTGACGGTGATTCGAGCGCGAGCCGGATTGGTGCGAGCACGGACGGCGCTGGTGAATACGGCGCGCGGATTGGCCAAGTCGTATGGCGAGCGGTTGCGCGGATGCAACGTGCGCAACATGAATCGGGAGAAAGCCGAGGGACTGAGTCCGGAACTGCAACGGGCACTGCAGCCGTTGCTGGCCGCGATCGAGTCGCTCAGTGAACGCATCCACGAGTGCAACGAAGGGATCGAAACGCTGGCGCAGGGAAGTTATCCGCAGGTGGCGCGGCTGAAGCAGGTGAAGGGAGTGGGCTCGCTGATCGCGCTCACCTACCTGCTGACCTTGGAAGACGCGCACCGTTTTCGTAAGAGCCGGGACGTGGGTTGCTATCTGGGACTGCAGCCAGGGAGGAGAAACTCGGGCCAGAGCGAGCCGCAGCTGCACATCAGCAAGGAGGGCGATCCGTATCTGCGCACGTTGCTGGTGCAGGGAGCGCACCACATTCTCGGTCCGTTTGGAGCGGACAGTGATCTGCGGCGTTGGGGTCTGCGACTGGCCGAGCGGGGCGGGAAGAACGGGAAGAAACGCGCGGTGATTGCGACGGCGAGAAAGTTGGCGGTGTTGCTGCATCGCCTGTGGGTCAGCGGAGAAGTTTATGAGCCGTTGCGCAACAGCAGTCACCAGATGCCGGCGGCCGCATAAAGTCAAAAGCAAAATCTTTCCCAGAAAGGAAGAGCAAAAGCAAAAAGGAAAAGCAAAAGCCCAACGCCCGAGTTCCGGTGACTGCGTCTAACGCCTGGCCCAGTTTCCATTCCTAAGAATGGAAGAGAGGTCGAAAATCAGGTGGCAGCACCGGCTGAAACGAGAACACCCAACTGGCACCGAGCGAACAAAAATCGCTCATCAAAGAGTGCGGATGGAAGGGTGGCGACAGCGGCGACAGTGGCGACTCGGCTAGGAGAATCAGTGAAAAACAAAACCCACCAAGAAATAACTTGACCCCGACCGGCCTTCTCATGGAAGGCGATAGCACAAGCGTGCGGCCATTTGTTCGCCAAAGGGGGACATTGGGGGACCATCGTGATTTTTAGACTGGAAAGTGAGTGTCCGACCGTCCGGCTGGGACGGACAAAATATTTCAACAAAACACTCAGTCTGCGTTAATATTTCGCGATTCGCGGTCGTGTATTGGTTGGAGACAAGGGTGAGGCCGCGAGTGACGATGTGAAATCTGGAAAAGCGAGAGGAAAGAAAATGAAGACAATTGAACACTCTCTCCCAAGAGTGGCCGCCCTTCTTTGTGCGGCTACATTATTCCTGTTCACCATTCCCGGACAGGCGCAGTCCGTGTTAACGCGTCATGTGCGCGATGTGGTTGCGAATGGTGAGGCAAAGCTCGTCGGCCGACTCCCGCCAACCGACACCCTGCGCTTCGACATTGTTCTGCCGCTGCGGGATCGGCCAGGGCTGCAAAATTTTCTTCGAGAGCAATACGATCCTGCATCCTCCTTCTACCACCAGTTCCTTACGCCGCAGGAGTTTACAGCTCGGTTCGGCCCCAGCCATGAAGACTGGAATGCCTTGGTTGCTTTCGCGAAAGCCAACGGCTTTGAGATCATCAGCGGAACCCGCGATGCCAGAGATCTAAGGCTCAGCGGCACGGTGGCGAACATCGAGAAGGCCTTCCACGTGAACCTGGGTGTCTATCAAGACCCCAACGAAGACCGGACATTCTTTGCAGTGGACCGCGAACCAACTATGGACCTTCCCTTCCAGGTTTGGCATATCACCGGTTTGGACAACGATTCCAAGCCGCATCCGATGTACGTCAAGAAGAGCGACTACGCGAAGGCCCATGGGATCGATCCCGATAAGGTCGTATCTCATGCCACCACCGGCTCTGGCCCCTCGGCTTCCTTTTTGGGCAGCGACATGCGCGCGGCCTACTACGGCGGAACGGCGCTGACCGGCTCCGGCCAGAACATCGCCCTCTTCGAATTCGCGGGCACGGATTTGGCCGACCTGACGACGTATTACAAAAATGTCGGGCAGACGGAACCTTACACTCCCACCCTTATCTCTACGGGCGGGTACAGCACGAGCTGCGTCGATAGCGGCAGTAGCCCATGTGACGATACGGAGCAGACCCTCGACATGACGCAGGCGATGGGCATGGCCCCAGGCTCGACCATGCTCTATATGTATGTCTGCGGCAGCGTCAAAGCTAATGGATCGGGAACTATCAGCGACACTGCCTGCATCAGCGCGATGGTTACGGATACGGACGCTCCATTGTCCAAGCAGATTAGTTGCTCGTGGGGCTGGACACCGGCGGACCCCAGCACTCTCGACCCGTACTTTGAGCAGATGGCGTCTCAAGGCCAGAATTTCTTTGCCGCTTCGGGCGACAGCTCTGCTTGGTCTTCATCGAATGAGGCGTGGCCGGCGGACGATGCGAATATTGTTTCCGTCGGCGGCACGGACTTGACCACCACCAAAGCGGCTGGCCCGTGGGCATCGGAAACCGCATGGGCAGATAGCGGCGGCGGTATCTCTCCTGATTCGATTCCGATTCCCTCCTGGCAGAAGCTGTCGGGCGTGATTACTTCTTCCAACAAGGGGTCCACAACCTTACGGAACGGTCCGGATGTATCGGCCAACGCGAACTTCACTTTCTACGTTTGCGCCGACCAAACAACTTGCACCGCAAATGACTATGGCGGGACGAGCTTTGCGACGCCGATGTGGGCTGGCTACCTGGCGCTGGCCAATCAACAAGCGGCGGCGAACGGCGAGACGATCGGCTACATTAATCCGATCATCTATCCGGCGGCTCTCGGCTCTAGTTATTCGACTCTTTTCCACGACATCACCAGCGGCAGCTGCGGTACGTATTCAGCTATCGCTAATTATGATCTGTGCACGGGCTGGGGCAGTCCAAATACCACCGGCCTGATCAACCTTCTTGCTGGCTCGTCGACACCGAGCTTCACGCTGTCCGCTTCGCCGAGCAGTTTGTCGGTGACGCAAGGCAGCAGCGGTTCAAGCACAATTTCGGTGACCGACGTGAACGGATTCACCGGCAGCGTGACTCTTGCGGCATCCGGCTTGCCGAGTGGCGTGACGGCAGCGTTCGGTACGAATCCAACCACCGGATCGAGCGTGCTGACGCTGACCGCCAGCAGCACGGCGACTACAGGAACGGCGACGGTGACTATCACCGGCACGTCCGGTAGTTTGACGGCAACGACCACGGTCGCTCTCACTGTTACTGCCACGGCGACGCCAAACTTCTCCATCGGCGCTTCGCCTGCTTCGCTGACCGTAACTCAAGGTGCCAACGGAACGAGCACCATCACTATCACCAGCACGGGCGGGTTCAACTCCGCCACTACGCTGAGCGCGAGCGGCCTGCCCTCGGGCGTGACCGCGGCGTTCTCGACCAATCCAGTGACTCCGCCGGCAAACGGCAGCGTGACCTCAACCCTCACGCTTACGGCGTCGGCTTCGGCGGCTACTGGAGCAGCCACGGTGACGATCACCGGAACATCGGGATCGACCACTCACAGTACAACGATCGCGCTCACGGTCAATTCTTCTTCGGGCACGAAGAACTTCACCCTGTCGCTGTCACCTTCTTCTTTCACGATCGATGAACGCGGAAGCGTATCCACCACTCTCACGGTTACGAGCGTGAATGGATTCAATTCTGCTGTTAGTTTGAGCGTGAACGAATTCCCGAGTGGCGTGTCAGCGACGGCCTCGGCCAACCCGGTGACGCCACCGGCAAACGGCAGCACAACCGTGACGATCACGTGGAGTGCATCGCGGCGTGCGCCAACTGGAACCACAACCATCGAGTTGATCGGGACCTCCGGATCACTCACTAACGAGATACCTGTCACCATAACCGTTGCACCATAACGAAGACCGTTCAGGCGGTAAACTGATCGTTCAGCAAAGCAATCGAGCCGGTTCCGCGAGGGACCGGCTCGATTACCTTTTTGCAGAAGCTTGGTTGGGGAACACTTTTCGCACTTTGGAGGGAGCCTAGATGCACAAAGATTGCAAAAGATTGTAAAAGAACGATGAAATCGATGGCAGAAATCCTTGATGACTGCTATCGAAATTTGGAATTCGACATTGGCTGCGCGATGCCGATAATAAGTCTATGGATAACGCAATCATAGACAACGCTACTTGGATGGCAGATTCACCAGTCGACGTATTACACGAGATCGGTGGACGGCTGGCGACGATGGGCGGTTTTCACGAAGTGCTGGACCGGGTCGTCGAATTTGCCTCGGCGCTGGTGCGGTGCGATTCTTGCCTGATCTATGTGATCGAGGGCGAGCACTTGGTTTTGCGGGCCTCGAAGAATGCGCATCCGGACGTTGTCGACCGCCTCAAGCTGCGTGTGGGGCAAGGCATCACGGGCTGGGTTGCCGAGCATCACGAGCCGGTGGCGATTGCTGAAAAAGCGGCGCTCGATTCGCGATTTCAATTTTTCCACGAGTTGCCTGAAGATAGTTACGAGGCTTTTCTCTCGGTGCCGCTGATGTCGCGCGGGCGTGTGGTCGGAGCGATTAACTTACAGCATCGGCTTCCTCATACTTACAAGAGAAAAGAAATTCGGCTGATTTCTGCGATTGGTTTTCTGGTGGGTGCGGAAATTGAATTGGCCAGGTTGGAAGAAATCAATTCGAATCTCACGGATCAGCTGCAGACGCGAAAAGTTGTGGAGCGCGCCAAAGGGATTTTGCAACGCGAGTTGAGATTGAGCGAAGAGCAGGCTTACCTGGCTCTGCAGCACCAGAGCCGCCAGAAACGCAAACCAATGAAGGACATTGCCGATGCGATTATTCTGAGCGATGAAGTGCGAGAGAATTCGCGCGGGGCTCGAGTCGACTGAAGGATTCCTCCACGATCGACGTTTGATGCCCAGCTGGACAGGGCATCTGTCTTGGAGAGGCGCGGCCAGCCCGCGTCTCTGCCAGGCTTCCTCTAAGACTCTGTGGCGAATACCGACGTAGGCTTTGATCTCCCTCAGCGGCTAAAGCCTTCCATTTAAAGCAGGGCTCTTATCGCAGCGGTGAACCGCTGCGGCCCCAAAAGCAAGCGCCCCAAAAGCAAGGAAGAAAGACGCGACGAATCGACTTACTCCAAACAAAAACCGGGAGCAGGCTGGGTTGAACCTGCTCCCGGTGATACAGCTGCGAATGGGATGTGGGCCCCTCGCGGCTGAATATCGATTTACTTCAACGCGCCCGTACTGGGGACAGCAAAGCGCAGCGACATATCGTAGTGGGGCAACTCCATGGCGCTGACAAAGCTTTGCCCTTCGCGCGATACAAGAACGAGGCGGCTGGCTTGATCCGGCTTTGAGGTCTCGACCGTGTCCACCATCAACATCGCGCTCGTACCGCCATTCGATCCGCGCAATGTAACGAACTCGAACGAACCCTTGGTGTCGACGGTAAAGGTGTATTCTCCCGGGCGCAGAATCACGTTTTGGCAGCGCACTTCGTGCGTCAAGGTGAAGCTGCCGCGCGCTTCCTCGGCAGTGGCCAATGTCGGCTGAATAGCGAGTAGACTCAAGCCCAACGCGGCGGCATATGCGAATTTGCGGATTGATCTCATACATTCTCCTGTTCTTTAATCCTTGGTCTAAGAAGCTCACGGCCACGGCTACGGCAGCGGAACGTGGGCCCAGATTAAGGTGGAGCACATCGAGGTCAGCAGATTTGCAACGCAGCGTACAAGGCTGAACGCAAACATCGAGTTCAGAAAGCCGGCTGCTTCGCCGGCCCCTGAACTGAAAATAGTGTGAAAGAATTTGACGCTAGCGTCCAACGAAAAAAATCGATTGGCCGCATTTGCGGGGAGCGTGACGACAACAACTGCTAGCTCCATCCAATGCCTGCTGGATGCCATTGAAGTGACTTTCCTGCGGCTTCAGGCGCGCGCGTTTGCCAAACGCTCGTCCGATGCGAGAACATACTTGGTTTGCACATATCCCGATGTTCTTATAAGGAAGCAGCCAAAATATGGCGAAGGTGAAGAAGTCTCCCGCGAAGCAAGTTAGTCGAGCGACAGTTGAAGTTAAATCAGAAGCCAATCCTGACCTGAAATCTTCCAGCCGCAGTGGGCGTGACGGTGCGATCGAGCCCGCCAAGGGCAAGCTGGGCGTGATGCTTCCCGGCATGGGTGCCGTGGCAACGACGTTTGTCGCGGGCGTGGAAGCGGTGCGGAAAGGAATCGCGCAGCCGATCGGTTCGCTGACGCAGATGGGGACGATTCGACTGGGAAAGCGCACCGATGGCCGTTCGCCGAAGATCAAGGAGTTCGTTCCGCTGGCAGGCCTCAACGATCTCGTCTTCACGGGTTGGGATATTTTTGAAGACAACATGTACGCCGCGGCGCAAAACGCCGGCGTCCTGGAGCGCGATCTTCTCGCCAAAGTGAAGGGCCGGCTGAGCGCCATCACTCCGATGAAGGCAGTCTTCGATCACAACTACGTTAAGAAGATCGACGGGCCAAATGTGAAGAAGGGTAAGAATAAGCTCGATTTGGCCGAGCAGTTGCGGCAGGACATTCGCGACTTTAGGAGGTCGAGCGGAGCGAGCCGCCTGGTTACCGTCTGGTGCGCGTCGACCGAGACTTTCATTGAGCCGAGCGCTGCTCATCAGAGCGTGAAGGCGCTTGAAAAGGGGATGAAAGAGAACGACGAAAATATCGCGCCTTCGATGGTCTACGCCTACGCCTCGCTGATGGAGGGCGTTCCTTTCGCCAACGGCGCGCCGAACTTGACCGTGGATATTCCGGCGATGCATGAGTTGGCTCATGACCGCGAGTTGCCCATCTGCGGCAAGGATTTCAAGACGGGGCAGACGCTGATGAAGACGGTGCTGGCTCCGGCATTCAAGGCGCGGCTGCTTGGGCTGAGCGGATGGTATTCGACGAACATTCTTGGCAATCGCGACGGCGAAGTGCTCGACGATCCCGGATCGTTTAAGACCAAGGAGGAATCGAAGCTAGGCGCGCTGGAGCATATTTTGCAGCCGGCTTTGTATCCTGAACTTTATGGGAATATGTATCACAAGGTGCGCATCAACTATTACCCGCCGCGCGGTGACAACAAAGAAGGTTGGGACAACATCGACATCTTCGGATGGCTCGGCTATCCGATGCAGATCAAAGTCGACTTCCTGTGCCGCGATTCGATTCTCGCCGCGCCGATCGTGCTGGATCTGGTTTTATTTTTGGATCTGGCGCAACGCACGCCGGAGTTGCGACGGTTGGGGATTCAGGAGTGGCTCAGCTTTTACTTTAAGTCACCGATGACTGCGCCGGGGCTGTATCCGGAGCATGACTTGTTTATTCAGTTAATCAAGTTGAAGAATACGCTGCGGCACTTGAAGGGCGAAGAGTTGATTACGCATTTGGGGCTGGAGTATTACGACTAGCGATTAAAGTGTGGCGCGGGAGCCTCGCCCGGTTTTGGAGGTCGGCAATAATTGTTAAGGGTGTTCTAGTGATGGCTGCCGCCATCGAAGCCGCCATGACCACCGGGGTCGCATCCGCTGTGGTGGGCGCCTCCACAGCCAAAATCACCATGCTGCAACGATTGGGTGTGGGAGGAGCTTAAGTCCTCTATTGGTGCGAACGTAAGTGGGTCGATCGCACTGCCGCTAGGGTTCCGACGAACTTCCGCTTCATAGCTTTTCCACGCTCTAACTGCCAGCAGCAGCGAAACTATCACGATGATTGCGAGAAAAACGAACCCCACAAGTCACCTCTCGGTATCTATATCACGGAATCCTACCACACTGTCCGAATCAGCGGACTGCGCCGTATCCGCTCATCGCGCGTCACCAGCGTCAACCCTCCGGCGCGTGCCGTTGCGCCGATCAGTCGGTCAGCCGGATCGCGGGGATAATTGTCCGGAAACTGCGTAGCCAAGGCCGCGATTTCCGGAGTGATCGGAATCACCGTTACATCCTCAAGCAGCGCTCGAACCGATGTCTCGACAGAACCGTAGACTTGCACCTTGCCGCGAGACACTAACAGGGCGAGCTCCCAGACGGTGATCGCGGAAACGGCAAGTCCGCCGCCGCGTCTAGCCCTGCGGATCGCCGAAGCAGCATCACGAGAGAGTCGTTTGTGATCCTCCGCCGCCCACGCCACGACATGTGTGTCCAGCAGGATCACCGTAACGCTTCCCAGTCTTCGAGCGGTACGACGGGGGATTCGATGTCACCGACGATACGCATCTTGCCGTTCAGCCTGCCGATCCAATCGTCCTTCTTGCTCTCCGCTGGCACCAGTTTGGCCACCGGCCTGCCCCGCTTAGTGATTACAATCGGCTCTCGCGTCGACCGCACATCCTCCATCAGTGCCAGGCAGCGCGCCTTGAATTCTCCAGCTGCTATTTTCCTCATGGTCACAGTATAACATACATGGTCATATCGACATGACCAGAAGAAAAGAATGCATCGTCTCCTTATTCATCGATCTCGTAAGCCTTCATCAGCCAGCGCCTCACCTCATCGTCAATATCAGCCTTCGACTTGATTTCAATCCGCCGCGTGATGCGGTCTTTCTTTTCATATCCGCCGGTGTCGATCAATCGTTTCGGCGTTTTCATGTTGCCCAGAGCGAAGCCTAGATCGATTCGCGTGTTAGTCGAGGCCTTGATCTGCGCGAAGACGTGATTGCGATAAAACGGGACCATGGTTCTGCACGGGCATGCTTTCACATCCTTGCCAATCGAGAATCCTAGTTTCAGCAACTCATCGTAGAGCGGGCGCAGCGCGGCTCGTGGGCCGGAGTATTGCGCCTCCACCCATTCGGCGGCGCTCTTCAGGTACGTGTCGGGCGAATCAAAGGCCGCTGTTCCCTTGCCGTCGGCTCGCTCCGCGATCCAGGTTGCATTATTTCTACCTAGCTTGTGTTCTTTCGTGAGCCACTCGCGGCGTTCTTTCTCCGTCGGCGGACCGGACTTCTTCACGAGAACAATCCATTCTTCGAGCGAGCGCCCGGTTTTTTGCGACAGTTCGGCGATCCCTTTCTGCACCATGGCTACGCTGGGATGAACGGAGAAAGAAGCGTGCGTTCTAGCGGCGGGAGACATTGCGACCTCCTGAGCATCGACAATTTGCATGCCATGATAAACAATGTCGCAGCCGCCTCGCGATAGAATCTTTCGATGGCTGGCAAGAAACAATCTGGCAAGAACGAATCTGAGCGGAACCACGGCAGCAAGAAGCAGGGATCCGGGCACGACACGCGCTACGTAAAAATGCAGAAGAACGCATGCTTCGTCTGCGGAACGGACAACCCTGACGGCATGAAGCTGCGCTTCGTTTACGACGACGAGCGGAATTGCTTCGTCTGCCGCTTTCGATTGGGCAAGCGCTACACCGGTCCGCCCGGACACTGCCATGGCGGAATCATCGCGACCATTCTCGATGAAGCTATGGGGAAGGTGAACAAAATTCGCCACGTGATCGCCGTGACTTCTGAGATGACCGTGAATTACCTCAAGCCGGTGCCGCTCCACCAACCGTTGCGGGTGGAGTCACGCGAGGTCAAGGTGGAGGGGCGGAAGCACATTAATATGGCCGAGATTCTCAACGAAAAAGGCGAGGTGCTGGCGCGCAGTCAAGGGCTGTTTATCGCGATTGATCCGCATCGAATGTTTGCCAAGGTTGCGAAGAAATAGCGGGGAGGGCGGGTTCAGGCTCAGCTTGCGGATGCGACGTAGTCCGCTCCAAATGGCAAATTCGCGGCAGCTTTTTGACACACACTAAAGCGCTGTCGGCGCAAGTTGCAACTACCGGTTAGTACTTCACTGGGTTGTTGTACCAACGCAGAACTCGCAGAGCGCGCAGCGAATTCCAGCGGCTTGCACTGCCGACAGCGGTCTCCATCTTCAACGGAATATGTTCGGGATGCATGAGGTTGAGCGGCCAGCGCCCGTTCTGGTGGCGGCGCTTGATCACGATTTCGATGGCGTCACTGACGCGGGTGTCCGGGTTGATGCCTGCATTCCGCAGATAATCGAGTCCGCGCAAGACGTCGTAGTGCCAAAACGTTGGGAACGAAAACCGGAGCCAGCGCTTGTCGATGACCTCGCCGGTTCGGAGCGAGCGGAACATGTGGCGCGCGAGCAGATAGTTTTCGGCGCGCTTGCGGGCCTTGCTGACGGACTTGGTGACGGCCGCCGATTTGCCCTTGGCTCGTTCGTATTCGAGCAGTCCTTCGAGTACGCAGATCGTGGTATGGAAAGAGGAGCGCTGGCTTTTGGGCGCTTCGCAGTTCCAGCCGCCATCTTCGAGTTGCTCGCTCAGGAGTTGATTGGCCAGCGCGTCGTTCGGGCCTTTCAAATGCGATCCGAGATGCGAGCCAAAGTACGCGCCGATGGCGAGGATTCTTCCGTTGATGCAGGGCTCAGTTTCGCCCTGAAGGAAGGGCCGGCTTTTGAGACGCTTGAATACTAGCCGCTGGTCGACGCGGTCAATCATTTTGCGCGCTTGCCTGCTGGCGGGGTCGAGGCCGAGGTCCATCAGGACGGTGAGACTGTAGAGGGCAATCAGTAAGCGGCGGTCGTCCTTTGGCAGATCGCTTCTCCACTCGCGGGGACCCTCGCCCCAGTGGCCCGCGGAAGATTGGCGGGCGAGAAGTTGGGCTCCCCAGCCTTCGGTTGCGACGCGGGAGCGCTCGGCGGCAATCGCGTTGGGTGCTTCATTGATGAGGTCGCGCATGACCTGCCAGCGGACGGCGGGGTCAGAATCGAGGAGCCATTTGAGATGCGCGGGGCGAGGCGCGTAATCGTATCGAGGCATTCAAATGTTATAGCAAGGTGTGTAGCCATTTTCATCCCCTGGGCATTGCCTGAAAGTAATGTTGACAGAAAGGGTGGAATATAGGATATCTATATTCATCATGAAACGGATACGTTCGCAGATTGCCCGCGGTAGCGCGGAACTTGCCATCCTGGTGCTGCTGGCCGAACAGCCGCTGTATGGTTTTGAAATCTCCAAACAGATCGAAGAGAAGACGGGCGGGGCGCTGTACTTCACTCTTGCGTCGCTCTATCCCATGCTCTACGACCTCGAAAAACGCGGATGGATTGCCGGCCGCTGGGAACCGAATGTTGCCGGTCGCGATCGTCGCTACTATGGTTTAACGCCTGCGGGCAAGAAAGAGCTGGCGCCGCTGCGGCGGGAGTGGAATTTCTTTTTTCAGGCGCTTGATCGTTTAGCGGGGGTCACTAATGCATGACGAGAGTACGCCTGATTGGAAGGTGTTAGTCCGCGAGCGCCTGCTGCCGCTCGGCCTGCCAGAGCAGGAGGAGCAGCAAGTTGTCGCCGAACTGGCGGCTCACCTCGAAGATTGCTACGAAGAACAAATAGAGACAGGTGTAAGCGAGTCCGCAGCCTGTGAAACGAAGCTCAACGAACTTTTCGAAACGCGCCGGTTGGCAAAGAATATTCAGCGTGCGAAATACAAGGAGGAACTGATGAACCCACGAACCAAACAACTTTGGCTCCCGAGCCTGGTGAGCCTGACCGCCGCCATGGGATCGTTGATGATCCTGATACTGATATCGCTGCAACCGCGGTTCCTCGGGCGCAGTCCGCTGCAAATGGTTCTGCTGCCGTGGCTGGCGCTGCTGCCATTCTGTGGAGCGGCTGGCGCCTGGCTGTCTCGTCGCGGCGGAGCGGATCTCGTGGCGCGCGTGGTGTCCGGCTTGTTTCCTATGATTGTCTTGTTCAGCCTCGTGGGCACCCTGATTGTCACGCGACTAATTGTGCTAGCCCGGCCGCATCTGCCATTTATCTCGATTTGGATTGCGCTAGGAATCATTCTTCCTAGCGCCGCACTGCTGATCGGCGCTGCACCATTTCTGAAGGCGACGAAATCTAAAGGTATAGCCTGACCTTCAGTGCAAGCTTGACCTCGACCGCAGAAACGCACTCCGCGATGTAAAATATCCTTTCGGGGCTGAATTCCCGCGCCTAACGTTCTTGCGAGCTTTTGCCGCTTGACGCGTGACACTCAATCCAGAAAAGAGTCAACCTATGTCGCAGAATAACGGACACAACAACAACCTTCGTCTTAAAACCGGTCTCGCCGAAATGCTTAAGGGCGGCGTCATCATGGACGTCACTACCGCCAAGCAAGCTGAAATTGCGGAGCGCGCCGGCGCAGTAGCGGTGATGGCGCTGGAGCGCGTTCCGGCGCAGATCCGCGCGGAGGGCGGCGTGGCGCGCATGGCCTCGCCGAAAATCATCCGCGAAATTATGGGGGCGGTGGATGTTCCTGTCATGGCCAAGTGCCGCATCGGGCACTTTGCCGAGGCGCAGATTTTGCAGGAGCTAGGCGTCGATTACATTGACGAGTCCGAAGTGCTCACGCCCGCCGACGAGCAGCATCATGTCGATAAGCATGCCTTTACCGTTCCGTTTGTTTGCGGCGCGCGCAATCTGGGCGAAGCTCTGCGGCGCATCGCCGAAGGCGCAGCCATGATCCGCACCAAAGGCGAAGCTGGCACGGGAGACGTAGTCCACGCCGTCCGCCACATTCGCCAGATCGTGCAGGAGATGAGAATCCTGACCGTGCTCGGCGAAGAAGAACTCTACGCCAAAGCGAAAGAGCATGGCGCTCCCTATGAACTGATCAAGATGGTGGCGCGCGATGGCAAGCTGCCGGTGCCGAATTTCTCAGCGGGAGGAATCGCGACTCCGGCGGACGCATCGCTGGTGATGCAGCTTGGAGCGGAAGCGGTGTTCGTGGGCTCGGGCATCTTCATGGCGAACTCAACCGAGTTTGCCGATCCCGCCGAAGCCGAGAAGCGCGCCAAGGCGATTGTGCAGGCGGCTACGCACTTTAAGGATCCTAAAGTGTTACTTGAGGTGAGTGAGGATCTGGTGGGAGCTATGAAGGGGCTGGCTGTTTCTGGGCTGGATGAAGGGCAGATGCTGCAGACGAGGGGATGGTAAGTCGACCCCGATTTCAGAAATGCCTATAAACGACGGCCAAATTCAGACCGTTCTCAGGCTTGCTGCAATCTTCTCGCCCGAGGCTAAGAGACAGCTGGACAACTACACTCGTCGAAGGCCCCAGGGTGGGACAGACGGGCATCTGAGATTCGTCCACTACACATCTGCAACAAATGCGCGGTGCATTATAGGCACCAAACGAATGTGGATGCGGAATGCAAGGTGCATGTCCGATTTCAGCGAAGTTCAGCACGGGCTAGATATTTTCGATGCGTTTTTCAAAGACTTCAATCGAAAGAAGTCATTTACGTCAGTCATCGATCAATGCTTCCCCGGAGCTACACAAGAAGCACTTGGCCAATTCGAAAAATGGCGGACCGACCTCCGCCTGAACAGCTACATAACTTGTATTTCGGAACACGACGACCTGGAAGACAGGCAGGGACGATTGTCAATGTGGCGGGCCTTTGGTGGCGATGCCCCTCGGGTTGCTGTCATATTCAAGTTCAACGTGCCGATCCTATCAGCGAGTGAGTTGCGTCTTATTTTCAGCCCCGTCGCGTACCTGTCCGACACACGCGCTCACGCAATCCTTGACGAGGTGGCTCAGAATGTCAAGGCGGAAGCCGAGTTTCTCGAGTCTATTGGACGGGAGACAACTGTAAGAATGATCTTTCAAACTTTTGTAGCGGGCGTAACCTGTCTGAAGCACGAAGCGTTCCACGAGGAACGCGAGTGGCGAGCGATATATCTTCCGAACCTTTACCGATCGAAGCTAATCGAGTGTAAGGTGGAGAATGTTGGCCCTGTGCCGCAACGCGTTTATAAGATTCCCTTAGACGTATCCGCGTCAGAGGATCTCGCAGATGTAGAATTTTCCCGCATCTTCGACCGGCTAATCATCGGTCCGTCTTCGTATCCATGGGTAATGTACGAAGCTTTCGTAGACGACTTGGAAAAAGCTGGGGTCCGAGACGCAAAAGAACGAGTCTGGGTGTCTAAGATTCCGATACGGGCCTAACGCACGAGATGAACGACAGGCGGCATGGCCCACATCCCTCAGAATTCAAAAGCCCCGCTGGTCAGGCGGGGCTCGGCAAAATGCCAGTCGGTACGCTACCTATCAAGCAACTCCATTATAGCAAACACAAGCAAGTCGAGAAGCCGTGCGGAGGACGACGGACTCGAACCGTAATGGCTGACCTGGCCACTCGACCGCTTGAAAGGCAGCGTCCAGTACCCACTGGCAACGTCCTCCAGACGCAACCTATCGCCTGCGTAGTATTTCCCCTGCCATCGGACCGCGCAATCCCACGAAAGTAGCTACTCTAAATTGTCAGTAAGATTCAAAAGCCCCGCTAGTCACGCGGGGCTCGAACAATTGCCAGTTGGTACGCTACTTGCCAAACACCTTAATTATAACATCGTCGATCAAATCCGATGACCGTTACGAATGTCGAGGGTCGTGCGGAGGACGACGGAGTCGAACCGTAATGGCTGACTAAGCCACTCGACTACTTGGCAAGTAACGTCCAGTACCCACTGGCAACGTCCTCCAGGCGCGACTTGCCTGGAGTTAATATTCGCTTTGCCTCAACAATTCGCAATCCCACGAAAGTAGCCGCTCCGAAACGAGGAATCGGTGCCGGTGATCCGCTCAAGGCCCGCTTTGGCTGGTGTGCCGAGCCCGAGTTCGAACGCCCTCGATTGTCAATCATTGACAATCCTTGCCATCCATGCAATTCTGTCTTCGGAACGGACCGGGCTACTCCATGCCTCTAAACATCAATCTGACCCCGCAACTCGAAAAGTTAGTGCGCCAGAAAGTCTCCTCCGGACGCTACAACTCCGCCAGCGAAGTCGTGCGCGAGGCATTGCGCCTTATGGAAGCCCAGGACGAGTTGCGCTCGCTGAAACTGGAGCAGTTGCGCCGCGACATCCGCGAAGGCCTGGACAGCGGCCCCGCCGTCCCCTGGAACGCCGCGGAAATGAAACGCGAAGGCCGCAAGCTTCTCAAGAGCCGCTCCGCCGCCGCGAAGTAGATGCCCAGTCTAGTCGTGCGTCCGCGCGCCCTGGTCGATCTCGCAGAGATTTGGGCGTACATCGCCGAAGACAGCCCTGATCGAGCGGACGCCTTTGTCGATCTCGTAGATAGTAAGTTCCAAGCTTTAGCTCGCCGACCCGGTTTGGGACGACGGCGGCCCGAGCTAAGTTCAGAGATCCGAAGTTTTACTATCGGCCGCTACGTGGTGTTCTACCAACCACTTTCTCGCGGCATCGAAATCATTCGCGTGCTTCACGGCTCGCGTGATCTCGAATCGATATTTGAGAACGAGCGTAGCTGGCCCGACCAAGGTTCCTAGAAAATCAAAAGCCCCGCTAGTCAGGCGGGGCTTGAACAATTGCCAGTTGGTACGCTATCTGCGAAACAGCTTTATTATAGCATCGGTGACACACGATTACGACTGTTACTAATGTCGAGGGCCGTGCGGAGGACGACGGACTCGAACCATAATGGCTGACTGAGCCACTCGACTACTTCGTAGATAGCGTCCAGTACCCACTGGCAACGTCCTCCAGACGCAACCTGCTGGATTCAATATTCGCTTCGCCTTAGGCATTTGCAATCCCACGAAAGTAGCCGCTCCAAACTGGGAAGGAGGCCGCTACCGGACACGCGACCCGTGAAGCTCCGCGGCTTTGTCCTCGGTGATCCGTCTATCGCTGAGGGAGGTCAAAGTCCCCGCCCCTTCGGCTTCGTTCAGGGCAGGCTCCGTCGCGAAAGGCGCGACAAGGACGGGGCACCCACGGTTATCCTTAGAAAAAGCAAAAGCCCCGCTAGTCAGGCGGGGCTCGGCACAATTGCCAGTAAGTACGCTGTTTACCAAACACAGTCAGTATAACATAAGAGCCTTGCGCCGAGTGGTCGTGCGGAGGACGACGGACTTGAACCGTAATGGCTGACTAGGCCACTCGACTGTTTGATAAACAGCGTCCAGTACCCACTGGCAACGTCCTCCAGACGCGGTCTATCTTGCGAGAGTATTGGACGTGCCCGAAAGGAATGCAAGCCCACGAAAGTATCTGCCTTCGCGTTTGTCGAAGCAATTCGTCAAAGTCCCCGCCCTGTCGCGAAAGGCGCGACAAGGACGGGGCACCCACGGCGCTCCTTAGAAAAGTAAAAGCCCCGCTGGTCAGGCGGGGCTGGTCAAAATTGCCAGTCCGTATGCTACCTCTCAAGCAAATTCGTTACAGCAACACGAACAAGTCGAGAAGACGTACGGAGGACGACGGACTCGACATTGGAGCGATCTCATAAGGTCGCGAATCGAACTGTTGCTACCGATTACGTACTTCCATTTGCACTGGCCGCGAAATCGAACTTACCTCCGGGTCGTAGTATTCATACACACGTGACTTGAAGGTTCGGGCACGAATTGGGTATTTGGCGCGAAGGCGATACTTGAAAGTAACCTTATCTCTCGGAGCAAGAGAGTCGAAATAGAGGAGCGCTTGCGTCGCGGTGAGGCTGAACTTCGAAAGGTGGCCACTCTTACGACCTGTGCTCACCGCCTGATAATCCTGCAAATCCTCGCTAAGTAGATCGAAGCCGGGCGGGATTCCGAGGTCAACCATGACCATGTTAGCGGCCTTTTCCAAGTTGTTTTTCACAATCACGCTTGCCGTGGCAATGTCGTCTTGCGTAAGGCTTGTGCGGTCGTAGGCAACATCAATGGAGAGCGGTTCGGCAGCCGGCTTTTCATCCCAAGGCAAGTAGTAGCTCCCCACGATCTGATAGGCAAGACTACCCTTCCCCTCAAACTGGAGGGCAACAGTCGAAGCGCCGCGGGCATCGATGTCCTTGTCCTTGAACACGAATTGATGGAACAGATCGTTGTTCTCAGGCGTCAGTTCCAGTTTTTCTACGGACTTCCCATTGAGCAAAACCGCAATTGTCCCGCGCACGTCGGCAGTTCCCTTCTCTGTCGCGGTCAAAAGCGCACGCAAAGCCATGATCGTCGCTTGCGTCGTGCCCCAGGTACCATAGGCATCCTTCTTCGACGCGATGTAGTTGAGAGCCTTGCGTGCAGTATCCGATGCCTCGCCAGATTGGAGGAGCGCCTGCACGGCGAGACCGGTTGTCTCTACGCTGGCGCTCTGACCTGTGGCGTATACACTCGTCTCTTCGGCATTCCACCAGACCTGCTCATCCTTCTCGGTGCGCGCGTCAAGCAACATTTGAATAGCTTGCCTCGTGAACTGACGGTCGGTTCCGTAATCCGCCGCAAAGTTGGCGACCACTGCCAGTGTGTAAGTATCGACTTTGGCCGTCATGTGTTTTTCAACAAACTGTTTTGCTCTTTCAACGGCCGGTCCCTGATATCCAGTGGTCCGGAGCGACCAGGCAATGTAGGCGGTGATTCGCAACACATCCGAGTTATAGCGATTGGTTGCACCTTCATTAATGAATTGTGTGTCTGGCTTCCAACTTCCATCTTCCTGCTGCTGGCTCGCCAGCCACTCCTGCGTACGAGAGATCAGCTTGGGGTCTACGTCGTGGACTTTCGACATGTCGTAGAACTCCATCAGGCCGTAAGCAGTGAGAATCTTGTTCGCGGGCGCATTGCCGAACCAGGAGAAGCCACCTCCTGGGACCTCGAAAGTCAACAGCCGCTGGTAACCGTTGGCGATGAATCCCTCCGCCTTTGCGTGTACCTCGGGAGTCAGTTTCTTCGTGCGCTTCATATAATCGAGCGCCAGCACGTTCGGATAAGTGCTCGACGATGTTTGTTCGAAACAGCCACTCGGCATGCGCAGAATGGCATCCATCCCTTCGACCAGTTGGCTCATGGGGCCGGGATAAAGCCGCACAAAAATCTTGCTAGCCTCGGGAATGGAGTCTGCCGGGAAGTTAAGTTCGTGCTGAACAGTATTTTCGAGGCGGCCGTTAAAGACTGTGTTTTGCTCGCGTCCGTTGGGGATTACTTCGATTTCCCGTACGACAATATCGGCGCGATCAGCATGGCCCTGCATGTGAGCCGAAAGTGTGAGTTTGAACTTGCCGATTCGTTTAGCTTCAAGAGTGAACTGGGAATTGCCTACACGCGCCGACTCGACCGCGACGGATTTCTCAGCGGAGTCATCGACGAGCGAGAACCAATCGTCGGCTTGAAGCTTCAGGCTCACGTCCCCGAGCGAATTCGAATAGTTGTAGACCGCCACTGGAATCGAAACACGATCACCTTGAGTGAGCGTAACTGGCAAATCAAGGTCGACGAAGAAATCCTGGAACACTTTCAGGCTCGATGTCGACGTGCCGAGCGCCCCCTGCTGCGTGGATGCGATCATCGCCATGCGCCAGGTGGTGATGGAGTCCGCCATCGGAATCACAATGCTGGCGCGACCGTCCTTATCGGTGATGATTTCGGGGTTGATGTAAAGTGCCTCGGGGAAGTAGGAGCGCACGTGCGCGGCGGGCGCAGAACCCTCTTTGGCCAAGACCGCGCCGTTGACTGCTTCAAGGTCAGAGACGCTGCGGCCATTGAGCGGTAACTTTTTCAGGTCCTTAGCCGCGCCGGCTGCCGTGAATGCTCCGTCGACCATGCCGCCTACGCCCTGCGGTACGGCTGCGAGTTGCGCGCCCGTGGTCTGGACCTCCATTGCGCCTGCCTGCACCTCAACCACCTCAGAGGCTTGACCAACGGATAGGGTTGCGGAGAGTACGGCGCGGTTGCGTTCGCGTAACGTGAATGTGCTGTTGGCGCTCTCGAATCCGCGCGCGGAAATCTCAACTGTATAGCTGCCTTCGGGCAGCCCACTAAAGCTAAAGCGACCAACAGTGTCGGTGGTCGCGCGGCGTATCTTTCCACTGGTGCTCCGCAATTCGACACTGGCTCCGGCTATTACCGCGCCTGTGGAATCTGTAACGGTGCCGGTAACTTCTGCACGACCGTTGAAGGCACCACGCTGCTGCTCGATGTTGATTCCAATCCCGGATGTTTTCCCCGCCGGTCGAACGATCCAGTCAAACTGGAAAAGCACACTCACCATCAGATCATCGCTCGTGTACAGTTGGCCGTCCGGACCGGCGCTGCGCAACAAGTAGTACTTGTTAGAGTGATCCCAGCGCGCCGGTTCCAGCGTGATGGCATGTCCCCACGGATCGCGAAAAGCTGCATCACCCGACTCAGACAGCTTTGCATAGACCTTAGCCGGTGGCCCAGCTTTGGCGTTCTTAGCGTAGGCCCTGGATAGTTCTGCGGCGATCTCATTCCCCTGTGCAAGAAGACGCGCCTGATAGCGGCTCCAATAATCGGCATATTTCGTCATCGGCACATCCTTGCCGATTGTCGTCTCGAATTTATTCGGAGTAACGATCTCCGTTGCCGAGAACAAGGCACGCGCAGCCCGGTCGCGTTGTTCAGCCTGCGATCTCTCCCCCGGTTCGACAATTTCCGGCATGCCTACAGAGTGAATTTCGTAGCGCGGCTTCATCACTTCCTGCTCGAGATAGAAGAAGATTTTGGCAAAGCCGGGCTGTTTTTCCGCAAGCGCAAACACGGCCTCATCCACCACCTGCAAACCAAGCGCGGCATGAACACCTTCGCCTTGAGAGTTGGTCACACGAAACTTGATGCGGGCGTCGCCGCCGGGCTTGTAGACTGCAGCGTCAGCGGCCGTTTCGATTTTCAGCTCATTGGCCGGTTGTATAAAGATCAGCCGATGGTCGCCAACCGGCTCAGCGTTCCGGCCGAAGAGATACGCGCTGATATCCACTGTTCCAGCCATTTCAGGGGACGCCGTCAGCGATAGTTCCGCTTCGCCATTTTCCAGATCGAGATCGCGCGTCAAAACCGTCTGCCCTTCTTTGACTATGTCCACATAGGCCGCGCCGCGGGCTTTGGTTGAAAACACCTTGAGTCGGATCCGCTCACCCGCGCGATAAACAGCGCGTTCGGTGCGAAGAAGAATCTGGTCCTCACCGGCGCGGGCCTCCAATTCCACTTTGCTCGACGCTTGATTGCCTTCCCGATCCCTGGCTTCAATCTTCAAAGCCTCCTTGCCTTCCTTTGGATTGATGGCGATTATGGCAATCCCGCCATCATCGGTCGAGGCATGTTGATCCTCATTCGCTGAGGATCGGACCATCACCTCGGCCCTGGCAGGCGTTCCGTCAGGGTAGGAAGTCAGAACGAACACCTGGTTCTGGAGATTGGGCACGAGCGTGCCGCCTTCGGGAATCGCAGTAATCAGAAGGGGCGAGTCACTGACTGTGATCGGCTGACCACGAGTTTCCGAATGACCGGCGGAGTCTTTCACGGTGGCCTCAATCAACACGCGGGCGGCACCGTGCTCGAGAGGTCGTCCGGCAAAGTATTTTGGCAATGTCAGGTCGAAATGATAGGAGCCATCAGAGTTCGTTTTTCCTTTGGCCGAGGCGACCTCAAATACTGTGACATCCATCGCCGAAGCTTTGATACTAAGTTCCGCATCGTCGACGGGCTTCCCGAAGAAATAATTGGCGCGCACGGTTCCGCTGACATGGTCGCCCGGTTGATAGCCGCGCTTCTGCTTCTTGCCGTTTTCACTGAATTCGACTGCCACCTTGAACTTTGGAAGAACGTAGCGTTCCACATTCAGCGCGATCTCCGCTGTATTGGTTGGCGCGTTGATGTCGCCCATCAGGGCGCGCAGATGGTACGTTCCCAGGTTGACCTCGTCGGCCAGACCGAATTCAGCCGAAGCCACTCCAAACTGGTCGGTTGTGGTCGCTGTCTTGAACACTTTGTTGCCGCGAGAGTCCTCGAGTTCAAATGTGAGCGGACGCTTCGCCGCTGCCTCATGATCGGCGCGGTCAAGCGCAAGCGCACGCACGTGGATCGTCTGACCGGGCTGGTAAAGTGGCTTCTCAGAAGTGAGCAAAATTGAGACTTTGTCTTCCAGGCGAACGTCCTGAGTAAACTCCGTCGATCCAATCGACGTATTGGCGATATAGCGCAACTTATAGTTTCCAACCATTCCCGCGGGAAAGCGGAATTGCGCTTCTGTGGTTCCACGATGATTCAAACGGCCAGAGAAAAGAGGGCGACGTTTGTCTTCCGCCGGTTTGCCGGCTGCGTCAAGAAGCTGGATTTCGACGGAGCCTCGACCAGGAATGGTGTTGGCATTATCGTTGGAATTGGAATTGGAATCCGTAACAATTACGCGCACGGCGGCCTGGGCGCCAGCGATATAAGACTGTTGTCCCAAAATGTGAATTACCGGCCGGCTCAGGATCTGGGAGATAGACTCCGTTCCTTCCAGTTCAGGCTTCTTCGAGTCGTCATATTCGAAACGGTATCGAACTCGATGCCACACCAGATCATCGATAGCCAGAGGCCTTTCCAGTCGTACCTCACTCTGCAACTGCCCGCGTCGGGCCGTGATTTTTAGTTGCTGCTCAGTGTGCCCGATGGCCTGATCTTCCGGATTCAAGACCTCCACGGTGAATTGTCCTGCTCCTGGATGCAGGGCTTGGTAAGGAATGGTTAGCCGCAACATGCCTTGCGAATAGACTGCAACCGGGGAAGACACAGGAGACGCTGCCTGAAACGGGCGCTCGGAAACGAATCCGAACATTGTAAGAAATGCAGCGACAAGCAGAAGTGTGAATCTGACGAGCGTCTGGTGCCTTTTGCCATAAATCATGGAGTCCTCCGAGACACTTCTATGTGCCAATACTGCGAGACCGTGGAGCAGACGAGGCATGAAGCATCCTCCTTGCGGCAAGCGGCGTGGTCGCCCGCGCCGCGCTTCGTTCGTTCAATCGGAGTTCGCGCTTGAGTGGGAACTTTGCAGATTATTTTTGGAGGGTATTTGGGGGAAGTTACTGCTGGTGCCAGTGCGCCCCGTCTTTACTGGTCCAAACTGTGCCGACGTCCGTAGTCAGCAGGAAGACTGCCACCTCGCTCGCCTGCCCCATAGTCTCATTCTTAGGCTTCGATGGAGCGTCACTCCTGTATGCTGGCGCCAACTCGATGCGGACTGCCTTGCCCGTCCATTGCGGATTGACCTTTTTCCACTTCTTGCCGCCGTTGCGGCTCAGGAAGAGATTGCACGCATTATCGAGAGAAAGAAACCGCTTGCCGTGTGACACATTCGCGGCAACCGGCAGCCCGGACGGTAGCGCAATGGCCCGGTTCATGCTGGGCATTTCTGCAACGACCTGGCCCCCATCGACTTGGCCCAAGTTGGCCGATTCAGTTTGGATCGTTACTGTGGGGCTCGCTGCCTCCACTGCCACCTGTTCTGCCCCCCCCCCTATGTCAAGCACCGGGTGCAGCATGGCAAGTTCGCTCGGATTCAACTCGATCGATTGTTTGCTTGTCCTGAAGCCACTTGCCGTCGCTGTTAACTCGTACTCTCCAGCGGGTAGCTCCGTCAGATGGAAGCTGCCATCCGTGCCGGTCGTTGTCTGTCGCGTCTCGCCGCTCGCATCGCGCAGCATTACTGTCACTCCCGCGACGATAGCACCTGTTCGGTCCGTGATGCGGCCGGAGACTTGGGCGAGCGTCTTGTCATATCCGCTCGCTTGATCAATCATCAGTCCACCCAGGTCTTTTTTCTTGGTTAAACTATTTTGTGACGCTGCGGTTTTCGTGTCTGCGGGCTGGAGCTGTTGCAGATTCGTAACGCTCCGGCCATTCAACGGCAATTCGGACACGATCCCCCCAATCACACCGCCCGCAGATCCCCCCGCATGGCCGGCCGGAACGGAGACAGAAGGAGCAGCCGCCGTTGGCTGTGGAGCCTCGACGTTTGCGGCTCTTGATACGGTTAAACTCGAGCCGGCTGCGTGGTGGTTCTCTTGCCGGGAAGGGTTCGACGACAACGCATTGCGCTCGGAGCTCTTCTTTGAGCTTTCAGATCGCGCAACTGTCTCTGAGTCAGTGGTTGGCGCAACCGTTGTTTGAGGGATCTGAATGTCCGGCGGTCTTGCACTCGCATTCTGTTGCTGGATCTCTGGAGTCCGGCTGTGCGGTCGAATATAGAGCAGCACCGCGATCAGTCCGCACGCAAGGGCCGCCACAGGCAGCCCGACCGGCAAGAGTCGGCCCCAGATCCATCCCTTCACCGGCGTTCGCGTAGCTGGTTGTGTCTCCTGATGCGGTTGCATGAAAAACACAACCTTCCGGCACTCCGCGCATTCGGCCAGATGCGCCAGCATCCGCTCGTGTTCCTGCGAGGTAGCTGCGCCCTCGACGAACAGACTGAGCTGGTCAGCGTCTGGATGTATCCCGAGTTGGAAATTCCAGTTCACTCTTGACGTTCCTCATCAAGACTGGCCTTATCAAGATCGGCCTTATTAGAGTTCGGGTCACCCTCCGATTTTTGCAGCAAATTACGCAGATTGATATCGACATCCCTGGGATCGGTCCCGAGCGCCTCTTCTGCCGCTCGCCAGCTGAGGCCCCGTGCTCTCAGAGCCCCCATCAGCTGTTTTCGCAGACGTTCGGTTGCGCGCTTCAGTTTGCGACTAATCGTCGCTTCATGAACTCGCAGGACGAGGCTCATCTCATGCAGAGTATGCCGGTCCAGGAAGTAGGCCGAGAGCAGGAAGCGTTCTTCCGCGGAAACGGCGCTCAGGGTCACCTTGATCGCCGCCCGCAAATCCTCTAATTGTTTGAGCTCAAGCTGCTCGGAAACTCGCGCCGCTGGTTCGATCTCGCCTAGCGCGGTTTCCCGGCCGATCTTCCTGTACTGGTTCACGCGGCGTTGCGCCAGGACCGCACGCAACCATCCCATCAACGATCCTCGTCCCGAGTATCGAAGTAGCGGAGACCAGCGCTTGCCTTCGCGTTCCGTCAGCCCGAACAGCTCAGAGTAAAGTGCACTCGCCAAGTCTTCGCCCAACGCCGCCGATCCAGTCATCTCCACAGCAGCTCTGGTCAGCTGTTCGCGATATTGCGCAAGAAAGCGCTGCCACGCGGACTCGCGCCCCAGTGCGCATCCGCGCGCGATGGCAAGCTCCTCCAGGTGCAGAGCCCGCCAGAACACTTCCCGCTGCCGTTCGTTGGCCTGCTTCCCCGGGTCGAGACCGAAATTGTCCCTGGCTCCTATCGTTTCAAGTGCATCGGCAAACTCCGCCTTGCTTAACTCGACCAGCGCCGCACCGGCCACCCGCCAAAGCTCTTCGCCGAGCATTTCGGGCAAAAATCGGCTTTCCGGCCGAAGCTCCACCTCGACCGCGATTCCCTCCGCCAGCGATGCGGCGCAGTCTTCTGCCCTCGTAGGTTCTGTTTGAGTAATGTTGGCAGGCGGAATGTCCACGCACGCCCATTAAATCATATCGCCCCGTCGCGCCCCATCCCTCGGAGATCTAGAGCGGCGGTTTAGATTTTTCATAGCGGTCGAACGGGATCGCACTCGAGTCGAACATACTCGGACCCTGTTCGGGCCATATCCCGGCACCTGCTCGACAATGCGTGCAAGTATTCTCTCCCTCGTTCCCTTGTCACGGTCACTATTCTTTCTTCATGCCACGCATTTGGGATTCTCGCCATATTCGAAGTGCTGAACTTTTTGCTTCGTGCTAGTGCCTCTGGCCGGCACCTTCCGAATCGTGTTTATGGCCCTTCGATCGCAGCGGTGACTTAAAACTTGGAAAGAGGCCCGCTTTGCCACGACCGAACGGGACAGCAATCGCTCAAGTCTTTATGTCATCTTTATGAACTTTTTATGCGCCTTTTACGGCTCTTCCGATGTGATAGCGATTTAGCCACGAAAAGCAATTGTGGATTTAGGCAGAGTGGAACACTCATCGAATCAGCAGAACCGGCCTTCAGCCGGAAAGGATGCGATCTTGAAAATTACAAAAACTCTCCTGCGCAAAGTCACCGCCGTTTTAAGTTTTCCTTCCCTGTTTGCTCTGAGTCTCGCAGTAAGTCAGAGTACGCGCTGTTATGCGCAGGGTCCGACGCAAGCGGATGCGCCAGCAAGAGTGGCAGCCCTGCATGAACCCGCCGCTGTGCCTGTGCCCGGCGCATCGTCCAACCCAACGACCGGTGCATCAAATGGAGCAGCGACCGAAGCCACGCCCGACGTCGCCCCAACTCGCCCCGCCGCCGCTCCCGATCCCGTCAGTCCTGCTGATATCGCCAAAGAGTTGGCGGCCATGAAAGCGCGCATCGAATTGCTCGAAGCCGAATTGAAGAGCCGAGCGCCAGCGCCCGAGACGCCCTTGTTGGCTGTAACTCCCGCAAGAACGCCAGAGGTCGTACCCGCTGTCGCACCCACCACCACATCGGCAGCCGTATCCGCGCAAGCCATAGCGGCGCAACCCTCAAGCGATTCAGCCGCGCCCGCGAAAAAAGGAAAAATCGAGCCCTTCTCCGATTGGGATTGGACTTGGCTCAACGGCAACCCGCGCAACAAAGACACCGCCTTCGACTCGAAATTCTTCACCCCCGAAATCCGCGCCGATGTCACCTACACCTACGATTTCAACAAACCAATCGACAACTCCATGGGCGGATCGAGCGAACTCTTCCGCTCCAACGAAATCCAACTCGAGCAGCTCGGCATCGGCGGCGACTTCCACTACGACAACGTTCGCGCCCGCTTCATGACCCAGTTCGGCATGTACTCCACCGCAACCGTCCGCAATGACCCCAGCTATTCCAAAGGCCAATGGACTATCAACGACGCCGACCGCTACCTCGCCGAAGCCTACGGCGGCTATCACATCAACGCGCTGAATGGGATCAACGTCGATGCCGGAATTTTCCTGTCTTACATAGGTCTGTTCAGCTACTACAACTTCGACAACTGGGCCTATCAGCCTTCATACGTATCTTCCAACACCCCCTGGTTCTTCGAAGGTGTTCGCATACAGATCTTCCCCACACCTCACTTCAAAATTGAACCTTGGATCATCAACGGATGGCAATCGTACGGCTCGTCCAACTCACGCAAAGGACTGGGTGGACAGATCAAGTGGACTCCCAGACCCTGGATAAACTTGATTTCCAATAACTACGGCCTCGGCCACGACGACCTGTACATACCGAATCGTGGTCGTATCCACACCGACAACAGCGTCGAGATCAAATACTACGACCATCCCGAGAGGTTCCTCGACAAGATGGCCTTCTCCTTCACCGGCGACCTGGGCTGCGAATTCGGCCCCAGCACCGCCACCCTGGCAGGCGTCAGTTGCCACCGTGATAAGCGCGACGCCCTCGCCCAACCCAGTGCCAATTTTCCCCAAGGTGGAATCGACCCCAAGCAGAGCTTCGTCGGCTGGATGCTCTACAACCGCACTTGGTTCAAGAAAGACACCCACGGCCTAACCATCGGCGGCGGCATGATTAACAATCCCGGACGCTATCTGGTCCTGCTTCCGCCCATCAACGGCGAAACCGCCTCCTCCGCGGCCATCAACGCGCCCTATTTCACCGGCAACCCGGGCGATCCCTTCAAGGCTTGGGATACCTCGATCACCTACGACTACATGCCCCGGCAATGGCTCACCTTCCGCTGGGAATACGACTACCGTCACGCCAGCGTCCCCTATTGGTCGGGTCGCGGCGGAGTCACTCCTCCCGGCTCCGGTGGCGTGCCCTACACCAACAACGGTTTCCCCCAGTACTACGCGTGCATGAACGGAGGCAACACCGGCTTCGGAAATAACTCGGCATTGTCAACGACCGCAAACTTATCCCTGGCGCAAACCGCTTGCGCATCGCAAGGCAGCACCCTATGGCAACCCGATCTTCGCCGAGACGAAAGCCTCATCGACATCGACATCATGGTCAAGTTCTAAACTATGCGTTCTACACTATTTGCGATCCCGTCGCCTCTGGGTGGCGATAAAAGCCCAAACTCTAACCTGTCATCCTGAGCGGAGTCTGGGCCATGCGCGAAGCGAATGGCTCAGCGGAGTCGAAGGATCCCTACCCCTCGCGAGTTCTCCAACTCGAGGGACCATCCTGACGCTCGGCCTTTTTGTACGGCGTCTTTATGACTTCCTTACGAACTCCTTACCCCGTTTTTACGGTGCAACCGATCTAATGAGAGAGTGACGCAAGCCACCTCGCTGTCCGCAACAGCGTGAACCTTGCTCATGCCGCGCGCATCTTCGAGGACAGGAGATCCACCATGCAAGACGCCATCTTTGTTGCAGCAACTATAGCTTTTTTCGCACTATCGCTCGCTTATGTGAAGTTCTGCGATCGCATTCGCTGAAGGAAAAATCTCAGACAAGAAGCTGACACTGCTTTTGAATCTGAGATTGCTTTGGGGTGGCACTTCAGCCTTTGGGTGGCGCAGCGCTTCAGCGCTGCGATACAAGCCCTGTTTTCATTGCGGCTTCACCCGCTGAGGTAATCCATTTTCCAAGAGGAAAAAATTCGACGCACCGCTGCTTAGGGAAGGGCACGAGTTTCACGCGTGCCGTCACGTCGCTGAAAAGATCCCGCGCTTTAGCGCCTGAGGGTGCCTCTGGCGCGGGCCACGACTTCTTCCGCAACTTCTCTTAGCCGCTGAAGGGGCGGTAACAACTATGAATGCCGAATCAATCATCATGCTACTCATAAGCGCCGGGCTAATGGTCTACCTCCTCTACGCCCTGCTGCGACCGGAGAAATTCTGAAATGACAAGCAACGGCTGGCTCCAGATATTTCTCTTCCTCGCCCTGATCCTCGCGATCACCAAGCCCCTGGGCGTCTTCATGGCCCGCGTCTTCAGCGGCGAGCGCACCTTCCTCGATCCCGTCCTTCGCCCCGTCGAGCGCCTGCTCTATCGCCTCACCGGCGTCGACGAGCAACACGAAATGCGCTGGACGGAATACGCCTTCACCATGCTCCTCTTCAGCGGAGCCACCATGCTCTTGCTCTACCTGATCGAGCGCGCTCAACAATTACTTCCCTGGTTAAATCCGCAGAAATTCGCCGCTATCGCCCCGACGCTCGCCTTCAATACCGCCGCCTCCTTCACCACTAACACCAACTGGCAGAACTATTCCGGCGAATCCACCATGAGCTATCTCACGCAAATGGCTGGCCTCGCCTACCACAATTTCGCATCCGCGGCCGTCGGCATCGCGCTCGCCATCGCCTTCGTTCGTGGCACCTCGCGTACAGAAAAAGATACCATCGGCAATTTCTGGGTCGATATGACCCGCTCCACTCTCTGGGTCCTGCTCCCCGCCTGCATCGTCTACGCGCTGCTCCTCGTCTCCCAGGGAGTAGTCCAGAATTTCAAGCCCTACGACACCGCCAAGCTAGTCGAATCGCAACAGGTCCAAAAGACTGGAACCGACGGCAAGCCCATGGTCGATCAAAGCGGCAAGCCCGTGATGGACACCGTTACCGATCAGACCATCGCGCAAGGCCCCGTCGCTTCTCAGGAAGCAATCAAAATGCTGGGCACCAACGGCGGCGGATTCTTCAACGCCAACAGCTCCCATCCCTTCGAAAATCCCACGCCCCTGAGCAACTTCCTCCAGATGCTCTCCATATTTGCGATCCCGGCTGGTCTTACCTACACCCTCGGCCGGATGACCGGCTCCCCTCGCCACGGCTGGGCCGTATGGGCCGCAATGGCGTTCCTTTTCCTCTGCGGAGTGTCAGCCGCCTACTGGGCCGAGGCCCGCGGCAATCCTCTCCTCCACGGCGTCGACCAGACCGCAACCGCGCAACAGTCCGGCGGCAACATGGAAGGCAAAGAAGTCCGCTTCGGCATCGCCAATTCCGCCCTCTTCGCCACCGTCACCACCGACGCGAGCTGCGGCGCCATCAACGGCGCCCACGATTCCTTTACTCCCCTCGGCGGAATGATTCCTCTCGTCAACATCATGCTCAGCGAGACCGTTTTCGGCGGAGTAGGAGCCGGCCTCTACGGCATCCTTATATATGTCGTTCTCTCCGTCTTCATCGCCGGACTCATGGTCGGTCGTACTCCCGAGTATCTCGGCAAGAAAATCGAAGCCTACGACGTGAAGATGGCCATGCTGGTCACGCTAGTCTTTCCGCTCATCATTCTCGTGCTCACAGGAATTTCATCGGTCGAAGGCTTCGGCACTTCAAGCATCACCAACGCCGGCCCCCACGGCCTTACCCAGATTCTCTACGCCTTCACCTCCATGGCCGGCAATAACGGTTCCGCCTTCGCAGGCTTGAATGGCAACACGCTCTGGTACAACTCCGCCGGAGCCGTCACCATGCTCGTCGGCCGTTTCTTCATGATCATCCCCATGCTGGCCATCGCCGGCAACCTGGCCAAGAAGAAAGCGGTCCCCGAGTCCGCCGGCACCTTCCCGGTCACCACTCCTCTGTTTTCACTTCTTCTGGTGTCCGTGATCGTGATCGTAGGAGCGCTCACATTTTTCCCGGCCCTCAGTCTGGGGCCTGTACTTGAACACCTGCTGATGATGGCGGGAAAAACTTTCTAACTGGAAATTATTGACGCAAAGCGTCTGAAGAGAAACATGGCAGAGAAAAAAAGCAAAAGCTTGTGGGACGCAAAAATTATCCGGCGCGCGCTTGTCGACGCCCTCGTCAAACTCGATCCCCGCACCATGATGAAGAATCCCGTCATGTTCGTGGTCGAGGTCGGCAGCGTAGTCACCACCTTACTGCTGTTTCGCGAGAAGCAGAGCTTCGCCTTCAATCTCCAGATCACCCTCTGGCTCTGGTTCACCGTGCTCTTCGCCAATTTCGCCGAAGCCATGGCCGAGGGCCGCGGCAAAGCCCAGGCCGACACCCTGCGCAAAGCGCGCTCCGAAACCGTCGCCAATCGCCTGCTCCCGAACGGCAAGACTGAAACCGTCCCCAGCGCCAACTTGCGTTCCGGCGATATCGTGATGGTCGCCGCCAGCGAACTTGTCCCCGGCGATGGCGAAATCATCGAAGGTGTCGCTTCCGTCGACGAATCCGCCATCACCGGCGAATCCGCTCCCGTCATCCGCGAAGCCGGAGGCGATCGCTCCGCCGTCACCGGTGGCACCCGCGTGCTCTCCGACTTCATCAAAATTCGCATCACTTCCAACCCCGGCGAAACTTTCCTCGATCGCATGATCGCCCTGGTCGAAGGCGCCGAGCGTCAAAAGACTCCGAACGAAATCGCGCTCAACATTTTGCTGGCAGGCCTAACCATCATCTTCCTTCTAGCCGTAGTCACCCTCCAGCCCTTCGCCGTCTACTCTGGATCGCCGCAAACCGTCTTCGTCCTCGTCTCGCTGCTGGTCTGTCTCATTCCCACGACCATCGGCGGCTTGCTCTCCGCGATCGGCATCGCCGGCATGGATCGCCTCGTCCAGCACAATGTCCTGGCCATGTCCGGCCGTGCCGTAGAAGCCGCCGGAGACGTCAACACTTTGCTCCTCGATAAAACCGGCACCATCACCCTAGGCAATCGCCAGGCCGCCGAATTCATCGCTGCTCCCGGCATCACCGACGCCGAAATGGCCGACGCCGCCCAACTTTCCTCGCTCGCCGACGAAACTCCCGAAGGCCGCTCCATCGTCGTCCTCGCCAAAGAAAAATACGCCCTGCGCGGCCGCGAACTCTCTTCCCACGAAGCCGTCTTCGTCCCCTTCACCGCGCAAACTCGCATGTCCGGCGTCAACCTCGATGGCCGCGAGATTCGCAAAGGCTCCGTCGATGCCATCGTCAAATATCTCCGCCAGTTCGATACTTCGCTCCCCCGCGAAATTCAAGCCGTAGTCGAGCAGATCGCGCGCTCCGGAGGCACTCCCTTGGTAGTCGCCGAAAATCAGCGCGCCCTCGGCGTTATCTACCTCAAAGACATCGTCAAAGGCGGCATGCGCGAGCGCTTCAATCAACTCCGCGCCATGGGCATCAAGACCGTCATGATCACCGGAGACAATCCCCTGACCGCCGCCGCCATCGCGCGAGAAGCCGGAGTAGACGATTTTCTAGCCGAAGCAACTCCCAAGGACAAAATGGATCTGATTCGCCGCGAGCAAGGCGAAGGCAAACTAGTCGCCATGACCGGAGACGGCACCAACGATGCTCCCGCCTTGGCTCAAGCCGACGTAGGCGTGGCCATGAACACCGGCACGCAAGCCGCAAAAGAAGCCGGCAACATGGTTGACCTCGATTCGAATCCCACCAAGCTCATCGAAGTAGTCGCCATCGGCAAACAATTGTTGATGACCCGTGGCGCCCTCACCACTTTCTCCATCGCCAACGACGTCGCCAAATATTTCGCCATCATCCCCGCCATGTTTGCTGGAACCTTCCCCGTCTTGAATGCACTCAACATCATGCATCTCCAGACGCCGCAATCGGCGGTGCTTTCAGCCGTGATCTTCAACGCGCTCATCATCGTCGCTCTCATACCGTTGGCGTTGCGCGGGGTCGCCTACAAAGCCATGAGCGCCGAATCCCTGCTCCGCCGCAACCTCCTCGTCTACGGATTCGGCGGCCTGATCGTCCCCTTCATCGGCATCAAGCTGATCGACATGTTCATCACCGGAGTCAAACTGATATAGGAAATTCCATGAAAAAAAATCTAATCACGGCTGTCCTAATGACCATAGCAACCACTGTCCTCCTGGGAATCCTCTATCCCCTGCTAATCACCGGACTAGCCCAACTCTTCTTCCCCCAGCAAGCAAACGGCGAACTGATCAAAGCAAAAGATGGAACCGTCATCGGCTCGCGCCTCATCGGCCAGCCCTTTTCCGGACCAGGCTACTTCCACTCCCGTCCCTCCGCTGCCGGCGCCGCAGGTTACGACGCCAGCGCCTCCAGCGGTTCCAACCTAGGCCCCACCAATACCCAGTTGATCGCTCGCGTCACCGGAGACGTCACAAAACTGCACGCCGAAAATCCCAACACTCCCATCCCCATCGATCTAGTGACCACCTCCGGCTCCGGCCTCGATCCAAACATCTCCCCAGCCGCCGCAGCATTCCAGATCCATCGCGTAGCCTCCGAACGGAAAATCCCCGAAGCCGAAGTAGCGCAACTGGTCCAAGCGAACTCCGAAAATCGTCAATGGGGATTTCTAGGCGAACCCCGAGTCAACGTCCTAGAACTGAATCTTGCGCTCGATGCCCGCTACGGCCGAGTTCATTAGAAGTCCGCTTTGTGAGAGGGGTTTTGATCCTCTATCCCAAGGATCGACCGAAACTTGGCGTCCCGCCGGGCTTCATTTTCAGCTGGCGGGCGGCCGAATGCTGTAAATGCGGCGACTCGTCCCCGAAGTTGGCTCGGGGGGGTACCTCGTAGGCAATGAGAAACGCGTTTGTGTCTCCGAATGGAGTAGTTCCCGGTTGGTCAGCAAACCAGTAGTAATCAAGCCAGGCGGCGGATAAGTAACGAAAAGTCGGCATCTCGTCAGGAAATCAAGCACTGACGAGACGGGCGCTTTAGCGGTACTGATTCACAATCTGTTAGACCGCTGCCGTGATAATTAGCGAGTTAGAAGTACTTTCAACGACATGGAAGAGTACGGACGGCACTGCAGGTTTCCTAAGCTTTCCGATGCTCGTGCGCGGCGACGCTTCCGCCTTTGCCAGGCTCATTTTTCTTGAGTAGGAA
>Ga0210396_10000957_pt1 | contig 33020 bp, 23 predicted proteins | sample IncBWH17OmetaG_FD_155466 | JGI IMG/M metagenome (GOLD analysis project Ga0210396, IMG submission 155466) | Forest soil microbial communities from Barre Woods Harvard Forest LTER site, Petersham, Massachusetts, United States - Inc-BW-H-17-O ...
CGCCGGGGCCGCCGGGTCCCGAGCCACCCGGTCCGCCGGGTCCGCCCGGTCCGCCGGGTCGGCCCGGTCCCGGCCCACCCGGGTTATTAACTGCGGGTGGACGCTGGACGATAGTCGGTCCGTTATTGATAGTCGGCGGTGTTAACACCGAGCCGTGGCACGCGTTCCAGTCCCAGTTTGTGCCCCACGACGGGTCCCAAAAATCCCCTGGGCACCAATTCGGTATGGGTTGCGCGTGAGCTTCGGTTACGGCGCCTAGACCGGCCAAGCCAAAGCCGGCGGCCACTACTGCTGTTGCGGCAAAGCAGCTTGCGAACTTGTTCATGGCGCTATCGATACCGGGGCAAGCTATGCGCCCACCCAGCAGATCCTTGCGCTCAGATGAGCAATTGCCGGTGTTGTTCACCCCGTCATGCTGCAGCAAGCCGCCTTATGTCTGGCAGGTTTGGCACCAAAAGACGTTTCGGCCTTCCAGTTCGGCAGTGCGGATCGTGGTCCCGCACACCCGGCACGGGTCCCCGGCGCGCCGGTACACGTACGTGCGCGGCCGGCCGGGGCCGTAAGACGGTGCACCGTGGTCATGCTCGGGGCGGACCACAATGATCTTGCCGCGCCGCAAACCGATCTTCATTAAGTCCACCAAGTCGATCCATGCGGCGGCGAACTCCGCTTCACCAATGGCACGGCCGGCCCGGTACGGGTCGATGCCATGGCGGAACAGTAGCTCGTTCCGGTAGACGTTGCCGACGCCGGCGATAATCGTCTGGTCCATCAGCAGCGCGCCAATTGGTCTGCGCGACTTGGTGATTCGTGCCCACGGCCACGCCGGGTCGGCGTCGCGACGGAGCGGGTCAGGCCCGAGCCGAGACACCACGTCGGCGACCTGCGCGTCGTCGAGAAGTTCGCAGACCGTCGGGCCACGCAAGTCGGTCCCATACTCGGCGCCGACCATCCGCATCCGCACCTGCCCGACCGGAGCCGGCATCGCTTCCTCGGGCGGCCGTGCCCATTCGGTGAAGGTTCCGTACAGCCCGAGATGTACATGCACGGTCGAGCCGCCGACGTAATGGTGGAACAAATGCTTACCCCACGCGCTCGCGCGTCGCAGCACCTGACCATCGACCGCGGATGCCGCCGCAGCGAACCGACCCTGCGGACTCGAGACCGCCACTGCCGCACCGGCATATCGACGCTGGTGCAGCCGGGCCAGTCGATGCAGGGTATGCCCTTCGGGCACGCCTGGTCTTAACTCGCCGCGCCGGGTACCGGCGGGGCCTGATGGGTGCGTTCGTATTCGGCCAGGATGTCGATACGCCGTTGGTGCCGTTCAGCTTTCGACCACGGTGTGGTTAGGAAGGCATCGACGAAGGACAACGCCTCCTCGACGGTGTGCATGCGGCCGCCGATTCCGATCAGCTGCGCGTTGTTGTGCTGCCGCGCCAACGACGCCGTCTCGACGCTCCACGCCAGCGCGCAGCGGGCGCCCGGCACCTTGTTTGCCGCGATCTGCTCCCCGTTGCCCGATCCGCCGAGCACGATGCCCAGGCTGTCGGGGTCGGCCACCGTGCGCGTGGCCGCGGCGATGCAAAACGCTGGGTAATCGTCTTCGGGGTCATAGTTGAAGGCCCCGCAGTCGATCGGCTCGTGCCCGGTCTTCTTCAGGTGGTCGATGATCTGCTGTTTGAGCTCGAATCCGGCATGGTCAGAACCGAGGTACACGCGCATGCCCGCAATCCTTACCTGCCGGTGCTCGGCGACGCAATGCGGGGCCGCCCGACCGGTCTAGTCGAATTCGGGCTTCTCGGTACGGCTCCGCTTGAGCTCCCAGAAGTGGGGATAGGCCGCGAAGGTCACCGAGGCGTCCCACAGCTTGCCGGCCTCCTCGCCGCGCGGAATCTTGGACAGCACCGGGCCGAAGAACGCCACACCGTTGACGTGGATGGTCGGTGTGCCGACATCGTCGCCGACGGCGTCCATCCCGGCGTGATGGCTCTTGCGCAGGGCGTCGTCATAGGCGTCGGTGGTGGCGGCATCGGCCAGTTCAGGGGGCAAACCCACCTCGGCGAGGGACTGCTTGATGACGTCGTCCAGGTCTTTGTTGTCCTGGTTGTGGATGCGGGTGCCCATCGCGGTGTAAAGCGGCGCGAGCACCTCAGCGCCGTGGGCTTGCTCGGCGGCAATCGCCACCCGGACCGGGCCGAATGCCTTCGCCAACCGTTCGCGGTATTCGTCGGGAAGTCCCTCGCGGTTCTCGTTGAGCACCGCCAGGCTCATCACCCGGAAATTCACCTCGATGTCGCGGACCTTTTCCACCTCCAGGATCCAGCGTGAGGTGATCCAGGCCCACGGGCACAGTGGATCGAACCAAAAATCGGCAACTGACTTCTCAGGCATGGGAATCCTCTCCTCGACGGCCGGCTAACCGTCCAGCACAACCCTAGCCGCGGCGCTCCTGTTCCCGTCGCCGGCACCGATTGCCCGGCCAGCGAGCGGTGGGTTTCACCAGCCGCTTAAGTTGGACACGTGGCCTTACCGAACCTCACCCGCGACCAAGCCGCCGAACGCGCCGCGCTGATCACCGTCGACAGTTACCGGATCGACCTCGACCTCACCGACGGCAACGGTGGGCCGGGCGAACGGGTCTTCCGGTCGATCACCACCGTGGAGTTCGCTGCGCTCCCCGGCGCCGACACCGTCATCGACATCGCCGCCGACAAGATTCACCGCGCCACCCTCAACGGCCGCGAGCTGGACGTGTCCGGTTACGACGAGTCGATCGGTATCGAGCTGACCGGTCTGGCGGAACGCAACGTCGTCGTGGTCGACGCAGACTGCCGCTACTCGAACACCGGGGAGGGCCTGCACCGCTTCGTCGACCCAGTCGACAGCGAGGTGTATTTGTACTCGCAGTTCGAAACCGCCGACGCCAAGCGGATGTTCGCCTGCTTCGACCAACCCGACCTCAAAGCGGTATTCCACGTTTCGGTCACCGCGCCGCAGCACTGGCAGGTCGTCTGCAACGGTGCCGCGGTGAGCGTCGACGGCGGCGTGCACATGTTTGCCACCACACCGCGGATGAGCACCTACCTGGTGGCGCTCATCGCGGGCCCGTATGCGCGCTGGGACGACAGCTACAGCGACGAACACGGCGAGATTCCGCTGGGTATCTTCTGCCGGGCCACGCTCGCGGAATTCATGGATGCCGAGCGGCTGTTCACCCAGACTAAGCAAGGATTTGGCTTCTATCACAAGAACTTTGGCGTGCCGTATGCATTCGGCAAATACGACCAGCTGTTCGTCCCGGAGTTCAACGCCGGCGCGATGGAGAACGCCGGCGCCGTGACGTTCCTGGAGGACTACGTCTTCCGCAGCAAGGTCACCCGCGCGTCGTACGAGCGTCGCGCCGAAACCGTGCTGCACGAGATGGCTCACATGTGGTTCGGCGACCTGGTCACCATGCGGTGGTGGGACGACCTCTGGCTCAACGAGTCGTTCGCCACGTTCGCCTCGGTGCTGTGCCAAAGCGAGGCAACCGAATTCACCGAAGCCTGGACGACATTCGCCAACGCCGAAAAGTCGTGGGCCTACCGCCAAGACCAACTACCGTCGACGCATCCGGTGGCCGCCGATATTCCGGACTTGGCCGCCGTAGAGGTCAACTTCGACGGCATCACCTACGCCAAAGGTGCCAGCGTGCTCAAGCAACTGGTGGCCTATGTCGGCCTCGAGCACTTCCTGGCCGGCCTGCGCGACTACTTCCGCGCTCACGCGTTCAACAACGCCACGTTTGATGATCTACTGTCCGCGCTCGAAACAGCCTCTGGCCGTGACTTATCCGACTGGGGCCGACAGTGGCTGAAGACGACCGGCCTGAACACGCTGCGCGCGGATTTCGACATCGACACCGACGGGCGGTTCACCCGGTTCGCGGTGGCGCAGAGCGGCGCTGCACCCGGTGCGGGCGAGACACGCGTACACCGGCTCGCGGTGGGGATTTACGACGACGATGGCAGCGGCAAGCTGGTACGGATCCACCGTGAGGAACTCGACATCAGCGGCGAAAGCACGGAAGTGCCTGCCCTGGTTGGTGTTTCGCGAGGTCGGTTGGTGTTGGTCAACGACGACGACCTGACCTACTGCTCGCTTCGGCTCGATCCTGAGTCTCTGCAGACCGCGCTGGAACGCATCGCCGACATCGCCGAGCCGCTGCCGCGCACCCTGGTGTGGTCGGCGGCGTGGGAGATGACCCGCGACGCCGAGTTGCGCGCCCGCGACTTCGTGTCACTTGTCACCGGCGGCGTTCATGCCGAGACGGAAGTCGGTGTGGCGCAGCGGCTGCTGTTGCAGGCGCAGACAGCGCTGGGTTCGTACAGCGACCCAGACTGGGCCCGTTCAGAGGGCTGGCCGGCATTCGCGGACCGGCTGCTGGAGCTGGCACGCGGCGCACAGGCCGGCTCTGACCATCAGCTGGCCTTCGTCAACGCACTGTGCTCATCGGTGCTGTCGACCCGGCATGTCGTGGTGCTGGCCGACCTGCTCGACCACGACCCCGCCGACTTGGGACTGACCGGCCTGTCGATCGACACCGATCTGCGTTGGCGCATCGTCACTGCGCTGGCCGCTGCCGGCGACATCGACGCCGACGGCCCGGAGACGCCGTTCATCGATGCCGAGGTCCAGCGCGACCCGACGGCTGCCGGCAGGCGGCAAGGCGCGCAAGCCGCGGCGGCGCGGCCGCAGTTGGCCGTCAAGGACAAGGCGTGGAGCCAGGTGATGGAGGACGACACGCTGCCCAACATCACCGCCCGCTCGATCATCGGCGGTTTCGTCGAGCCCGGCCAGGCCGAGCTACTCAAGCCGTTCACCGAGCGCTACTTCGCGGCGATCCGCGGCGTGTGGCAACGCCGCTCGAGTGAGGTCGCGCAGACGGTGGTGATCGGTCTGTACCCGTCGCTGGACATCAGCGACGACGGCATCGCGGCCGCCGACCGGTTTCTTGCCGACCCGGAGCTACCTCCGGCGCTGCGCCGCTTGGTGCTCGAGGGCCGCGCCGGTATCGAGCGGTCGCTGCGGGCGCGTCGGTTCGACGGTGGCGCGGCGGCCTGAAGCCAAACAGAGCGCTAGGCCGGCGAGATGCCGGCGCTGGTCACCCGAATCGCGCTGACCAGACCGTCGATCAGTTCGCCGTCCTTCAGCGCCGACGCCGCGGCGGCCACGCCGAGGGGCGCGGACGACTCGACGCCGCGGCCGCGGACCTCCGAGCCATAGACCACCTCGATCGCGTGCTGGTCTGGTGAGACGGCGATCAGCACTGCGTTGTTCGGCGTCGGCACCTTGCCCAGGATCTCGCGTGCTCGCGCCGCGGTGTCGCCGCCCAGATCGCCGATGTAGACGGCGAACCGTGCACCCGCGGCCCGCGACCCGTAGGTCAGCGCGTCGTCCAGGATGACCAGCTCGCTGATCGGAAACGGGTAGTGCACCGACACCTCTCCGGGTTCGGTGACCCCGGAGATCCGCCCGCTGGTGGTGATGACCGAGCCGTTGGGCAGCTCGGCGGGCTGGATGGTTGCGACTTCACCACTTGCCACTTGCGCCACCTCCCACGCTGACTTCCGGCGCGCCGTGCCCAGCATGCGTTCCGTGACCGAAGACCTCGTCGGTGGCCGCCCACAGGATCGGCGGATGCGTCCATGGCTCGGACATTTTGTAGGTCGCCGGGTGCGGTCCCTTATGTGACCAGATCAGCGCGGCCAGGACGATGACCAGCAGCAACGGGATGCCCACGAAGTAGGCGTGGATTTCCAAAGTGCTCACGACGCAAACCGTATCCCACCGGGGATCACTTCACCGGGTTAGGCCGCGCCTTCCCAGCGCGCCGCTACGCCGCGCGCATCGTCGCCGGCTACGCCGCGCCTTCGCCAAGGTATCGCGCCCACGCCGGGTCGAGTTCTTTGACCGTCGACAGCAGCCGCCAATGCTGGCCCTTCGGTGAGGTCGGCGACAACCGCAGCGACCAGCCGAGCTCGGTGAGCAATTTGTCACCTTTTCGGTGGTTGCAGGTCGAGCAGCACGCCACGCAGTTCTCCCAGGAATGATCGCCGCCGCGGCTGCGCGGCACCACATGGTCGACGGTGTCGGCCTTGGCCCCGCAGTAGGCACAACAGAAGCGGTCACGGTGCATCAGTGCCGCCCGGGTCATCGGCACGCGAGCCCGGTACGGCACCCGGACGTAAGTCCGCAGCCGGATCACCGACGGCAACGCGATCGATCTGGTCGCCGAATGAATGACGGGCCCGGATGGGTCGTCATGCACAACCTCGGCTTTGCCGCAGATCAGCATGATGACCGCCCGCCGGACGGGCAAGGCGGTCAATGGCTCGTAGGTCGAGTTCAGCAGCAACACACGCCGGCGATTCCAGATCGATCCGGCCTCATGCGCAACCGGCGAGTGGTCGACCCGGGGAACGCTGGAGACACTGTGCAGGCTTGGGCCGGTCACGGGCCCGGTTAGCCCTGCCGCGGCCCCTGAACTGCGGTGGCTGCGGCGCTTTTTACCCTGCGCCATACGTCCTCCGCCGACCAGTCCACCACGATTCGGCAGCGATCGCACGCCAAATTGGCCGGTGTTGGCTGGTCAATCCGGTGAACAGCCGGTGGCAAGTTCCGCGACGACGGGTGACACGGCACCGGCCGTCGGTCCCGATGCCCCACAATGGAGGGCGATGGAACAAGTCAAACAATCCTTTTACGACGCTGTCGGTGGCGCAGACACCTTCCGCGCGATCGTGTCGCGCTTTTACCAACTGGTCGCCGAAGACGAAATTCTGCGTCGCGTGTATCCGCTGGACGACCTGGCGGGCGCCGAGGAGCGGCTGCGGATGTTCCTCGAGCAGTACTGGGGCGGCCCGCGAACGTACTCCGATCAGCGTGGCCATCCCCGGTTGCGGATGCGGCACGTTCCATTCCAGATCGGCCCGTTCGAGCGCGACGCCTGGCTGCGCTGTATGCGCACCGCGATCGCATCGATTGACTCCGACACCCTCGACGACGCACATCGCAAGGAGTTGCTCGAATACCTGGAGATGGCCGCGCACTCTCTGGTGAATTCCGCGTTCTGATGAGCTCCCAACAACGTGAGCCGTGGTGGGCGCGCGCGGTGTTCTATCAGGTGTATCCACGGTCATTCGCCGACGGCGACGGGGACGGCGTCGGCGACCTGGACGGTGTGGTGTCTCGGCTGGACTATCTGGACCGACTCGGCGTCGACGCAATCTGGTTCAGCCCGATCATGGTGTCTCCGATGGCCGACCACGGCTACGACGTGGCGGACCCACGGGACATCGACCCGTTGTTCGGCGACCTGGCCGCTTTTGAGCGACTGATCGGCGCAGCCCATGAGCGCGGCATCAAGATCACCATGGATTTGGTGCCCAACCACACCAGCTCTGAGCATCCCTGGTTTCAAGAGGCGCTGGCCGCCCAACCGGGCAGTGCCGCCCGGAACCGCTACATCTTCCGCGACGGTCGCGGAACCGGTGGGGCGGAGCCGCCTAACAACTGGCAGTCCGTGTTCGGTGGGCCGTCCTGGACTCGGATCGTCGAGCCGGACGGTAATCCGGGCCAGTGGTACTTGCACCTCTTCGACGTCGAACAGCCGGACCTCAACTGGGACAACCACGAGGTCTTCGACGACCTCGAGAAGACGTTGCGATTTTGGCTGGAGCGCGGCGTTGACGGCTTCCGCATCGACGTCGCACACGGGATGGCCAAACCGCCCGGCCTTCCGGACACCGATGTCGAAATGCGCCCGCGGATGCTCAGCGACGGCGATCCACGGTTCAATCACGCAGGCGTGCATGAGATCCACCGCAACATCCGCCGGGTGATGAATGATTATCCGGAGGCGGTAAGCATCGGCGAGGTCTGGGTTTTCGACAACGCCAGTTGGGCTGAGTACTTGCGCGCCGACGAGCTGCACCTGGGTTTCAATTTCCGTATGGTGCGCGCCGAATTCGACATCGCCGACATCCACGATGCAATCGAGAACACCCTGGCCGCGGCAGCGATTGAAAATGCCACTCCCACATGGACATTGGAAAACCACGATGTCGAACGTGGACCCAGCCGCTACGGCGGGGGCGCCGTCGGACTTGATCGAGCCCGAGCGCTGGCGATGGTGACACTCGCCCTGCCTGGCGCGGTGTTCCTCTACAACGGGCAAGAGCTGGGGCTGCCCAATGTCGAGTTGCCCGACGAAGCGCTGCGGGATCCGACGTGGGAACGCTCGGGGCATACCGTACGCGGCCGCGACGGGTGCCGCATTCCGATTCCATGGAGCGGCGACACTCCCCCGTTCGGGTTCTCCGCATCGCCCGACAGCTGGCTGCCGACGCCGCCGGACTGGGCGACGCTGACCGTCGAAAAGCAGCTCAACGAAACCGACTCGACGTTGTCGTTCTTCCGGCACGCACTCGAAATACGCCGTGCGCGTGCGGAGTTCACCGGAAACCGGGTCGAGTGGCTGGCTGCACCGCGAGGCGCGCTGGTGTTCGCCCGCGGTGACGATGGTCTGCGTTGCGCGTTGAACACTGGCAAGCGGGCGGTAGCGCTGCCTGACGGCGAGCTGATTCTGGCCAGCGCGCCGTTGATCGACGGAAAGTTGCCGCCCAATGCGGCCGCCTGGCTGGTGTAGGCGCCATCCGCGACTTTATAAATGACCCATGAGCTACGCGTGGACAGTCATCGGAGCGGGACCTGCGGGAATCGCCGCAGTAGGGAGACTTCTCGATCACGGGATAGCACCCGAGGAGATCGCCTGGGTCGATCCTGCCTTCGCCGCAGGCGATCTCGGCGCGAAGTGGCGATCGGTTTCGAGTAACACTCAGGTCGGCTTGTTCCAGAGCTATTTGCATGGCTCTTCCGCATTTCGGTTCTCATCAGCACCTCCGATGCCGCTGGGGGAAGTAGACCCCGACGAGACCTGCGCGCTCGCGTTGGTCGCCGACCCTTTGGTGTGGATTACCGAGCACCTGCGTCAACGGGTGCAGACATTTAAGACGACGGCGACCGCTCTCTTCTTGGAAAGAAGGCGGTGGCGAATCGAAACGCCGCTGCAGGAGCTCACCTCCAAGAACGTCATCCTCGCGGTTGGAGCAGTTCCCAAGAAACTCTGCTATCCCCTGCTGACGGAGATTCCAGTGGAAGTCGTCCTGGATCCCGAAAAGCTCGCGGACGAGCCGCTGGAAAATGCCACGGTTGCGGTGTTTGGTTCTTCCCACTCGTCGATGATCGCGTTGCCAAATCTCTTGCGTCATCCCGTCAAGCAGGTCATCAACTTCTACCGAAGCCCGCTCACATACGCCGTCTACCTAGATGACTGGATCCTGTTCGACGATTCCGGCCTCAAAGGGCGAGCGGCTGACTGGGCGCGAGAAAATATCGACGGGGTGTATCCAGACCGCCTGGAGCGGTGCTGGGTTTCGAGCCCGGATTTCGAGGAAAAGCTCGCCGCGTGCGACCGCGTCGTTTATACCGTCGGCTTTGAGCGCAGAGCACTGCCCGAGACGAGGCAGTGGGGCCAGCTGGATTACAACCCAACCAACGGCATTCTGGCTCCGGGACTTTTCGGCCTGGGTATTGCGTTTCCGGAGCGGGCGACCGACCGCTACGGCTACGTGGAGTACCGAGTGGGCCTGAAGAAATTCATGGACCAGATCGACGCCGTTCTGCCGTTGTGGTTGCGTTACCCGCCATAAACTCAGGCTGATTCGCTTTCGTCGATCGATCAGCGCAGCACCAGCGCTGGGTCGCCGCGACGGCGATACACCGAACCGAACCGCGCGTCGATGCGCAGCCATGCCGGCAGCGTACGGACCCGGACGATCTCGTCGGCGTCGACGGCCTCGGCCGACTGCGGCAGGAAACCCATTGCGGTCAAAGCGAATACACACCGCATGGGCACACCCACGCTGATGTCGGCTGAGCTGACCCGGATCACCTCCTGGTCGAGCAGCGACACCGGCGGCCCCTGAGCGCTGCCGTGCTCTTTGGCCAGCCGGGCGCCGCGCTGGGCCAAGTCGAGCATCAGGCGTGCCGGTACGTCGTCGAGGTGAGCGAAACCGGAGTCCGGCGGCAACGCGCCCCGCCACGCGGAGTCCATTGGGAAGCCGGGATTGACGTAGCCGTCGCTGCCCGCCGCGGCCAGTCCGCGCGCCAATTCGTCTGCCCCGACAGATAAGTCGTCGGGTCGCAGGGTGCCGATTACCACCCGGCTGGCCAGCACGTCGAAGCCGGTGGCCGCCCAAGCCGTGACTGCGCCGACCGCGCGAGCACGCAGCCGGATCACCGCGGCGGAGTCGAGTCGCGCCGCCCGCTCGACGAACGCGGTCAGGTCAGCGCGTTGGGCCGCCATGGACTCTGGACCCAGCCACAGTCCTCGCTCGCTTACCGGAGCCACCGCTGCAGGTATTCCCGATGGTGTGGCGACAAGCGCACCAGTCGCTGCTCGTCGATCTGGAATGCGGCCAGTTGCGACTCGGCGATCACGGCGGGCTTCGACTCCGGGTCGGCGCTAACCGACCGCACCTCATAGCCGAGTGTGAAATCGACCGCCCGCAAGCGCTTTACCCACATAGCGACCTGCAGCGGCGAATCCGCCAGCCGCAGCTGACCTTTGTATGTGACGCGCACGTCGGCAATCAGCAAACCGATAGTGGCGAAATCGGCACCGAACGCGTGCGATAGAAACGGGACGCGCGCCTCTTCGAGAATCGTGACCATGGTCGCGTGGTTGACGTGCTGGTACATGTCGATGTCCGACCATCGGACCGGGACAGCCGCAACGAATCCCAAGCTCATCCCGATGATCCTCGCCCGCTGGTGCGGGTCATGCGTCGAATCTGTCGTGCCGCCACCGACAGTGTGGCCAAATCCTTCTGGCCGCACTTGTAGATTTCGGTCAGCTCCCGGCGCGCGCGCTCAACCCGCGAGGCGCTGGTGTGCTCCCATTCGGCGATCTTCTCTTCACCGTTTTCTTCTGGCTCGCCGACGGCGAGTACGTCGAAGCACAACGTCCGCAGTGACGCGTATACATCGTCACGAATCGCCAAGCGCGCCAACGCGTGCCAGCGGTCGCCGCGTGGCAGTTCGGACACCGCGGTCAGCAGACCGTCGGTGCCCAAGTGGTCCATCAGCGCAAAATAGGTGTCGGCGACCTCAGCGGGCTCGCGGTCGTCGATGTCGGCGATATCGATGATGTCGAGCAAGCTGAACCGGTACAAACCTGCGGCCACCATGTAGGCGAGGTCTCCGGATGCGCCCTGTGCGACGAATCCACCGGCTTCCTTTTCTACGATCGCTTTGTCGTCGCCGCGCAGCCACTCGGACATGCGTGGTGTCAAAGATTCCACCTTCTTGGCGAATCGGTTGATTTCGGCGCCGACCGCCAGCGGCTGCGGACGGTAGTTGAGCAACCAGCGTCCGGCGCGGTCGATCAGCCGCCGGGTGTCCAATGTCATCCGATCAGACACCGCAATTGGCAGGTCGGCCGCCCGGATGCTGTGCCACAGTTGCCCGATCCCGAAGATGGCGTCTGTCGCCGCATACGTGCGTACCGCATCCACCGGACTCACACCGACGTCATCGACAATCCGGTACTCGTAGCTGATGCCTGCGGTATCCACCAGATCGTTGACCAGCATCGTGGTGACGATCTCTCGCCTGAGTTGGTGGGAGCGAATCGCGGGGCCGAAACGGTCGCGCAGCGGCGTCGGGAAGTACCGCGGCAAGCGGCTCGCGAACACTTCCTGATCCGGCAGATCGGTGTTCAACAGCTCGTCTTTGAGAACCAGCTTGACGTGCGCCATCAGCGTCGCGAGTTCCGGTGACGTCAGCCCAAGACCGGCCTCGAGCCGCCGCGCTATCTCCTTTTCCGAAGGCAGTGCCTCGAGTTCGCGGTTCAGACCCCGTTCGGCCACAAGGTATTTGATCTGGTCGGCATGTACGGGCAGCAGGCTGGGGGCATTGGCGCGGCTGGTGCCCATCAGGTCGTTCTGGTCGGCGTTGTCGGCGAGCACCAGGTCGCCGACCTCGTCGGTCATCGACTCAAGCAGTTGGCTGCGTTCACCCGGATCGATCTTGCCGGCGATGATCAGTGCGTCGACCAGGATCTTGATGTTGACCTCGTGATCGGAGCAGTCCACGCCAGCCGAATTGTCCATCGCATCGGTGTTGATTCGGCCGCCGCACAGGTCGAACTCCACACGGCCGCGCGGTGTGACGCCGAGATTGCCACCCTCGCCAACGACCTTGGCGCGCACCTCGTTTCCGTTGACCCGCACCAGGTCGTTGGCACGGTCACCAACGTCGGCGTCGGATTCTGCTTCGGCCTTGATATAAGTTCCGATACCGCCGTTGAACAGCAGATCCACCGGCGCACGCAGAATTGCGCGCACCAGACTGGGGGGCGCCATCTCGGTGACCTCGTCCTGGATTCCCAAGGCTGCCCGAACCTGGTCGCTGATCGGGATGGTCTTGTGTTCGCGGCTGTATACCCCGCCGCCCTCGCTGATCAGTGACTTGTCGTAGTCATCCCAGCTGGAGCGGGGCAGGTCGAACATCCGCCGTCGCTCCTCCCACGATGCGGCCGCATCGGGATCGGGATCCAGGAAGATGTGGCGGTGGTCGAAGGCGGCCAACAATCGAATGTGCTTGGACAGCAACATGCCGTTGCCGAACACGTCGCCGCTCATGTCGCCGACGCCGATGACGGTGAAGTCCTCGGTTTGGGTGTCGACGCCCATCTCCCGGAAGTGCCGTTTCACCGCTTCCCAGGTGCCCTTGGCGGTAATCCCCATCGCTTTGTGGTCATAGCCGACCGAGCCGCCGGATGCGAAGGCGTCGCCCAGCCAGAATCCGTAGGACTGGGCAACGTCGTTGGCGATGTCGGAAAAAGTGGCGGTGCCCTTGTCCGCGGCAACCACTAGATAGGCGTCGTCGTCGTCGCGCCGCTGTACCTGTGCGGGCGTGCTGACCTTGCCGGTGGTGTGATCAACGTTGTCGGTGATGTCGAGCAACCCCGAAATGAATAGCTTGTAGCAGGCGATGCCTTCGTTGCGGGTCGCGTCGCGGTCAGCACCGGGGTCGCCGGTGGGCAGTGGCGGCCGTTTGACGACGAACCCGCCCTTGGCGCCGACCGGCACGATGACGGCGTTTTTCACCGCCTGGGCCTTGACCAGACCGAGGATCTCGGTGCGGAAATCGTCGCGACGATCCGACCAGCGCAGGCCACCGCGCGCCACGTAGCCGAACCGCAGATGCACGCCTTCGACCCGCGGCGAGTACACGAAGATCTCGAACTTGGGCCGCGGCAGTGGAAGTTCTTCGACCAGCTGCCCATCCAGCTTCAGCGACAGCACATCTTGGCTACGCGCCGAACCCTCCCGGGTCACAAAGTAATTGGTGCGTAAGGTGGCCTGAATCAGCGAGGCGAATGCCCGGAGGATGCGATCGGTGTCCAGGCTCACCAGCGCGTCGATATCGGCGGCAACCGCTGCGGCCGCGGCTTGAGCGTCGCGGCTCTTCGACGAATCCGAAGGTGTCGGGTCGAACAGCGCCTCGAACAACCTGACCAACGATCGTGCGGTAGCCGGGTTTTCGTTCAGCACTGATTCGATGTGCGACTGGCTGTACGGAAAACCAGCCTGCCGTAGATATTTGGCATAGCTGCGCAACAGCACGACCTGTTGCCAGGTCAGTTCGGCACGCATCACCAGCTCGTTGAAACGGTCGATCTCGACGCGGCCTTCCCAGATCGCGGTGGCCGCGGCGGCGAAACGTTTCGCGGTCGCTTCCCGCTCCGGACCCGACGACGCCAGCGTGATGGTCGGTTGCGGCGTTATCTTGAACTGGTAGATCCACACCGGGAGCCCGTCGGGCCGAGTGACGGTGAACGGTCGCTCCTCGAGCACCACCACACCCATGGATTGCAGCATCGGCAGCAACTGACTCAGGGAGGCCGTTCGACCGCCCAAATACCATGTCAGCCTGGCGGTGTCGTCGTAGTTGTGGTCGGAGAGCACCAGCTTGACCGAATCGTCGGTCAGCTCTTCGACGATGGCGATGTCATTGATCGCGTCGGTCGGGGTGACGGCCTGTTTGTAGGCCTCGGAGAACGCCGCCGCGTAATGCTCGGCATCGAGAGGCGCAACGGCGCCGCCCGCCGCCGCCGCGCTGGTCAGCCGGTCGGACCAGGTGCGCGCGGCTTCGGTCAGCAACGCCTGAATCCGGACCCGGTTGGCTTCGGAGGTGTCGATTTGTGTGGCACTCTCGGGAGGCAGGCGGACCATGAAATGCAGTAATGCCCAGGGTGATTCGGTGACCCGAGCGGTGAACTCAAGGCTGGTGCCGCCGAACTCTTGCACAAGGATTTCCTCGATCTGCAAGCGCACGGCGGTCGTGTAGCGGTCGCGGGGCAGGTAGACCAAGCACGACACGAAGTACTCGAGTCGGTCAGCGCGCAGGAACAGCAGTGCTCGGCGCCCGGATCCGAGATCCACCACGGCTTTGGCCATTGCCAACAGCTGCTCGGCGCTGAGCGCGAAAAGTTCTGAGCGCGGCACGGTTTGGATGACGTCGAGCAGCAGCTGCCCCGGATGGCCGGGGTCGAGGTCGGCCAAGCCGAGCGCCTCGCGGACGCTGCGCGAAATGATCGGGATCTCCAGGACGTCGGCGTTCATCGCGGCGACCGTGAAGAGTCCGATGAGGCGGTGCTCGAAGACGGCGCCGTCGACGTTCTCGCGGATCGCGAGGACGTACGGGTAAGCACCGAAGCGCAGGTAGCTGGCAACGTCCGTCTGCGCCAACGCCAGCAGTTCGGTGTCGTCGGTCAGGCGAGGACGGGAACCCTTGCGCCGGCGCAGTACACCGAGGCTGGTGGTCGCTTCCTCGCCCGACACGCGTCCATCGCGCACTGGACAGCGTTGATAGCCCAGCAGCGTGAAATGCCCGTCGGCCAGCCAGCGCAACAGCGTGGCCACATCGCCGCTGTCGGGCCCCGCATAGCGCCCGCCCGCGTTGGTTTCCACGTCGTTGGCCAGGTCGTGGAGGATGGCCCACATCGCCGCCGAGTCCGCCGCGACGCGACGCACATCCGCGAGCACACCGGGCAACACGCGTTCGGCTTCCTGCAGCATTTCGGGCTCAACCGAGGGCGAAAGCTGCACATGGACCCAGGTCTCTTCGACACCGCTGCCCGCTGAACTCTCCGCGGTCTTGGGCTCGACGCTCTGCAGATCTCCGTCCGCGTTGCGGCGGACCAGGAACACCGGGTTCATGATCGCCGCATACGCCACACCAAGCCGGTGCAGCAGCACCGTGACCGAATCCATCAGCATCGCGCCGTTGTCGGTGACCAACTGCAGCGCGGGGCCGAACCCGCCCGGATCGTCGGGCGAATAGACGGCGACTCGGCTTTCTCCGGTCGGCCGGTGCAGACCAAGGCGGTAGTGCGCGGCGAGCAATGCCGGCGTCACCGCCGCGGCAGCAGTGGGGGCAACGCCCGACCCGCGGTCGTGGGCGGGCTCGTCATCGTGCGGGCCTTGATAGCTGTCTGCGTAGGCCTTGGAGATCCAGTCGGGAACGTCCTGACGCTGAGCGAACTTCGTCCAGTCCACAGTGCCCTGCAGGCCGGTGGATCCGCGATGCCCCGTCATGCCGACCGCTCCTGCCTCAGCACGCACACCAGCGCTGGTAGGCCTGACACTAGTCCCGCGTCAGCCTTCGGTGAGTCACCCTGTGCGGACGCGCCGCTTCGGCTCCGAGCCGTTCGACTTTGTTCTCCTCGTATGCGCCGAAGTTGCCTTCGAACCAGAACCACTTGGCCTCGTTGTCGTCGTCGCCCTCCCACGCCAAAATGTGGGTGCAGGTCCGGTCGAGGAACCAGCGGTCATGGGAAATCACCACCGCGCAGCCGGGGAACTTCTCCAACGCGTTCTCCAGCGAGCCCAGCGTTTCGACGTCGAGGTCGTTGGTGGGCTCGTCCAGCAAGATCAGGTTCCCGCCTTCTTTCAGCGTGAGCGCCAGATTGAGCCTGTTGCGTTCACCACCGGACAAAACCCCGGCTGGCTTCTGCTGATCGGGCCCCTTGAAGCCGAACGCCGAGACGTAGGCCCGCGACGGAATCTCGTTCTGCCCGACCTGGATGTAGTCCAGCCCGTCGGAGACGACTTGCCACACGTTTTTCTTCGGGTCGATGCCGGCCCGCGACTGGTCGACGTAGCTCAGCTTGACCGTCTCGCCCACCTTGACGATGCCGCTGTCGGGCTGCTCGAGTCCGACGATGGTCTTGAACAGCGTGGTCTTGCCGACGCCGTTGGGACCGATGACACCGACGATGCCGTTGCGGGGCAGTGTGAACGACAGGTCCTTGATCAGCGCGCGGCCCTCGAACCCCTTGTCGAGGTGCTCGACGTCGACCACCAGGTTGCCCAGCCGCGGGCCGGTGGGGATCTGGATCTCCTCGAAGTCCAGCTTGCGCGTCTTCTCCGCCTCGGCGGCCATCTCCTCATAGCGCTGCAGGCGGGCTTTGCCCTTGGCCTGGCGGGCCTTGGCGCCGGAACGCACCCACGCCAGCTCGTCCTGCAACCGCTTCTGCAGCTTGGCGTCTTTGCGGCCCTGCACCGCCAGCCGCTCGGACTTCTTCTCCAGATAGGTCGAGTAGTTACCCTCGTAGGGGTAGGCGCGGCCGCGGTCGAGCTCCAAGATCCATTGCGCGACGTTATCCAGGAAATATCGGTCGTGGGTCACCGCCAGAACCGCCCCCTCGTATGCGGCCAGGTGCTGTTCGAGCCACTGCACACTCTCGGCGTCCAGATGGTTGGTCGGCTCGTCGAGTAGCAACAGGTCCGGTTTGGACAGCAGCAGCTTGCACAGCGCCACGCGGCGGCGTTCACCGCCGGAGAGGTGTGTCACCGGCTCATCGGGCGGCGGGCAGCGCAGCGCATCCATGGCCTGCTCGAGCTGCGAGTCGAGGTCCCACGCGTTGGCGTGGTCGAGATCCTCCTGCAGTCGGCCCATCTCGTCCATCAGCTCGTCGGAATAGTCGGTGGCCATTAGCTCGGCGACCTCGTTGAAGCGGTCGAGCTTGACCTTGATGTCGCCAAGCCCCTCTTCGACATTGCCGCGAACGGTCTTCTCCTCGTTCAGCGGCGGCTCCTGGAGCAGGATGCCGACGGTGGCATCGGTGGCCAGGAAGGCTTCGCCGTTGTTCGGCTTGTCCAGCCCGGCCATGATCCGCAAGACGCTCGACTTCCCCGCCCCGTTGGGGCCGACGACACCGATCTTGGCGCCCGGATAGAAGCTCAACGTGACGTCGTCGAGGATGACTTTGTCGCCGTGCGCCTTGCGGACCTTTTTCATCGTGTAGATGAACTCAGCCATGCCGCGGTGTTGCCTTTCTGGTGTAGCGAGGTTGCCCGCGACCCATCCTAGGCAGCCGCGGCATCCGCGCTGTCAGCCCGGTTCGCATCGTCGGTGCCGTTCGCATCGACCGCCGGGCCAGATTCCGGCGCCGGGCCGGCCGCGGCGTCCGTTCCGGACGAGACCGTCTTCTCGACGCGGGCGATGCAGCGAGACAGGTCAGGGCCGACGGAGCTGGCGCGCATCTCCAGCGTCGAACGCCGGATGCCGTCGCGGTCCTCGTACTCGCTGGTGTGAATGTGGCCCACCACGATCACCGGCGAGCCCTTACCCAGCGACGCGCCCACACCGGAGACCAGGCGGCCCCAGCAGTTGACGGTGACGAACAGCGAGTTGCCAGCCTCCCATTTGCCGTCGGTGCCACGACGCCGCGAATTGCTCGCCAGACGGAACTTCATCACTTCCTGGTCGCCGACTGTGCGACGGATCGGGTCGTTGACGATGTTGCCCACCACGGTCAGCGGTGTTTCGAACATTGCTCATTCCTTTCTTCGAGCGACGGCGCCTCACCGCCGGTGCTGGCTCCAGTCAGCTCGGGATCACCGACAACCGGGCCCGGCCGGCTGGCATGCCGGCAGGCGCTGTGGATGGAACGGCGGCTGTGGATGAACAGCGGTGGGCGAGGCGAGGCGAGCGGCTAGCGCCGCGACGCGTCGCGGCGGGCCAGCTCGGCCAGCATCGCGTTGTAGGCCGCCAGCTCGGCGTCGTCGTCGCGATCTGCCGCGCGGTCCAGTCGCCGCGCGGTCCGCTGGTCGCTGCGTGTCCATTGCACAAGCAACGCGATCATGACGACGATCAGCGGTATTTCTCCTGCCGCCCAAGCGATTCCGCCGCCGAGCCGCTGATCGCCCAGCAGATCGGTGTGCCAGCTCAGGTGCAGCGACCGGTAGAAGCTTTCCCCGAGTACGTTCGGCATGCCCATCAGCAATACCCCGAAGAACGCATGCAGCGGCAACGACGCGAAGACCACGCCGACCTTGGCCAGCGGCGGGATCGGCCGCGGCGTCGGGTCGACGCCGATCACCACCCAATAGAACAGATAGCCGCTGACCAAGAAGTGCACGTTCATCGCGACATGGCCCATGTGGCTGCCGACCGCGGCGTCGAACAGACCGCCCAGATACAGCCCGTAGAACCCGGCGATGAACAACATCGTGGCGACCACCGGATTGGTGAGGAACCGCGAGAGCCTGCTGTGCAGGGCGGCCAGCAACCACTCCCGCATGCCCGGCGGGTCGTCACGGCCGGCCGTGGGCAATGCCCGCAACGCCAGGCTGACCGGACCCCCCAACGCCAGCAGGATCGGGACCAGCATCGACAGCATCATGTGATCGGCCATGTGCATGCTGAACATCGCCGGCATGTAGCGGCCCAGACCCGACGACGTGACGAACAGCAACGCCAGGCAGCCCAGCAGCCAGGCGACGGTCCGGCCCGCCGGCCAGTTGTCGCCCCGACGCCGGAGCCGGCGCACGCCGGCCAGGTACAGCGCGGCGAATACCAAGGCGGCGGTGCCGAAGATCAGGTCGAAGCGCCAGTCGAACAACACCCGCGCCGGGGTGGGCGGTCCGGCGAAGTCGTAGCCGATTTTCACGTCCGAAATGGACGGGATGCCGATCGGCAGCGGCGGCGGCGGTGTGCGACCCAGGCCGACGGCGATGCCGAACGTGACGCCGAAGATCAGCGCCTCAATCAGCGTGAGCCGGATCAGCGCGGCACGCGAGCTCGAATCCACTTGCAGCGCAGCGACTCCGCTGCGCCGCTGACGCCAGCCGGCGACCCCGAGCAGGCACAGCGCGACGAACTTGGCGAGCACCAGCCGGCCGTAGTCGGTGGTCAGCAGGTCCGACGGTAGAACCCGCACCAGGGCGTTGACGATTCCGCTGACCGCCATCGCGGCAAAGCACCACAACGCGATGCTGGAGAATCGCCGCGCGGCCAGGTCTGTGTGCTGCCCACCGCGAACGACGTGGGCCAGCACCGCCAGCAGGCCACCTGCCCACAGGCTCGCGGCCACCAGATGGATCAGCAGGCTGTTGGTGGCCAGGTCATGGGAACCACCCGCCGACGAGTGCCCGGTCAACCCCAGCGGAATCAGGGTCCCCAAGGACGCGAGCAGCAGCATCGGCGTCCACGACCAGCGCAGCACCGGCAGGCTTGCCAACATCACGGCCGCGGCCAGCAATGCCGTCAACCGCCACGCCGACGCGATGTTGATCAGGCTGGCCAGCGACCACATCGTCGCCGGGTTGAGATGGGCGGTAATCGGCTGACCGGAGACGTCGGAAATCGTCAGTGGGACCAGCAGCGCGGCGCATACCGCCCACGTCCCGGTCGCCACCGTGCCGATCCGAACCGCGCGGTAGCCGTCGACATCGAGGACGCCGCTCTTCTGCGGTGGAACCAGGAATGCCGCGAAAAGAAAGGCTCCGACGGCCAGCACGGCCGCCACTTCCCCGGCCGCCCGGACGAATGGCAAGCCCAGCGTGGTCACCGGACCGGGGTCGGGCAACCCGGTTGCGGTCAGTGCGGCAGCCAGCGACAACGTCCCGATCCCGGCCGCTGTGCAGCCGGCGAGTAGCGCCACTCCGGCGAGCAGCGGCCACACCGCCGCGCCGCGCCTGGTAGCCGGGACAACCGTCATGCGTCAAGAGTATGGGCCCGTGCCCGCAGGCTATTAAGCCTGTCGCCGCGACTCCGCTTCGCGGGCGGCGAACTGATGGCGCGCGATCCGTGCGACGTGGTCGAAATCCTCGAGAATCGCGCGCAATTCCTGGCGAAACGCGATCCGGCGTTCGACCAAGTCCGGCGCGGGCTTCAGCAGGTCCTGGTCGGCGACGACCTGGCGTGCGGTCGCGAACAGCAGCGTGGATACCGGTTCGCTGCTGCGCACCCGGCCCTGCGCGACGTACTGGCGGCCGACACCGAGCGCCAACTTGGTGAGTTCCTTCTCGCCGATGTCTGTCGGCGCGTCGCGCAGCACGTCCGCCACGATCTCGTAGGCCTCGAAGAACACCCGCAGCATCGCTTCCGACATCAGTGGTCGCTTCGCGTAGAGCATGGCGTCGATTTCGGCGGCGCCCCCGGCGACGTGCGCTTCCCAATCCTCATGCCACGCCATCTCTTCGGCGATGTTGTGCCGGAATGAAGCCGAATCGGCGAAGTAGAAGTCGAACTTCAAAAGATCGCGCAGCCGCATGGCCTGATTCCAGAACGCCTCCAACCGATCACCTTCGGCGTGCCCGGCGTGCGCCAGCGCGAGTTCGACGATCGCGGTCTCCAGAAATGCGTGGATCACCGAGTTGCGGTAGAACGCCGCGGTGTGCTCGTCCTCGGGGGCGATGCGCCACACGGGTTCTCGGCCACTGTCGACGCGGGTGACCGGATGGCCGTTGGACAGCGAATCCACCGCCGCGCGGACGCCTTCGGGTGTACGCAGCCGCAGCGCACTGGTGGACATCGGGGTTTGCTTGCGTTCGAGATAGTCAAGTGAGTCCTGCAGGGTGTGGTGTAGTTGCCCGAGCGTCAACGCCAACCCGTGGGTGGTCAGCAGCAGCGCCGACACCAGACCGGTGGCGTTCACCGGGGTGGATTGCAGGATCCGCAGGGCGACTTCGAACGACATCTTCTGCAGCGCAAGCCGTTTGGCGGCTTCGTCCTCAGCGATCGGGCCGTGTGGCGGCCCGAGATATTCTCGCATCGAGACGGCTTCGGGGAAGCGGACGTAGATTTTGCCGTAGTTGCGTTCACCCTGGGCCTTGATGAAGCTGTACAGCCAGCCGAAACCCTCCGCGCGCTTTTCGCCGCCGCGAGCGTAGGCAGCGTACTCGGCGGTTTCGTGCAGCTGGTCGAAGCTGATCGAAACCCCTTGCAGCAGAATGTCGTCGCTGCGGCCGTCTAGATAGGCGTCGGCCACATAGCTCATCAGTCCAAGCTTGGGCGGCAGCATCTTCCCGGTGCGCGAGCGGGTGCCCTCGATGGACCAGCTCAGGTTGAAGCGCTTCTCCACCACGTAGCCGACGTACTCCTTGAGCACGTATTTATAGAGCGGATCGTTGCCGATATTGCGCCGGATGAAGATGGTCCCGGCGCGACGCATCAGCGGTCCCATCACCCCGAATGCCAAGTTGATCCCCGCGAAGACATGCACCGGCGGCAGCCGGTTCTCCTGCATCGCCACCGGCATCACGGCGCCGTCGATGTAGGACCGGTGCGAGAACAGCAACACCGCGGGATGAGCTTCCAGCGCGGTGCGGAGCGCCGCTACCTGGTATGCGTCGTAGTCGATTTCCCGGTCAAATCCCCGGCTGAGCATCCTGCCCAGAACGGATACGAGGTCGACGGAAACTCGGCTCCACCCGGTGGCGAGTTCGTCGAGCATCTTTCCGGCTTGCTCGACGGTGGCGCCCGGGATCTTTTCCAAGCCGGCCCGGAATCGCGCGGACGCCAGGATTTCCGGCCGCACCAGCCGCGGCGACTTGTATTGCGGTCCGAGGATTCGGTATTCGGCGCGTTCCATCGCCAGCAGCGCTCGGCGGGTGACGAAATGTGCGAAGTCGCGGGGGTTGTCGCCAACCGTGATGTCTCGCCATTGCTGACGAAGTTCGGATACCTTGGCCGATTCGCCGGCCACCACCTGGGCGCGTGAGGGATCGGAGCGCAGGATGTGGCGCTGCTGATGCTCGCTGGGCTGGTAGGGATTTCGTCCCGGGAGCAACGCCGCCACCCGACTCAATGCCGACGCGTCGGCCCGCGGCATCCAGAAGACCCGCACCGGCACGATCGACCGGTCTTCGTCCGACTCGAGCTGTTCGACCAGCTGTGCGAGCGCCGCGGGTGGCGCATTGCGTGCCGGCAGCGGCAGCACCTCGAGCCTGGTCTCCGGGTGCTGGGAACGTTGCTGTTCCAACCATTTCGCGAGCAGTTCCGATTCCACCGGCGAGGACGCAGAGGCCAACACCAATGTGTCGTCGGTCGTGGTGAAGGTGCCGGCGTCGGCGGCCGATGTGGTCACGATCGTCCCCTCGGCCGGGGCGTGGCCGGCTGAGCCTTGGTGGCCTTGCGCGCCGGGGTTTTAGGCTGGGCCTTTTTCGCGGCCTTCGCTGGTGCGGCCTTCGCTGGTGCGGCCTTCGCCGCTGTGGCCTTCGCTGCGGTGGCGTTCGCTGTCGTGGCCTTGGCCGGCTTGCTCGCGGCTTTTCGCGGAGCCTTTTTCGGCGCCGCTTTCTTTTCGCGGCGATACGGGCCGATTTCGGGCAGCTCGTCGACTGGCCAGTCGGCCAGCGTGTCCACATACAGCTGGCGGACCTCGGCGATCCGATCCGCCAGCGTCTCCAGCGTCCAATCGGTGACCGGGATCGGCGGGAACACAGCGACATCCACCGTGCCCGGATTCATCGTGGTGGAGTTGCGCGCGGCGATGATCTCGGCATTGCGGATCACGATCGGGACGATCGGTATGCCTACCGCCATCGCCATCCGGAACGGCCCCTTCTTGAACGGCCCGACGCTGGTGGTGTCCAGCCTGGTGCCCTCGGGCGCGATCATGATCGAAAGCCCTTGCCTGGCACGCTCTTCGACTTGGTGCAGCGACTCCACGGCCGCGGTCGGGTTATCCCGGTCGATGAAGACGGAGTCGAGCACCTTGCCGAGCGTGCCCATGATCGGATCGCCTTCAAGTTCCTTCTTGCCCACCGCAACCCAGTTGTCGCGGATCAGCGCGCCGACGATGACCGGGTCGGCCTGGTTGCGGTGGTTGAAGATGAACACCGCAGGCCGCTCGGCGGTCAGATTCTCCTTGCCCAGGATGTTGAGCTGAACACCGCTGGCCGTTAACAACAGCTGCGACCAGGTTGCCGTGAAGAAGTTGACGCCGCGGCGCCTGCTGCGGGTCAACAATCCGATCCCGAGGGCGCCTGCCGCGACCGGAACGACCGAACCGACGCCGGCAAGCGTGCGCAGCTGAGCGCCGATGCCGCCGCCGCTTCGACTGGTGAACCGCAGGATCGGCCAACCGCGCCGCTTCGCGACGGCAGCCATCTTGCCTTCGGGGTTGGTCGGCCGCGGATTGCCGACCAAGTACATCAGCGCGACGTCTTCGTCACCGTCGGCGTAGAAGTAGCTGTCCTTGAGGTCAATGCCGTTCTCGGCGGCGAACTTCTGCACCGCCGCGGCCTTACCCGGCCCCCACAGAATCGGATTGACAACACCGCCGGTGAGAAGCCCGTCCTCATTGGTCTCGAACTTGTTGGTGAGCGTGTTGACGATGCCGAGGAAGCGGGCCACCGGTCCGACCTGAATGGTCAGCGCCGATGAACTCAGCACCACGGTGTGGCCGCGTGCCATGTGAGCGCGGACCAGCTCGCGCATCTCCGGGTAGATCCGTGACTCGATTTTCTGGTTGAACAGCCGCTCGCCGATCTCCTCCAGATCGCTCAGCGGGCGCCCGCGCAGCGCGCCCGAAGCCTTGCTAATCAGTTCTTCGAACTCAATGCGCCCAAGCTGGTGGTTGAGGCCCGCGGTCACCATGCTGATCAACTCGCCCACGCCCATGTCGCGTCGACGCAGCCGCTCCTGCGTGAGGATGACCGCGGTGAACCCGGCCACCAGGGTGCCGTCCAGGTCGAAGAACGCACCGATCTTGGGACCGGGCGGGCTGGCCATGATTTCGGCGACCGACCCCGGCAACCGAAGATCCCGCGCCGCCTTCCGCGACTGGCGCTCCTCGTCAGTCATGAACCCGACGCCGATCGGTGCGGCGAGCGGGACGGCTCGGCGTCGAAGGACGCGGGCACCGCATGCAGGGCGGGGTCGCCGGCCAGCGCCAGGATCTCGTCGAAACCCTCCAGCAAGCAACGGGCCCAGAGTGCCTCATCGCGCACCGCGGCACGGTCGTAGCGCGTCGTGATGGTGCAGTAGCCGCCCCTGGATATCAGCACGACCATCATCGCCACGCCCGGCAGCGGACCAATGCCGTACTGCCGCAATATCTTTGCGCCGACGAGGTAGGTGTCGCCGGGGTAGACCGGAACGTTGCTGGCCTGCACGTCTGAGCCGACCACCGAACCGGTCACCGACTCCAACAACGGCCCCGGCAACACACTCAGCACCGGTGCGATGGAACCGATAATGTCCATCGCGGGTTCGTCGCGGCGCTGGGTCATCTGCGCGCGGATCTTCTGCATGCGAGCTATCGGATCAGCCGTACCGATCGGGGCCGCCAGGTTGACACCGGTGAACCGGTTGCCGCCGGCGGCGTCGGATTCGGCGCGCAGGCTGACCGGCACCGCCATCGGCAGCGTGGCGATCGGGACCCCGAGTGCCTGGTGGTAGCGCCCTAGCGCACCGCACAAGCCGGCCAGGTAGGCGTCGTTGATCGAGCCTCCACCCGCTTTTGCCGCCCGGTGCAAGTCGGCCAGCGGGATGTCAAGCGCTTCGCTGCGGGTGGCCAGGCTACGGCGACGAAGCAGCGGCGACGGTTCGGCGGCCCGGCTGACGACCCGCACTCCCGAGCGCGCGTAGTCGACCACACCCGCCATCGCCGCCCCGGGGTTGAGCACCGCCCGCCCGACCGTCGATACGACTCCCGATAGCGCGCCCAGGACCCCACCGACGACGTTGGCGGGCAGGTGGTTGAACCCTTCGCGCATCAAGTCGTTGGCCGAGAGGTCTTGCGGAATGGGTTGCGCAGACGCCGGCTGGGGCGGCGCATCCCGTTCGAGGTCGTAGATCTGGGCGAACATCTCCACACTGCCGACACCATCAGTGACGGCGTGGGACAGGTGCAGCAACGTCGCCGCCTTGCCGTCGGCGAGACCCTCGATCAGCGTGGCCGTCCACAGCGGTCGGGCGATGTCGAGCGGCGACTGCACCATCACCTCGGCCAGGTCGAATACCTGCCTCAGCAAGCCTGGTTCGGCGACCCGCATCCTGCGCACGTGGAAGTCCAGGTTGAAGTCGGGATCGACCACCCAGCGTGGCGCGGCCGTCGGCAACGTCGGCACAACCACCTTTTGCCGTAACCGCAACACACGTCGGGACGCATTCTCAAAGCGGCTCCGGAAGCGGTCCCAGTCCGGGGTGGTGTCGAGGATTTCCAACGCGATTATGCCCGAGCGGGTACGCGGGTTGGCCTCTCCGCGGTGCAAGAGGTAATCGACCGGCCCCAGCGCCGCGGGCAATCCGGCCGCGTCGACCGTCTCAGCCACCGGCACTCCTCCGTCCTGTCACCGCGCCCGCTACTCGACGCGCCCATACGCTTTGCCAAGGCCCAGCGTTGCGCCGTCGGCCACTCCAACGCTAGCCCGGTTGGCGCGGTGGCGGAAGCCGATTGTGCGGATCAGAACACCAGGTTAAACGTGTCCGCGATGCCCTGTGAATTGCCCTGTTGGGCTGCCGGATTGGAACTAGACGGCCGGTTGCGCACCGGACAGTTCAGCTGGCCGGTGTTGCTCGTCTGCGCGAAGCCGCCGATCGCGAACGCAGATATCGTCCGTACACGACGCCGAAAAAGTCGGCGACGGCGTCAGCAGCCAGTCGGGACCGGACCGTGGCGAAGATGTCGAAGGCGTGGTGGGCGTTGGGAAGCTCGGCGTAGCAGACGGTAGGTGCCCCAGCCTCGCGGAGCGACGTGCAGAACGCCTGCGCCTGCACGCTGGGAATCACCGAATCGCTCTCGCCGTGTAGCACAAAGAACGGCGGTGCCGCCCGGTGCACATGCGAGATCGGCGACGCCGATTCGAACAGCTCCGGTCGATCGGCGTAACGCGCCTTCATGACGAATTGCTCGAGAAACGGCAGCATCATTTCGTGCATTTTGTTGGCATCGGTCAGGTCGTAGACACCGTAAAAGGGTGCTGCCGCCTGAACAGTGGTGTCGGCATCCTCGAAGCCGGGCTGCAGTCGCTCGTCGTTCGCGGTGAGCGCGGCCAAAGAGGCCAAGTGTCCGCCGGCGGAGCCGCCCGTTACCGCGATGAAGTCCGGGTCGCCGCCGTAGTCGGCGATATTGTCACGGACCCAGGCCAGAGCCCGTTTGACGTCGATGATGTGTGCCGGCCACGCGCTGCGCGGGCTCTTGCTGTAATCGATGGACACGCAGATCCAGCCCAGTTCGGCCATCCGGCCCATCAGTGGATATGCCTGGGGCCGTTTGCCGTTGACCACCCACGCTCCGCCCGGGATCTGCACCAGCACCGGCGCCCGGTCGCCCGCCTTCATGGCGGGATGCCGCCAGATGTCCAGCAGGTGATCGCGGGCTGGGCCGTAGGCGATATCCGATGTCTGCGCCGCGTAACGGCGGCGATGCCCGGTTGCTTCGAACAGGCCGCCGCGGCGGGCACGCGCGGGGTCCTCACTGATCGGATGACGGGCCTTTTCGCGGTATTTCGGTCCGAAGGAGTCCGCCAGCGCGGCGGTGAGGATGTCGTCGGCCCGCTGCGCCGCCCAGCCCGTCGCGACACGGCCAACCGACAGCGGCGTCACCCCGGACAGCGCATGCCCGGTGACAACGTGCGGGGGAAATTCAGATGACAGCCATTCGGCCAGGAAGCGGACCACCCACGGCGAACCGCGCAGCAGCAGCGAGCCGGCGCGGTATGCATCGATCGGCGCGGCCGCCAGCTGCAGTCCGTGTCGCAGTACCTCGGCGCTAGCCCGCGAGTATCGAGCTCCTATGGCTACGGTCATGCCTGCCACTCCTCGTCGTTGAGCACACGCCGACGGCTGCACATGGCCCAGCCGTCGGTAGCGTACGTGTGTGGCGGGCCTCAGACTAGCGAATCACTGTTCCTGCCAACGACATTTCCGTCGGCGTTGCGCACTTGGAGCCCACCTGGTGGGCGGTTGGATACACTGACCTGGGCTTAGTAGTCTCCGGCCCCCGTAGCTCAGCTGGACAGAGCACATGACTTCTAATCTTGTGGTCGCAGGTTCGAGTCCTGCCGGGGGCACTGTTTGACCAGCAAAAATAGCTGCTGGTGCAAGATGCGTGCAATTAGGTCGTTCGGCGTCATCCGAAACGGACTGCCGCCACCACGACCCACCACCTAGCCGACGTCCGAATAGGTACTCGACCCGCCAGACGTCCTCACTCCGTGGCGCCCGGGTCTACGCCTGGTGTACGGCAGACGTCACGGTGCAGCATGACGGTATGGAACATCGCGGACAGGTTTTTGCGGGTACACGATTGTTCGGCTGCTCGGGTCCGGGTGCCTGCACCTGGTGCGAGCCAAATGTTGGAAGAGGAGATGTTCCTCCCGCTGTCTTCCGTGAGATCAGCTTGGCTGGATTCTTTATCACCGACAGCACCGGGACGGTGATGCTAAACAATAGCGACTTGGACGCATACCCGGGATCAGAGGCCCTTTACCCATGCCGACGCGCTGGTGTGGCGCCTTCAACGCGACTACTGTGTCAAGAGGAATCATTTGCCCAACAAGGCTTTTGGCCCGGCGCCGAGTAGCCTTATCCCCGTGACCAATCCTCAGATATTCATAGCGACCCCGATGTATGGGGCCATGTGCTACGGCACCTACGTTACCTCGTTGGCCCCGCTGGTAAGTGTATTCCTGCGCTGCGAAGATGCGGTTTAAGTTGGGTGTCACCTACAACGACTCACTGGTCACCCGCGCTCGCGACAGCCTGGCACACGACTTCACGCAGACCGAGTGCACGCACTTGATGTTCATCGACTCCGACATCGGCTTCCAAGCCGAGGACATCCTGTCTATGCTCGCCGCCGACAAAGACATCATCTGCGGCCTCTACCCCCACAAAAGGATCGACTGGGAGCAGGTGGTCGAAGCCGTGCACCGCGGTGTCTCGCCGCAGGAGCTTGCCAAGCATACCGCCACTTTCGTGGTCAACACGCTGGACGGCGCCAGCATCGCCGAGGTCGCAGAACCCGCCGGCCGGCAGCCTGTGGAAGTCGCCAATGGCGGTTGCGGGTTCATGCTCATCAAACGTGCAGTGCTGGAAGGTTTGGCCGATAAGGTGCCGGCGTACGAAAGCAGGGTGGACAACCCTTTCGTGCCCAAGATCTGCAAGCAGTTCTTCGACACGAGCATCGATCCGGCAGACGACAGTCTTCTGTCCGAGGACTACCACTTCTGCAAACTGGCGCGCGACAACGGCTACAAGGTGTGGGCAGCGCCATGGGTGGTGCTGTCACACATCGGGACGTATATGTTCACTGGCGGACTACACGCACGACCGAAGCCCAGCGCAGTCGTCGGGTAGTCCATGAGGAATTGAGCGTGGCCGTGATCGCAGTGATCCGCGACAGATGTCGTCGCCGCCGCGATCACCCGATGTGATTCGACGACCGTGTACGACAACAGCGGGCTCAAAGGACCCCGCATCGTCGCCCAGATGAACGACGGCTTCCTCATCGGCTCGCCGGCCTGGCCGGCGTGGACACCCGACCCCCTGCGGTCCGGCTGGACTTAGCGAACGAACCCGAGGAAGCCCATCGCCGATGTTTTAACGCTGAGGCCCGCATTTGCGGCGTCGTGAAGAACGTATGAAAAATGCCGTGCCACAAGCCATGTAGCCGACCGTTGCCTGCATCGGCAAGCCAATCCGCATCATTGACATTCGCAACCGAACGCAAGTAGTGTTTTTCGCTACGAACGGGGTCCCATCAGGGAGGCACGTCAGACCATGGCTGCTGATACTCGTCAGACCGCGGTTGCCGAAAGTTCGGTGCAGCTTGCCGGCGCCGCAAATACGCGACTCTCCTTCGTCGGCCCGCCCAGAAGATTAACCGGAGCTATTCCTCTCATTAATGAGACGGATACCAAGCTGAGGCTACGCAGCACAGGCTTGAAATTGGCGACTCCGAAAGCGGCAGCAGGGCTTCCGCTTGGAGAGGCGTACTTCTTCGCGAGGCTGTATCCCGGCGAACAGGCGAACGTTCCTGCCGCGATCTCGCTCGACCCGAGTACGCCACCGGGCCACCATCAGTTCGAACTCACGATCGGAAAGCGGACCATCGCTGTCGACGCGCACGTCGAAGAGGTCGTCGACCTGCGCGTGGAACCTTCACAGATCAGCATCTTGGCTGGTAGTGAGACCACATATGCCCGCACATTGATCCTAGAGAACGCCGGTAACGTCGATCTTCCCATCGGAGCGGAATCAATAGCCCCAGTCTACGATTCGCAAGACATCCGCTGTGTTCTGGTTCCAGCTATCAACCAGTCTGACAGGTCGTCCCTCGAGGCAATGCTCAGGAACATGCTGCAAAGTATTGGTGATGTGCAGGCCGGGACGCTCGTCGCACGGCACGATCCGATCGTTCTGCATCCCGGTCAAAAGCTCACGGTGGATGTCAGCTTCAACCTTCCTGGGAAGTTGAAGCGGCTGCACCATTACTTCGCGCATCTTCAGCTCTACAACGCGAGGGTTTCGGTTGATATCTACAGCACCGAAAACTACGGCCCCGGCTCGACCACGCGGTCTAAAGCTAAGGAGACGGCATCATGAGCGGCGACATCTCTGACCTTCCGAAGGACTATACAATGAAGCTCGGCGGAATCGACCCGCCGGGTCCTCCCATCGACAGCGAGTCGACTATCCACACCCCCGATCTGATGAAGACCGACTCGACTATCCACTCCCCCGATCTGATCAAGACCGACTCCACTATCCACTCCCCCGATCTGATCAAGACCGACTCCACTATCCACTCCCCCGATCTGATCAAGACCGACTCGACTATCCACATCCCCGAAACGATCAAGACCGACTCGAAGTCGGAGATCGACCTCAAGCCCTTAGCCGTCGATTCCTGCACGACGATCAAGCTCGCGCCAACATGCATCGAGCAGCCGTACTCTCAGCACGTCAGCTTCACCTTCATGGGCGTGGAACTCTTCGGCATCAACACATCCTCGCGAACCGACACGTTCCTCAATAAACCATCGCCCCCCGCAGCCCACGTCAAGCACCACGAACACTGGGACCGAGAACATCGGGACCGACGGACGCCGCCTACTGTCGTCGGCCGGCCACGCGGCATCACCGTCCGCGTCATCGACGACTAGACAAGCCGACCCGCGCGGTCATGCTAAGCGAGATCTCATGATCCGGTATTCCCATGCCCCGGTGCGCATTTGCTCGTACACGGTCGATCCGGGCACCGCGAGGAAGTCTTTGATCATCTGACTCGACTCGCCGAAGGCCTTAGTCCGGTGACCCGCGACTTGATCACATGAGGCGAGCACGTTCGCGGTGATTTCCCGGTCGACCGCGACGGTGAAACCGTGGACCGACAGTATGGCGCGGACTTCCATCCAACGCTGCGTCGGCAACAGGTCGGTATGCAGGAACCAGCCTCCGGAGCGGAGAACTCTGCGCACCTCGGACAGAAACGCCCGCATATCGGGATATGTGTGTGAGGATTCGACGTTGGTGACGGCATCAAACGAATCGTCTTCGAACGGAAGATGTTCGGCGTCACCGACGATGAACGAGACGTTCGGGGCGGCATGCGTTTCCCGGCAGAAGGCAACGGCCTCGGGAGACAGGTCAACACCAGTGGCATGCGCACCAAACTGATTGGCCAAGAGCACCGCGGTCCCACCCCGCCCACAGCCGATATCCAGGACATCTCGACCGGTGAGGTCGGTGTGCCCGACGAGCTCGTATGCAAGGCGAATTGAATTTGCATTGAACGCTGTGTCGTCGACCGCGAAAGACGACTCGTCGCCATCGCCGAGGCTGACGTAGCCGTAGTTGAGGAAGAAGGACGCATCTCCCATTCCGCTTGCTGCAAGGCGTTTGGTGATGTCGTCATAGAACTGCCGGTAGCGTAGCTTTGCGGCTGCCCCGGGTCCATCAGTCTCTCCGGCCAATACGTCATCGTCGTTTGGGTCGTGAGAGCTCGACCGCGTCGGTGCTGGTGTAGCTTCGGTGCTGCTGTCAGGAGTGTTCTCTACGAGCACGGCAAGCTGGGCGACCGTGGGCGCCTTGAAGAGCTGCAGTACGGGTATTTCAATCGCGAATGTGTTGCGAATCTCGGCGGCGACTTGGATGGCCAGCAGTGAGTGCCCACCTAGTTCGAAGAACTGGTCATGCACGCCGACTTTGTCAACACCGAGTTGGGCAGACCAGATGGCCGCGAGTTTCTTTTCGGTTTCTGTCCGCGGTTCGATGTAGGCGGTGGATAGGTTGGGGCGTGGGTGACCTCCGGCGTCGTTCGGGTCTGAAACGCTCGCAAATCGGATCCAGGCGTCTAGCCTTTCCTCGAGGTCTCCAACGGCGACCACGACCCGCGACCCGAGCGGCGTGCCAATCGCGCGGAGGAATACATCCTGACCTTCGACCCCATTAATCGGCGCGGCTTTGAGCGCATGGGCCTGAGCCTCGCCCGCATTGTCCCAGGCGTCCCATTCGATATTCAGCCAGTCTTGACCGGCTTTCGCGCCTCGCTCGGCGATACCGTTGAGTACGGCGTTGGCGCCGGCATATGCGGCCAGGCCAAGGCCGCCAAGCTCCGCTGATATCGAACCATGGATTATCCAACGCTGTGGTTGGCGTCCATCCATCGCTGCTAAAAGGTGCAGCAGCCCTTCAACTTTGGGCGTTATCTGGGCGGCGACGACATCGCTTCCGGTCTCGACAACCGAGCCGAATGCGTCCGGTCCAACGTTGGCTGCGCCGTGAACAACGATGTCCACGCGCCCGAATCGCTCAACCGCGGCGTCGACCGCCGCATGGACTTGGGCGGGGTCGGCGAGGTCTGCCTGCACGACGAGTAGGTCATCGCGCTGCACCTGCATGACGGCAAGTCGACGCAGAACCGCCCGATTCGGCTCGCTGATTGTCTTGTCCTCGCTTGCAGCGCTCCACTCACCCGGCGGCGGCAGATCGGAACGCCCCAGCAGCACCAGCTTGGCGCCTAATCCCTGGAAAGCCACCTCGGAGATGAGCAGACCCATGTAGCCCAACCCGCCGGTGACCAGGACGACCGGATTTGACGGTAACGATGCCGGCGGCCGGACGTCGGCGATCGGGCAGCGCTCATACCCTCTTGTGTATCTGGCGCCGCCACGATATGCGATTTCGGAGTCCGGCGCGCCTGCAGCCAGTTCCGAGATGATCATCGCGGCTACGGCCGGGTCATCGTCGACGTCAATGTGGGTGAGGCTCAAACCGGTCAGTTCTTGAGGCAGTACCTTCGCAGCCCCGATTCCGAACCCACGACCTGGATCGAGAACCTCGGTTGCAGATACATCGGCGGTCCCTCGGGCGAGGAGCAGAACCGGCAAGGGACGCTCCGTCGTGTGCGCGCCGAGTGCAATCGCTACACGCACCGGTGCCAAGAAAGTGCTGAGCGCGGCGTCTGTGATATCGCTGTCTGCCGGAGGTTCGGCGCCCCAGCAGTGGATGACTCCTTGCAGCGTGCACTCGGCGCATACATGGGCGACCAAGTCAGCCACTCCCAGTTCCTCGGCAGGGTCGAGGATGTATTCGGCATCGCTGATCCGCTCGTAACGGTCACCACGTCGAACTGTCAAAGGAACGGCGCCCAACGCCGACAATGCCTC
>Ga0210396_10000958_pt1 | contig 32984 bp, 27 predicted proteins | sample IncBWH17OmetaG_FD_155466 | JGI IMG/M metagenome (GOLD analysis project Ga0210396, IMG submission 155466) | Forest soil microbial communities from Barre Woods Harvard Forest LTER site, Petersham, Massachusetts, United States - Inc-BW-H-17-O ...
TCATCGCAATCAGCAATTGCCAATTAAGTTATCTTTATGTTATGATCAAGCCGAATCGTGTGTTTACTGTTCTCTTTCACGTTGGTGTTTGGTCGGCGCTATTGCTATGCGTCTGGCTATGGAGGCCCATGCGCCCGCAGCAGCTCGAGTGGCGTCCTCAGTTGACGGGTTGGTTTATCGTTTTGTCCAGTCTGCCCGCCATCGCCTTATTTTATCTCAACGCCTACCTGCTGATCCCGGTATTCTTCACCCGGAAGAACAGACTGCCCTATTTTCTGCTGGCGGTGCTGGCCTGGCTGCTCGCGGTGACACTGCAGCATCTGGCGGGGTATATCGCCTCTCCGCCACCACCCGGTTACCGCCTGGTGACCCTGCGCCAGGCCTTTCCTCTTTTAGCGATCCTCATGGCCAGCGCCAGCCTGGGCATCTCCCGCGAAAATGCCCGGTTGGAAAAAGCGCGTAAGGAGAAAGAGAATGAGCACCTCCGGACAGAGCTCAGCTTTCTGCGGACACAGGTGAACCCGCATTTTATGCTCAACGTCCTCAACAGCATGGCGCTATTGGCGCGGAAGAAATCGGACCTGCTCGAGCCGGTGCTCATGGAGCTGGCGCGGCTGATGAACTATATGCTCTACGACGCGGGCAACGAACGCATCTCCCTTGAAGACGAGATCGGCTATCTTCGCGCCTATATCGATCTCCAGATGTTACGATTCGGCAGCGATGTCAAGGTCCGGTTCAATGTCCCGGAGAACCCTAACGGGAGCTGTATCGAGCCCATGTTGCTGATCCCGCTGGTGGAAAATGCCTTTAAACATGGTATCGGACTGGTCGACGATCCCGTGATCTTTATCGATATCGTCACGGCTGGACACCAGCAGCTGCGGTTGACGGTAAAGAATAAATACAATCCGCGGGTCCGGCAGCAGACGGCCCGCCCTTCGGGTATCGGACTGGCGAATCTCGGTAAAAGGCTGGAGTTGATCTACCCCGGCCGGTTCGAACTGCAGAAGACGGACAGCCTGCATGTAGACAAGGCAGCGGAAGAGCATTGGTATATCATCACCTTAAACATCCCATTGGAATGATCACTTGTCTGGCCATCGACGATGAGACACCCGCCCTGGATATCCTGGAAGACAATATCCGGCGGATCCCTTTTCTCCAGTTGGTTGGCAAATGCAAGAATGCGTATGTAGCCATGGAGGCGCTGCAAAAACAGGGCCCCATCGATCTGCTTTTTCTCGACATCGAGATGCCGGGTATCAGCGGCCTCAGCTTTCTGAAAAGCCTCCCCAACAAGCCGATGGTGATCTTTATCACGGCCTACCGCAACTATGCCGTCGAAGGTTTCGAACTCGATGTCCTCGACTACCTGGTAAAGCCGGTGGCTTTCGACCGGTTTCTTAAAGCCGTCAACAAGGCGCTCGAATACCAGGGATTCAAACAAAAGGAGGGTGGCCCGTCATTCCCGGACTATCTCTTTATCCACACCGAATACCAGCTGACGAAGATCGTATTGCCCGAGATCACCTATATCGAGGGCTTACGGAATTATATCAAGATCCATTTCTCCGGCAATGCCACCAGGCCCATCTTGTCGAAGCTGAGTCTCAAAGCCATCGAGGAAAAGCTGCCGCCGGCGAAATTTGCCCGGGTCCACAAGTCGTTTATCGTGAGCGTGGACAAGATATCCTCGATCCGCAATGACGTGATCCGCATCGGGCTGCGGGACATCCCGATAAGCAAGTCCTGCCGGGAGGAGTTCTTCCGGAAGATCTACTGATCATCGCCCCTTTCCGCGAGTCATTCACCCTATGGGCAATGATAGGTGATGGTCGTAACCCAGGGGGGAGTGTTTCCAAAAATGGAGCCTTGAAGGAAATAAGTACTGAAACCGATCACCCTGCCCGCCGGATCATATTGCTCCCCGTCAAGATTGGCCGTCTCGAACAAAGACGAGTTGGATAAGGAGCTCCGGATATTCGTGGTATTCGTCACTTCTGGGAAATAGCCAAGATATTGCAGCAGGTAGTAGCCATGCGTCCTTGGCTGATAGTCGGTGATGATAAAGGATTCTGTTGCCTGCCGGTAATAATCATAGATATAGGTATTGCCGGCGAAAGAAAGGAGATTCCCCAGGCTATCGTATTGAACGGTGTCCACCTGGGAACCAACGACCTCTACCGAAAATATCCGGCCACCCCTATAGGTGTAATTTTCCGTATCGCCGTAGTGAGAATAACTATCGGTGATGTTGCCCGCCAGGCTTGTAATGCTGGACACCGGTCTTCCCGCTTTATTAAAAAGGACCATCATCGCCGTGTCGGCCAAATTGTTTTTATCCCGTAGGATCAGTAAAGAATCGGTTTTTGTCACGAGCAGATCATGTTGCGGTCCAAAGCCACTATAGCCATCGAAGTATGGTTCGAAGAAGACGCACTGGATCTCCGTTACGGCCTTTCCTTGCGCGTCATAGGTCTTTTGGAACAGGCTAACATTGATAATAGGACTTCCATCCAGATATAAACTATAATTAGCCACGTCACAGGCCAGCTTTTGCTGAATAACCCGCTCGAGGGTGGATGCTTTCTTGCACGTGCACAGCAACAGCGATATTCCGCTCAGCAGCACGGTGACAACCAGGGAGCTATTGTTTCGCATACCTTATATTTTAACGTTATGGACGAAGATGCCAGGCAATGGTGACAGCTCCGAAAATGGAATAGGTATAACTGATCATCCTCCCTGCCGCATCGAATTGATAGTCGGACAGGGTAAGATTGAATTCATCGGCCTGCACATGGCTGCGTAGATTCAGCGGGCTGGTCACTTCGGGAAAATAGCCCAGGTATTGACAAATGTAGTATCCGGGGTTCGACTCCATTTGGTCGTCGATATAATACTGGAATTCGATCTTCCGTGAATAGTCGTATTGATAGGTGTTTGGTCCAAATACCGCGGGATTCCCGTGACTGTCATAATGTACCGTATCGTAGCTGGTCGAGAACCATTGATCCACGCCCGGATCCGGAACGGTCTTGATATACCAGATGCGGTCGCCCTTATAATAGAAATATTCCGTTTCCGGTATGCCGTGGATATCATTGACCTCTTTGGCTATATGGCAGGACGTCACCCTGTCCTGGCCGTTAAGGGTAACGATAACCCCCGTGTCCCCAGGATCAGTGAGCTTCAACAGGTATACTTTCTGACCCTTTCCGACAATGGAATAGTCATGTTCGAGCGAGTAAGAGGGGACAAAAGTATTTTCAAATGAAAAGTCCATCTCATTCAATTTCCCGGAGTGGTCATATTTCTTTTTGAAGAGCAGAGGAAAATCCAGCAGGGCGCCATCATACTGGGGCAGATGATATTCATCTACCAATAAGGTTTCCTGATCCCGTGGGAGGGGAGAAGAGTGATTGGTTTTTTTACAAGCGCAAAAACTGCCCAATACGGCACAAAGTGTGAAGGCAAAAATTACCTTTCTCATGTTGAGTCATTTAAAGTGAATAACTAGCAAGGGTGCGCTGGCTGCGGGGAGCGGACGGGTGGGATGATTCTTTTAGTAGTGCGGAATTTAGCACCAAGGTACCGTATTAAAATTGAAAGAGAGCCTGCGAAAACGCCCACCCGGCTTGTCTAACGTCAAAATGGGTGTTTTAACGGGGGGCGCAGCCTTGACAATGAAGCGATTCGCAGAGTATTGTCTATTTTCGTACAAAAATCACCCATGTTCGACGTGATCGACCATTTTGTAGCCAGGTATATCCAGCTCACCGGGGAAGAGCTTGCCTTCTTCCATTCGCTCCTGCGTCACAGGAAGATGCCAAAGAAAACATTTTTGCTGCAGGAAGGCGAGATCTGCGATTTTGAAGCCTTTATCCTCAAAGGGTGCATCCGCACCTATTACCTGGACAAGGAAGGGGTGGAGACGATCCTGCTTTTTGCCGTCGAAGAATGGTGGGCCAGCGACATCACCAGCTTTTCCGAACGAAAACCTTCCAATCTCTTTATCGAGACGCTGGAAGAATGCGAGCTGTTGACCATCGACTATGCGAGCAAGAGCCGCCTCTTCGAGAAAGTCCCTGCTTTCGAACGGATGTTCCGGTTGCTGGTGCAGCGGTCGCTGAGCGTGTTACAACAGCGGTTCTACTCTTCGATCTCGGAGACCGCGGAAGAACGCTATCTGCAATTCCTCGAAAAATATCCGCTGGTGGCACAACGCGTGCCGCAGCATCAGATTGCCCGGTATATCGGCGTTTCGCCGGAGTTTCTCAGCAAGGTCCGAAGTTCAATGTTTAGGAAACATTAAACGCGACCCGGCCGGCTTCCCTGATCTCCTCGCCGGTGATGGTGTGCCCCATGCCGGGATAGACGATCTCGGTGACCTTGGCATTCATTTCTTTTAACAGCTTCGTCGTCTCATGCACCCGTTGTACGGGGACATGCGGGTCGGGATTGCCGGTACCGATAAAGACCGGCGTCTGGTGAAAATCTCCGTGATAGTGATGCGGATAGATGCGATCGCCGATGAGCCCGCCGGTGAAAGCCGCGGCGCCGCCATAGCGCCCGGCGTTCCTGGCCAGGAACTCGAGCATCAGACAGGCGCCCTGCGAAAAGCCGGTAAAGAACGTATTCTCCGGAGCAATGCCCTTTTCCCCGACGACGGTCACTAACTGTTTGACCACATCCAGCGCACTGCTCAGCCAGGGTTCGTTTTCCTGGAGCGGACTCAGAAACGAATACGGATACCAACTATGGCCTTCGGCCTGCGGGGCAAACAAGGCGAAACCTTTCACGGGTAGTGCGTCGGCCAGCGAGAGGATGTCGTCCGCCGAACCGCCGCGGCCATGCAAAAGGATCAGCGCCTTCGAGGCTCCGCCGTCGGGCCCTCCGCTTCCGGCCGCGGCCCCCGTGAGAGCCTTCCCCCCCGTGATGTATTTCAGTGTGTGCATCATTCAGAGTTGCAGCTGAGGTAATGTCTTTTCGATATCATTCCGCATCGCCTCGTACTGATGGGGCAGCCGGTGATGGGTGCCGAGTTCGGAAAGCGGTTCGTCGACGGTAAAACCGGGGTTATCGGTAGCCAGCTCGAAGAGTACACCACCGGGCTCCCGGAAATACAACGAGAAGAAATAGTCCCTGTTGATCTTGGGCGTGATATGCAGCCCCTTGCTTAGTATCCTTTCCCGATACTCCATTTGCACGGTTTCGTCGGGCACCCGGAAGGCAACGTGATGATTGGTGCCGGCGCCGCTGACACCACGTACACCCTGCGGGTCTTCCACGAGATCGACTACAGACGCAGTAGGAATGGCTGACGTGACGTACCGGAACCGGTTCCCCTCCTGCTCCTTGAGGGTATAGCCAAAGATGTCCGTGAGGATCGCAGCCGTGGGCTCGATGCTCTTGAGGGTCAGGGTCACACTATGAAACCCGCGGGTGGCGGCATCGGCGCCCACCTGAGCCGTCGTCCAGGGGGTCCGCACGTCGGAATATTTCGAAACGATCAGATCGAATTTGAGACCGTCCGGATCCTCCAAGGGGAGATAGGTCTCTCCCAACCTTTGCGCCAATTCCCCATGTTTGACCCGGTGTTCGTTGAACCGCTCCATCCAAAACTCCAGGCTTCCGGCAGGAACGGAATAGCCGATCTCCGTGGCCATGCCGGTGCCGGCCCGGCCATTCACGATGCCCTCCCAGGGAAAAAAGGTCAGGATCGTGCCGGGTGTGCCGTTCTCGTTGCCATAGTAAAAGTGATAGGTGCCGGGGTCGTCGAAATTGACGGTCCGCTTGACCATTCTAAGCCCCAGGACCTTTGTATAAAAATCGTAATTGTGTTGCGCATTACCCGCGATTGCGGTGATATGATGAATACCCTGTATCTTATTTTCCATATGATCTCCTTTGATGTAGAATACCTAAAATTTCATTTTCCAACAGCCCGCTGCCGCCGCCATAGTGACGGATGACCACGCTGCCCGGGTCTTCCCTGGCGAGCCGTTGTCTCAATGCTTCTTCCTCCTGCGCCGAGAACCCGGCGCACACAAGGACTATCGGGAAAGGTTGCTTTTTAAAAACATCCACGGCGCCGTCTTCCGTCGTGGCGACGGTTGCCTTCCAGCCTTCGTGGGCATTGATGAGTCGTTCGACCACGTCGAGGATGGCCTTTTCGCGGCCTACGACCAGGATTTCGAGTGTTGTGTTCATGTTATTGCAGTTGAGCTTTCATCGGCACTTCCATGATCAGTATCCTCGATCCTTGTTCAGCGGCTTTGAGCTTCAGACTGGTGACATCGGTGACGCCGAGACCGTCGCGGGATTCCAATTTCCGTCCATCGTACAAAAAGGCGCCGTCGATCACAAACAGGTAAACGCCGTCACCTTGTTTCTTGAGATCGTATTCGAATTCGCGGCCGGCATCGAAGGTGCCCATATGAAACCAGGCGTCCTGATAGATCCAGGTGCCTTGTTTTTCCACCGGATGTTTATGCTCCCGGTATTCGTGTTCCGATCCCGGTGCCGGTGCCGGGTAGATGATCTGTTGAAGGGTATTGTGTTCCCTGGAAGGGTTGAGCTTCACCTGGTCGTAGCGCGGCGTCACATTGAGCTTATTTGGGAAGACCCAGATCTGGAGGAATTTCACGGTTTGGTCGGGGCTGTTGTTGTATTCGCTATGGAATACCCCCGTGCCCGTGCTCATCACCTGGATCTCGCCTTCGCTGACGACAAGTTTATGTCCCAGGTTGTCTTCGTGCACCAGGCTTCCTTCGAGGGGGATGCTGATGATCTCCATGTTCTCATGGGGATGGGAGCCGAAACCGCGGCCGCCGGCGACGGCATCGTCATTCAGTACCCGGAGCATGCCGAATTGAATTCTTTCCGGTTCGTAATAACCGGCGAAACTAAAGGTGTGCCAGCTGTCGAGCCACCCATGGTCGGCATGGCCCCGGCTTGCTGCTTTATGGAAGGTAGTTGTGCCCATATGCTTTTTTTTATAAAGCAAAATTAGGCTATTGGGGCACCCGGCTCCATTAATCTAGCTTAAGAAAGAGGCGGCACAACGGAATCCTCAATTTGTATTCATTTTGTGCATGTTATCGGGGTTTGTGGGTCTGGTCCGTCGGCTCCCGGCCGCCCATGGGCGACGCTCGCTAGGCTTTTTTGGGAGGCAGATCGAAGGCCGTAGCATCGTGTTCGAAATGGCCTTTGTGCGAGCCGTCGCAAAACGGTTTGTTCTGAGACATGCCGCAACGACAGATGCTCACGATCTCGCGTCCGCCCAGGCCGTAGGGAGTTCCATTGCGATCTACGATCTCGAAATCTCCTTCGACCTTGAGAGAACCATTGCTATTGACTGTGATCTTGGTAGTGGGCATCTATTTGCTATTTTTGGGGTGCAATATAGTGAATGTCCTTCGGACGGAGCGTCTCCGCCCCTCTGGAATATCGATATTCATCGAACTTATGATCGAATTAGTCGAAATATTTTCCGGTTTCTTCGGGGTAATGGTAGTTTAGTGGTCTATTTTAACCCCCATGGAATACGATAACGACAAACTGCGAAAACGAACCCCACGCCTGGAGATGTTTTATTGGGTCGTCCTGGTCTTACTGCAACCGGTGACCTGCGTTATCACTATCTTCCCTTCCCACCCCCTGGCCGGCATCCTGCCATTGTTCATGAGTTTCCTGGTCTTTCCGGCCTATGTTCTATTTGCCAAGATCGTCGGCCCGGCACTGCCCGGGGAGACACGTCTCCTGAAACACACCCGATGGCTGGGCAAACGCTGGTTCACCGTCCTGATGGCGATGCTTTCGTTCCTGGTGATCCAGGCGCTTATTTGGGCTGTATATGCGCTTTTGCGTAAGACATCGCTGACGCCACCGCTACAGGCCTACATGAGGCCCACGGCGACGAATCTGGCCAGGGAGACCTGGTGGGCTGCTGTAAACATGGCCATCGCGATCGCCATCTTCTATATCCGCAAGGCCGATGACGAGAAAGACGAGCTGGCGGCGATGCGGAAAGACAACACCTTCTTCCGGCTGCGCTATCTCCGGGCGCAGCTCAACCCGCATTTCCTGTTCAATACCCTCAACAGCATCTATTCCATGAGCATGCAAAAATCGGATCGCACTCCCGAAGTGGTGGTCCGGCTGGCGGACATCATGCGTTACCTGATCTATGAATGCAACGAGGAGAAGATACCGCTGGACAAAGAGATCGAATTCATCCGGAACTACATCGAGATCGAGAAGATCCGGCATCAGGCCGATATCCGGTTCACGGTGGAAGGAAAAACGGAGGGGTTGATGATCGAACCCTTTTTGTTCATCTCTTTTATCGAGAACGGGTTTAAACATGCCATGGACCACACGTTCAACGAACCCTTTATCTATATCAACCTTTGGGTAGGCAATGGACAGCTGAAGCTGAATGTCATCAACAGCACCAATGCCGATCTGGAGATGCAAGCTAAAAAGATCAATGGCATGGGCATCTCTCACAGCCGCAGTCTGCTGGAGCTGCTCTATCCGGCCTCCTACGATCTGGACATTATCCAGACGGAAAAGGACGAAAGCCGGACCAGCGAATTAAGACTGCGCAATGCCCGCGAAAGACTGGAAAGCCTGTATCCGGATACACATACCTTGGATGTCATTTTGAACAAGAGTACCTTTACCGTATCGTTAATCGTTAAAACCATTGCCGCTTGTTAAAATGCATCATCGTAGAAGATGAGACGCTGGCGCAGGATGTGATCCGGAATCATCTGGCCAGGGTCGGGGGGCTCGAACTGGTGGGCGTCTTTCGCACCGCGCCCGAGGCCCTGCCGCTCATCGAAAACGGAGAGGTCGATATCCTGTTCCTGGATATCCGGCTGCCCGGGATGAGCGGACTTCACTTCCTGCGCACGCTCACCGACCCGCCGCTGGTGGTGCTCACGACGGCCTATGCCGAATATGCCCTCGAAAGCTATGAGTTCAACGTCATCGACTACCTGCTCAAACCCATCTCCTTCGAACGCTTTTCCAAAGCCGTCAACAAGATCCTCGACGGCCGCCTCTATTCCGCCCCTACCACTGCCGGACACCCCCCTACCGCCGGCGCACCCGCAACACTCGACCAGCCGGCTCCCGGAGCAGCTTCGATCGCCGTCCCCCCTGCCGGCGACCACATCTTCATCAAATCCAACAGCAAATTCTTCCGGGTCGACTACCAGGAGATCCTCTATGTCCAGGGAATGAAAGATTATCTCAAGATCCATACACCGGATTTTACACTTGTCACCCACCAGACCATGAACGATCTGGAAAAGTTCTTGCCGGCGCGTCATTTCATCCGCGTACATCGCTCCTACCTCGTGGCGGTGCGGCAGATCCGCAGTATCTACGGCAATACCATCGAGCTCGGCAAGGTGAGCATACCTATTGGCGTGAATTACAAAGAGGCGGTCATGGAGCTCGTAGGGCGGAAATGAAGGCACTTCGTTTATAAATAGCAACCCCCGCCTACCAAGCGGGGCTTTTTTTTACTATTTTCAACCCGCACATTAAAAACACTACTGCATATGGACCGGAGAAAATTCCTCAGGAACGGCTCTTTGGCCGGGTTAGGGCTATCCTCATTGACCATAGAAACGGCCGTCGCGGGGGGCAAAGAGGAGGCGTCCCGGAAAAAGGCCGGCGATGCCGAATTCCCTTTACTGGAAGCCACCATCGACGTGCTCCAGCAAAAAATGCAAAGCGGGGAATATACCTCGCAACAGATCACCAGACTATACCTGAAACGCATCGGCGAGATCGATAAAAAAGGACCTGCCCTGAATGCCGTGCTCGAGTTGAATCCCGACGCGCTGGCCATCGCCGAACGCATGGACGCGGAGCGAAAGGCGGGCAAGGTCCGCGGCCCGCTCCACGGCATCCCTGTGCTGATCAAAGACAACATCAACACCGGCGACAAGATGCAGACCACGGCCGGCGCACTGGCGCTGGAAGGACACCGGGCGGCGAAAGATGCCTTTATCGTCGCGCGTCTCCGGGAATCCGGCGCCGTCTTGCTCGGCAAAACCAACCTCAGCGAATGGGCCAACTTCCGGTCTACGCGCTCGACAAGCGGCTGGAGCAGCCGGGGCGGACAGACCAAAAATCCCTATCTGCTCAACCGCAACCCCAGCGGATCGAGTGCCGGATCGGGCTCGGCGGTGTCAGCGAATCTTTGCGTTGTCGCCATCGGCACCGAAACTAATGGATCGGTGGTATCCCCCTCCTCCATCAACGGTATCGTGGGCATCAAACCCACGGTTGGTCTCCTCAGCCGCAGCGGGATCATCCCCATCTCGGCCACCCAGGACACCGCCGGCCCGATGGCCCGTACGGTCAAAGACGCGGCATTGCTGCTCGGCGTCCTGGCCGGCGTGGACCCGGATGACAAAGTAACACAAGAAAGCCAAAGCAGCACCGGCCTCGACTATGTGGCCTCCCTGAACCTCGATGGCCTCAAAGGAAAAAAGATCGGCATCGAAAAGGCCGCACTGTCGGGGCACGAAGGGGTGGTGGCCCTTTTCCAGGACGCCATCGCCCTCCTGAAGGCGCAAGGCGCCACCATCGTAGAGATCGAATTACAGAAACTGCTGAGCGACCCCGGCAGCGTAGAAGGCACGATCCTGCAATACGAATTCAAAGACGGGGTCAACCGCTATCTCGCTACCGCCAACGCCCCCGTGAAAACACTCTCGGACGTCATCGCCTTCAACAAACAAAACGAAAAACGGGCGATGCCCTATTTTAAACAGGAGACCCTGGAACATAGTGATGCCAGGGGCGGTCTCGAAACGCCAGAATATACCGAAGCCCTCAAAAAACTCCTGATGACCCGGTCCATCATCGACGATCTCCTCCGGCAAAACGGTCTCGACGCCATCGCCGCCCCCACCAGCGGTCCCGCCTGCTGTATCGACCTCATCGCCGGCGACTACCGCACCGGAAGCTCCTTCTCCGGCCCCGCAGCCATGGCCGGCTATCCCCATATCACCGTTCCCATGGGGCTGGTCCTGGGATTACCGGTAGGGCTCTCGTTGATGGGAACACGCTATACCGAGCCGGAACTCATCCGGATGGCGTATGCCTATGAGCAGGCTTCCCGCAAACGATCGGCGCCGGAGCTGGCCGGCGGATCGAATTTTTAAGGGTAATCCTACTCAAATGTTTTGGTCAGCCTAAAGAATGGTTTATATTCGAATAAATTGATATTTTGAAAAGAAAAGATTTTCTGCAGCTAACGGGCATGGGAGCGGGCAGCGTCGTGTTCGGCGGCCTTGGCTTGGGCGGCGGCTTGCTGGGGCGGATACCGGTTCTCGGGTCGCCCGTGCCGCCGGGAAAACCGCTGGAGACAGTGGATGTCGCGCTGAAAAAACAATTGGCGGACATCGCGCTGAATGCCGCGCGGTCCAAAGGCGCTACCTATGCCGACGTAAGGATCGGCCGTTATCGCAATCAATTTATCATCACCCGCGAGGACAAAGTGCTAAACACTGTAGACACCGAATCCTATGGCATCGGCGTCCGCGTGATCGCGGGCGGCTGCTGGGGATTCGCCGCCACCGACCGGCTTGACCACGACGGCATCGCCCAGGCGGCGGAACTGGCGGTATCCATCGCCCGCGAGAACGCGCGAATACAAAAAGAGCCGGTGCAGCTGGCCCCGCAAAAAGGCTATGGCGAAGTGAGCTGGAAGACGCCGATCGTTAAAAATGGCTTCGACGTCCCCATCAAAGAAAAAGCCGATCTGCTGCTGGCAGCAAACGCCGCGGCCATGAAAGGCGGCGCCAGCTTCGTCAACTCCGCGCTGTTCCTCGTCAATGAACAAAAATACTTCGCCAGCACCGACGGCTCCTATATCGACCAGGACATCCATCGCATCTGGCCCACCTTCACCGTCACTAAAACGAATGAAAAAACGGGGAAATTCGAAACCCGCGACGCCCTAAGCGCCCCCCGGGGCATGGGCTATGAATACCTCGAGCCGGATGACCGCCATAAGATCAAGACCGTCACCACCCTCTATCGCGACCGCTACGATATGCTCGAGGATGCGCACCTGGCCGCGGCACAGGCGGCGGAGAAACAGACCGCCAAATCGGTGGAACCAGGAAAATACGATCTCGTGCTGGACCCCACGAACCTCTGGTTGACGATCCACGAATCGGCAGGACATCCCACCGAGCTGGATCGGGTCCTGGGCTATGAAGCCAATTTCGCCGGCACCAGCTTTCTCACCCTCGACAAGTGGGAATCGAAAAAATTCCACTACGGCAGCCCCCTGGTCAATATCGTGGCCGACAAGACACAGCCGGGTTCGCTAGGCGCCGTAGGCTTCGACGACGAAGGGGTAAAAGCGAAGGAATGGGATCTGGTCAAAGACGGCGTCCTCGTGAGCTATCAGGCCATCCGCGACCAGGCCAGGATCATCGGGCTCGACGAATCACAAGGCTGCTGCTATGCCCAAAGCTGGCGCGATGTACAGTTCCAGCGGATGGCCAATATCTCGCTCCGGCCGGGGAAAGCCCCTTTATCTCCCTCCGAGCTCATCAAAAATGTCGAGCGGGGGATCTATATCGTCGGCGAAAGCAGCTACTCCATCGACCAGCAACGTTATAATTTCCAGTTCAGCGGCCAGCTGTTCTACGAGATCAGGAACGGCCAGATCGCCGGCATGATGAAAGACGTGGCGTACCAGGCCAATACCCAGGAGTTCTGGAATTCCTGTGCGGCGATCTGCGACCAGCGCGATTACCGCCTCGGCGGAACGTTCTTCGACGGCAAGGGACAACCGGAGCAAAGCAATTCGGTATCGCATGGCGCCGCCACCACCCGGTTCAACGGTATCAATGTCATTAACACCGCAAGAAAGATCTGATATGCCCTTATTAACACAAGACGAAGCGCAAACCCTGCTAAAAAAGGTGCTTGCCTATTCCAAAGCCGACGAATGCGAAGTCTCGATAAGCGGCAGCGACGGCGGCAATATCCGCTATGCCCGTGGTTCCGTTTCGACCAGCGGGGCCTCCCATTCCACCCAGTTGCAGGTGGCCTCCAGCTTTGGCCGGAAACAAGGCATCACGACCATCAACGAGTACGACGATGTCTCGCTGGAGAAAGCCGTTCGCCGCGCCGAAGCCCTCGCTCAGCTGGCGCCGGAAAACCCTGAATATATGCCCTTGCCGGGTCCGCAAAACTATCAGCCTGCGGCCAGGACCTATCTCCCCGCGACGGCCGCCATCGACTCCAGGCTACGCGCCGACCTCACCGCCCGGAGCCTGGACATCGCTAAGACTGCCGGCGTCACCGCCGCCGGCTACCTGGAGAATTCGGCCAACTTCTCGGCCATGATGAATTCGCACGGACTCTTTGCCTACAGCACGGACACCAACGTCAACTTCTCCGTGACGATGCGGACCCCCGACGGCACCGGCTCCGGTTATATGGCGGGCGGATACAACGACATCGCCGCACTCGATGTCGCCGGCAACTCCAAAACGGCCGCCTGGAAAGCCGCCAGATCGGGCAGCGCCCGCGCCCTGGAGCCCGGAAAATATACCGTAGTCCTCGAACCCGCGGCCGCGATCGTCCTGCTGGAAAATCTGTACGGGTCGCTCGACGCCCGTAGCGCGGACGAAGGCCGCAGCTTTCTGAGCCTGCCCGGCGGCAAGACCCGGCTGGGAGAAAAACTGGTCGACGAACAAGTCAACATCTACTCCGATCCCTGGAACGAAGCCCTGCCTACAAGAAACTATAGCGGCGAAGGACTGCCGCAGGAAAAGATCTCCTGGATAGAAAAAGGCGTGGTCAAAAACTTATTCTACTCCCGTTACTGGGCTTCGCAAAAAGGTGTGAAACCCATCCCCTATCCGGACGGGTTTATCATGACGGGCGGCGACGCCAGCCTGGACGAACTCATCAAGGGTACGGAGAAAGGGATCCTCGTGACACGGTTCTGGTATATCCGACAAGTAGACCCGCAGACCCTGCTTTTTACGGGATTGACACGCGACGGTACGTTCTACATCGAGAATGGGGAGATCAAATTCCCGGTGAAGAATTTTCGATTCAACGAAAGCCCGATCATTATGCTCAATAATCTCGAAGCCCTCGGCAAGCCGGTGAGGACCATTAGCGGGGAAAGTGGACAGATGGGGCTGATACCACCGATGCGGGTGAGAGATTTTACGTTTACGTCGTTATCGGATGCGGTGTAAGTCGCGGGGACTTCGAAGTCGTCGGGGACGGCCTAAAACGAAAAAACCCCCAAGGTTAATCAGGGGCTTTTCAAAGAGAGATTGGATTGGTTTTTCAGGATGTTCGATCAGGAATTCTTCATTGGAATTGGATAGGTCAAAGCTAAGTCAGAACAAGTTGTTAAAAAAGCGCAAAGACCCTCGATTTCTATCGTATTTTTACGATTCTAATCGCATTCTAATAGTTTTTTTAGGTATTCCCGATTAAATTTACGCTGTCCAAAAATTCAAAATCACGTGAAAAAATTCCTTTTAATCCCGCTGGGCATTTTTTGTCTACACGTTTCCTTCGCCCAATCCACCCAGAACGCCGACACCAGTCTTTCCAATGACAAGAACATCCGTAACAAGGTCCTGAACGACATCCAGGAAAGTCTCGACAAAAAGACACAAAACATCGACCAAACCCTCTCCAAACTAGACCACCGGGTCGACAGTCTGGACCTGGAGATCGCCGCTTCGCGGGATGCGCGGGATAAGGCCGACAAATTACTCCTCCGCGTTCAGGCCCTGGAAAAGAAACAGCAGGCGGTGGAAGAAAATGAGCTCTATGTCTACCAGGCCAATTACCAAAGCGCCATCATCAACCTCGTATCGATGGACAAAGAGATCAAACCGCTGATCCTGTTCAATGCCGCCAAGAGCTTTTTCGCTACCCTCGAGGCAACGGCTGACCCGATGAAATATCCCGGCTACCAGGACTGGTATAAACGTTTCTACGCGTATATCGAAAAAGAAAAAGACCATGACCCCGCCCTGGACGTGCTGCACGATATGGTCACCGTCACCGGCAACATCACCAGCGCCACCCCCATCGCCGGCCCCGTATTCCAGGCCTTTTTCATCGGTATCAACGAATACATCGGTCAGCTGAGCGCCAAACGCAAGGAAGAACGCGAGATGAGCCAGAAGATGTTCCTTCTCACCGCCAAGCTCAGCCAGTTCGACTACGATAAAGACCTCATCGAACAACAATGGGAGATCGTATCCAAGGAACTGGAGAAAATGCAGATCCACTACGACACCATCCTCAACCAGAACCTCGCCCTGCTGGGCGTCAAATCCGGTGATTATACCCAGCGCTACAGCCGGGAAACGGATGCGGATAAACGCTATGAGTTCCTCACGGAATTACGCAAAAAGGCTTCGACCCTGGTCACGGACCGGAAGGCCGCAGACCTCAAAAGCTGGAAACAGCCGATCTATTATGAGTTGATGGATGTCCAAAGCCTGAAGCTCCGGTTTGGCGATCTGACCTTCGATATCCGCGGTATCCTGAGTAAATACAACGAACTCATCACCAAGTATAAGAACGACCCCGAGATCGGGCTGAAAGTACAGGAGCTCGAGGTGAAACTCAACGCGCTGGACGATACCTTCGACCAGGCCTTCGACCCCACCGAGTATATCAATTCGGCGACGAGGATGTATCTCGTGAATTAAAAAAAAAGGCCCCGCCTTGCGGCGGGGCCTGGCCCACCCCACCCCTTTATTTATGTTCGAGTAATTTGAAGAACTGATCCAGCTGCGGCAGGATCACAATGCGGGTACGGCGGTTGAGGGCGCGCCCTTCCGTGGTGGCATTGGTAGCTACAGGCACGTATTCGCTGCGGCCGGCAGCGGCAATATGCGCGGGTTCCAGTCCGTATTTATTCTGCAGGATGCGAACAACGGCAGTAGCCCGTTTGACGCTAAGATCCCAGTTGTCCAGCAGGTCGCCATGTCTATAGGGTACATTGTCGGTATGCCCTTCCACCATGAATTCGATGTCGGGTTGCGCTTTCAGCACCATGGCCACTTTGCCCAACACCTCCTGGGCCCGCGGCGTGACGGCATACTTCCCGCTGGCGAAAAGCAGTTTGTCCGAGATATCGACATATACGACGCCTTTGTCTACCTTGATATTGATGTCGTCGTCGTTGAGATTGCCGATAGCGCCTTTGAGGTTATTCACGAGCGCCATGTTCAGCGAATCCTTATGCGCGAGGGCGGCCTGGAGGCTTTGGATATAAGCGTCTTTGGCCCCCAGGTTTTCCAGGGACTGGCGGATACTGGCAGCCTGCGAGCCCGAGATGACGGACATGTCTTCCAGCTGTTTGAGCGCCTGGGTATTGTTGTCCTTCAGAAAGGCGATCTGTTTCATCAACGCGGCTACCTGCGCGTCGCAGTTGGATTTATCCTGGGTAAGGCTGGCCGTTTTGTCATTGCAATTCTTCAGATCGCCTTGCAGTTTGCCATAGGCGTTATTGAGGCTATCGTATTTATTTTGCAGAGACTTGAACTTCTTGCTGCTTACGCAGGAGAATAGCATCACCGGGATCAGGGCCGCGAATGCCAATGGCTTGATACGCATATAAAGATGTTTGTTTTACCGCACAAGGTTGGATGGCGGTATTAAGCCCGGCTTAAACACGGATTAGAAAAGTATTAGAAATTCGGCGAACCCGCCGTGGGCAGACGGATATAGAAAATGGAACCCTTCCCCACCACGGAGTCTACACTGACGGATCCCTTGTGTAGCTGCAGGATGCGGCGGGCCAGCGAAAGGCCGAGCCCAAACCCGGGAACGCCGTGCCCGTCGTCCGCCCGGTAGAACGGCTGAAAAATATTCTCCCACTCCTCGGGACTGATGCCCTTACCCTTGTCCTCTACGGAAATGCGCATCTCTTTCGCCTCCACCCAAAGCCGGACGACGGCATGGTGGTCGTCGGAATATTTGCAGGCATTGGAAACGATATTGCGGATGGCGGTAAAAAGCAACTCTTCGTTGCCAAAGACCAGCAACTCCTCCTCCGCCTCCGGCAGCCCGATGAAATCAAGTGTCACCGTAAACAAAGGGTTGGCCTTGGTGATCTCGCCGGGGAGACGAAGCAGGATCTCGTCGATCCGGATGAGATCGATCTCGAGCCCGGCGGCAGTGCCGGAGGCGCGCGCAAACTCCAGCAGGGTCTGCGTAAGCTTACTCAGCTGCCGGGTATCCTGGTATACGGAATTGATGACCTGCCTGTACTCTTCGATGGTCCGGACCCGCTGCAAGGCGACCTCGAGCTGAGAAGAAATAGAGGTCAGCGGCGTCGACAGCTCATGCGAGGCGTTGGCGATAAAGCGGCCCTGGATCTCGAAACTCTGCTGGAGCCTATTGAGCAGCTGGTTCAGGGTATCGGCGAGATAATACCATTCGTCGCGGGAAGCCTCCGCCGTCGACCGGATACGCCGGGTAAGATTACGCGCCGAGATCTCGTTGACCTCGTCCGCGATACGCCGCAAGGGGTAAAGGAGACTAATAGAGAACAGATACCCCCCGATGATCGAGGTCAGTATCCCACCGATAAAGCTAAGCGAAAGGACTAGCCGTAGATGCCGGAGCTTTTCATTACCCTGTTCATCATAGGCCGCGGCGATGATCACGAAGCAGGAGCTGTCGTCATTGTAGTAATAGGCGATGGCATCATTTACCCCTTGCTTAAAATAGATGCTTTCCTTACTCGCCCGCGCCTTGCCCAGCACCATCGTATCGACCCGCAACGTATCCACCGCACTGTCGCTGTACCAATAGATACGATGATCGTTATTATCATATGCCTCCACGATCTTATCCCGCATGGCCACGGAAGTGGAAGCGTCGATCTTGCGGATCAGCGCCTGGTCGAAGATGCCACCCTGGCTCAGGAGCCTGCCGGTGGTGATCGCCCTGTTCGCCAGCCGGGTCTGGATATCTTTGATCCTGTTCGTATACGAGAAATAATAAACCGAACTACACACCAGGGTGAGGATGCCTACCACGAGTAAGGTAAACAACAGCGTTATTCGGTTCCTGACCGGCATCAGCTCGGAGTGGTTTTTAAGATATACCCCATGCCTACATGGGTCTGGATGAGCTTTTGTTCAAAATCCTTGTCGACCTTGTTCCGCACATAGCTGATATACACGTCGATCACATTGGTATTCGTATTGAAATCGACATCCCACACATTGATGGCGAGATCGGCCCGCGAGACGACGCGGTTCTTGTTGCGCATCAGGTATTCCAGCAGCTGAAATTCCTTTGCGGTAAGCTTGATGCGGCGGCCACCGCGATAGACCTCTTTGTTCTCGAGATTCATCTCCAGATCGGCGGCACGCAAGAGATTACCCACGGGCATCGCCTGGCCGGGGGTCCGTTTGAGCAAGGCCCTGATCTTCAACAACAGCTCGCGGAACTCGAACGGTTTGACGAGATAGTCATCGGCGCCGGAATCATAGCCTTCGATCTTGTCGTCGAGCGAGCTCATGGAAGTGAGCATGATCACGAGCATGTTCATGTTGCGGTAACGGATGGCTCTGCAAAGTTCATAACCGTTCATGCCCGGGAGATTGATGTCCAGGATCGCCAGATCGAAATTCCGGGACAGCAGGAGCTGATGGCCGATCTTCCCGTCGTAAGCGACCTCCACCTCGAAACCGTTCTCCGTCAACCCCATTTTGAGGGTATCGGCGATCTTTTTTTCATCCTCGATGACTAATATCCTTCTTTCTTCCGACATAATAATTCACTTTTCCGGGCGGGCAGATTCCTCAAAATTACCCCTCCCCGACCAATTTTCAAGCCTCTAATCCAATTCTAATCCCGCTCTAACCCACCCTTAATTCCGCCGCGTTACTTTACAGGAATGAGCAACAGCATGCCGATCGCATTCAACAAGATCCTTATCCCGGTGGACTTCTCGCTAAATACAGAGATCGCGGTTACGAAAGCCGCGGGGCTGGTGGGGGCCGACGAGGCGATCCTGCATTTGTTACACGTGCTGAAACCCGGCAAACAGGCGACGCACTCCTTCAAGCTGTGGACGGTGGAAAAAGAGCTGGAGCAACTAAAAGACACCATAAGGAATAAGTATCCCGCCTTGCGGGTGAAGAGCCATGTCCTGCGTGGACATTCCGCACAACGGCTGATCGTCGACTGCGCGGAGATGCTGAAACCCGACCTTATCGTCGTCGGCAAACAAAACAACCTGCGCCGCTGGGCGATCCTCCCGCGGATCTCGCCGAGTGCGATCGCAGCGAAAACCAATTGCCCCGTGCTGACGGTCAAGCCGGGGTCGCTGGAAAGCCGCACCAGGGTGATCGTAATCCCTATCCGGGATTTCCTGCCGGAACGGAAACTGGAATGGGGCGTCCTGCTGGCTAAACGGTATAAGGCCCAGATCCACCTGCTCGCCATCCAGGATCATCCCGAACCCCGGGAATGGGCGCTGCCGCAGGCGTTTCTGAAGGCCTATCATCATCTGCGGGAACATCTGCATCACCCCATAGAGTATTCGGCTTCGGGCCGTCATAGCCCCGCCAGGGCCGCCCTGAACTATGCGGAACGGATCATGGCGGATATGATCCTGGTAAACCCGGAAACGGAAAGCGGGGTCCCGGGTTTCATGGGCTGGCGGCATATCAGCGACCTGGTGGGCAAAGACTCCAAAATACAAGTCTTAGACGTCGAACCATATAAATAGTTCATTATGAGAAAAATTCTAATTGCCGGATGTATCTTCTTCCTGATGAGTGGCGCCAAGGCCCAGTCGACAGCAGATGCGAGGAGATTGCTGTATTACGAACGCTACGACGGTGCCACCCATCTCTTACAAACATTGCTGAAAACGGACCCTAATAATTCCGAGGCGTGGTGGCTGCTGACACAGGCCTATGTCGCCAAACACCGCGTGCCTGCCTTACACGACACCTTGCAGGGGATGCCGGCCGCCGTACGCCAGCAGCCGCTGGGTCTTTGCGCGCTGGGGGAGCTGGCGCTGGAAGAACATAAAAAAGATAGCGCCACGACTTATTTCAACCAGGCGTTATCGATGACAAAGGAGAAAGACCCCGCTGTTTTACTGGCGGTGGCGACCGCGGACCAATCAGGGGATTCCACGGCGGCGCAAACCGCTATCGAGCTGCTCGACAAGGCCATCAGACGGGACAAACACGATGTACGGCTGTACGTCGCGCTGGGCAATGCCTATCGAAAACTACTGGATGGCACCAATTCCTACAAGGCCTACCAGGATGCGCTTACGCAGGACCCCCACGCGGTAGATGCCCTTTATAGAATAGGGAAGATCTTCGTCACCCAGGAGAACCCCGGGATGTATCTCGACTATTTCAACAAGGCCGTGGTCGCAGACTCGCTCTATGCGCCGGCCTGGTATGAGCTATACTATCATTATTATTTCCGGGATGTCAACAAGGCCATGGAATGCCTGGATCATTATATCGCAGCTACCGACCCCGGCATCGAAAACGATTATCTCGTCACCGACCTGCTCTATGCCTCTCGCAAATACCAGGCGGCGATCGACCATGCCAGGAAGCTCATCGCGGCACAAGGGAAGATCACGGAGCCCAGACTTTACAAGCTGATCGCCTATTCCTACAACGAGCTCCATGACTCCACCGGGGCGCTGGATTATATGAAACAGTATTTCAACGAACAGGCAGACACCGGTTTTGTCGTCAAGGACTATTCGACCATGGGGGAGATCTATGACGAGCTCGGACAATCGGATAGCGCGGCGGCGTATTTTGTCAAGGCCGGCGCACTGGAAAAAGATACCCTGCTGCAGCGGGACTATGCAAAAAAACTGGCCGGACTGTATAAAAAGCAAAAAGACTATACTCACCAGGCTATCTGGCTGGGGCGCTATTGTACAGGTAACGACAAGGCCACGAACCTCGATCTCTTCAATTGGGGGCTGGCACATTATATGGCTAAAGAATACCCGATGGCGGACAGTGTTTTTGGGCTGTATGTCGCCAAATATCCCGATCAGTGTTTCGGTTATTACTGGCGGGCACGTAGTGCAGCAGCCCTGGACACGGCCATGACGGCCGGCACAGCCATCCCGAACTATCTGAAGATCATCGATATCGACGGCAAGGATTCCATCAATAAAACAAACCGCAAGCATCTTATAGAAGCCTATGGCTATATCGCGGCCTACAAGGCCAATACCGTGAAAGACTACGCCGGGGCTATCGATTATTTCGATCGGCTGCTGGCCCTGGACCCCGGCAACCCCGACGCGGAGCGGTATGTGGGCATCCTCAGGAAGAACCTGAGCCGCAAGGCTACGGCCGGCAGATAATATTCATCACATAGTTCGGACGTTTCATCACTTTTTGCATGGACCCGGCGCCGATTGCGTTAATCTTGTCTAACAAAATAACAAACGCAATATGGAACCGGGTTTTAAATATACTGTCAGATGGCGTTCCCATGAATTCACCCTGGTGACGATCCTGATCCTGGTGGCGATCGCAGGGTTTATCCGCCCGGTCTTCGAGATGTCTTCCGAACATCTCGTCGAGAATTATGGCGGCGACCATTGGGCGCAGGCCCGGCTGCGGTTCGAATTTTACCGGAATTATCTTTTCCCGCACGTAGGTTTCCTGGCCTTGCTTTATGGGTGCTATTGCTGGATGAACTTATATATCATCCCGTACTTCCTGCGGGGGCTTCCTCCGGGCAGGCAGGGTCCCTACTTCCGCCTGGCAATGCCCCCCGAAAGGCTCATCTGGTGTCTGTTCAATATTGCCCTGCTGACGGCCATCCTGGGCATCGGCTGGGGCGACGCCTATTCGTATTTCGATTACCCCACCGTGATCGACAATCACGAATCTACTGCGATGGTCATCGGCGCCGGCCTGGGGCATACCACCGGCTGGGTCGTTGGTTATGTTGGCTATGCCGCGATCCGGGAGACCGTGATCCGCAGGATGCAGCAGGAACAGCTCGAGAAGGCGAGTTGGATTGCCATCGCGAACCAGGTAAGTGGTTTTTTTCTCTTGTACTATTCCCTGGGCGCTCTGGCGGTAAATTTTCTTTTCGATGGGGATGCCCGCGCGCTGCAGGACTTTTATTTTATCATCCTTCCGCCGGTGATCCTCACGGTCTATACCAATCTCTATTGGGTCTTTCCCGTAAAGGCCGGAGACAAGTTATGGCGGGGCTGGAAGGGACGGGCGCGGCAGCGGCTATTGCTCGCCGCAGGGCTCTGGCCGATCCCTTTTATATGGTATGGGATCCCCGATGGTCATGAAGTGCCGCCGGCATACATCGCCTTCTGGCTGGCACAGCTGGGGATCACGACGCCGGTATCCTGGATGATCTGGCGTCAGTGGAAGGACAAGCTGATGCAGGTACAGGGACTGCAGACGGCCCTGGGGCAGTCCGAGGCGGATCTGCAATTCCTGCGGTCCCAGATCAACCCGCATTTCCTCTTCAATGTGCTCAACACCCTTTATGGAACGGCGTTGCAGGAAGGAGCCGGGCGTACGGCGGAAGGGGTGCAGAAGTTGGGGGACATGATGCGCTTCATGTTGCATGAGAACCACCTGGCGGAGATCCCCATGAGCAAGGAGATCGAATACCTTAAAAACTATATTGCATTACAGGAGTTACGGACCCAGTCCGCCGAATCCATCCAGATCGAGACGGATATCGATGAAACATTTCCAGAGTACCGGATCGCGCCGATGCTCCTGATCCCCTTTGTCGAGAATGGATTTAAACACGGGATCAGTCTGCGCGAGCCGTCATGGATCAAGCTACGGCTGCATAACCAGGGGAACCGCATCCTTTTCGAACTTCGCAACAGCATCCATGTCCGCAAAGGCGACGACCCGGAAAAAGCCCGGAGCGGGATCGGGCTCAAGAATGTATTACACCGGCTGAAGCTCTTGTATCCTCACCGGCATGAATTCTATATGCACCAGGACGAAAAAGAGTTCTTTGTGCAACTTTCCATACAACCTTAAACATATCCATATGCGAACATTACTCGTTATGGCGCTGTCATCGGCGCTTACAGGATCGCTTTTTCTAACCCAAAGCCTTATCATGCATATGTATCGTTTCAGCGGCGGCGGCATCCTCCTGCGATCGCATCCCTACGACAGTACCGTCCAAAAGCTGGACCAGCTCGTCCGGGCCTATGCCACCGCAAAAGGATTCAACGGCTCGGTGTTGGTGGCCAGAGGTGGAACGATCCTGCTCGATAAAGGCTGCGGCTGGCGCGACGCCGCAAGGAAACTACCCAACGACGGCCGGACCTGCTTTCAGATCGCCAGCACTACCAAGACCTTTACCTCCACGATGGTCCTTCGGCTGGCAGAGGAAGGCAAATTGGCCTTGACCGACAGGTTAAGCCGCTGGTATCCACAACTGCCTTTTGCCGACAGCGTCACCATCGAACAAATGTTAACGCATACCTCGGGCATTTACGATTTCACCCGCGAGCCACCGATCGACCGGGCAGAAGAAAAAACCTTCATCGCGATCCTCCTATCCCACCCCCTGGATTTTTCGCCCGGGACGAACTGGCGCTACAGCAACTCCAACTATGTCCTGCTAGGCTTCATCGTCGGCAAGCTCATGGGATCGGATTATTTCCAGGCGGTGCGAAAACAGATCTTCGAGCCCCTGCATATGCAAAACAGCGGTTTCGATTTCATTCACCTGGATAGCAAGGACAAAGCCATCGGGTACAAGACGCTCGACGACACCGTCGCCCTGCCGGATAAGCTCACGGATTCCAGTGTCCCCGCCGGGGCGGGAGCCATCTATTCCACCGTCGAAGACCTTTACCGCTGGCACCAGGGACTGGAAGAAGGCTGGGTATTGAGTAAGCAGTGGCAGAAAAAAGCCTATCAATGGTTCCAAGGGCATGGGTATGGCTATGGCTGGACCGTCGATTCGATGGCCCGCCAGCTGGTCGTCTCGCATAGCGGCTCCATCTCCGGATTTGGCAGCGACCTGGAAAGGGTGCCCGAAGACGATGTCTGCGTGGTGGTGCTCAGCAACAAAAGCGGCTCGACCTTCGAGGTACAGGATCTCAGCAGGTCCCTGCTGGCCATCCTCTATGACCAGCCCTATACCCTGCCGAAAAAATGGACGATCCTCCACCTGTCCGCGGAACAGCTTCAAATCTATACTGGTGTGTATGAATTTCCGCAAATAGGATTTACCTTTCGCCTCTGGGTGGAAAACGGTGCGCTCCGCCTCCAGAGTGTAAACCGGCCAGGCGCGATCTCTACCTTGCTGCCTACCGGCGGCGACCATTTTGTCTCACAGGAAAGCGGCGACGCAGAGTGCTGGTTCGACCGGAACGCGGGCACGCTCACCTTCACCCAGCGGGGAAAGACCTTCACCGGCAAGAAACGCCAATGATCGCCCTCGTGGGCAAACCGCCTCCGGCGGCCGAACGCCAATGATCGCCCCGGCGACCTAAAACAGTGACCATGATGAAAGCAATAGCCATAGACGACGAGCCGATCGCGTTGGAGATCATAAAGGCGCTCGCGGCGAAAATCGGGTTCCTCCAGATCGCAGGCGTCTATACCGATGCCTTCGAAGCCATGGAGCGGCTCCGGCAGGACCGGATCGACCTGGTGTTCCTGGACATCAAAATGCCGGATATCTCGGGTATCGAATTCATCCGGAGCATCCCCAGTCCGCCGATGGTGATCTTTACTACAGCCTATAGCGAACACGCGGTGCAGAGCTTCGAGCTGGACGCGATCGATTATTTATTAAAGCCTTTCAGCCAGGCGCGTTTTTTAAAGGCCTGTAACAAGGCATATTCGCTCTATGAGCTCAAGCGGGGGACGACGGCGGGACCCGATGCTGTCTTTATCAAGGTCGGGTATGGGCAGGTCCGGATACGGCTAAGCGATATCCTTTACGTGCAAAGCACGGGGAATTACATGCAATTCGTGCTGCCGGAGGAGAAATTGCTGTCACGGCTGACGATGGCAGAAGCAGAAGCCCTGCTTCCCTCGCCGGCCTTTGTCCGCATACACCGATCCTATGTCGTTGCAAGCGGCAAGGTGCACAGGGTGGAACGCGATTCCCTCTGGATCGGAGACCGGGAACTGCCCATTGGAGCAGGCTATGTACAAGAGATCGGGAAGATAACGGGAAGACGCTAGACGGTCAGAAGACTCCGGTCGCTCAATTGTCCTTGATGATGATCTTGTCCTGATAGACTTCAATGATGCCGGAGCGGTTGTCGGCCAGCATTTGATGGTAGACTTTATTGACTACGGCTTTATTCTGAAAGCGGGAGAGATAATCTACTTCTTTAATCTGCAGGGGATCGATAAAGTTTCCGGATTCGTCGACCAGGCGAATCTTGATGTTGTGGGGAAGATGACCCCAAAGTGCGGTCGTGGGTGTGTTCGGGCTAATCATGGATGTATGGATTTTAAATAATTCTACAATTCACGAGTTTGGTGTGAATGGCAATATAACACAATAACTCCCATAATTGGAAATTATTGTGTTATTTTTTTTCTAATAATATGTCTTGGGACCGTTTTGGTGATCGTTTATTGGGCCGCCAGGTCCGATTTCTTGTAAATGATGATCTCTGCGCGGCGGTTCAGCCAGGCCTTATTGGGATCGCTGTTATCCGCTACCGGGTTATCGCGGCCATAGGCCTTGGCTTTCAAGATCTCCGTGGGAATACCCCGGCTGTTCATATAGTCGAGTATCATTTTGGCGCGTCTGCGCGAAAGATAATTGTTATACGGATCCGAACCTACGGAGTCGGTGTAGCCCTTGATCTCCACTACGGTGAAGTCGTTGGCCCGCTTGAGATGGGAGATCACCTTGTCGACGCTGTTGAAAGCCTTGCTGTTCAGCCCATATTCGTTGAACTCGAAATAGACCACGAAGCGGATCACGGGTTTGCCGTCTACGGAATCGATGCGGTAATCGTCCTCGCTGAAGTCGTCGAGATTCAGGGCCTTGAAAGGCTTTTTGCGCCGCCGGGAACGGGATGCCGCATCGTCGCCATCGTCGTCGTCCCCGTCACCACGGCCCGCTCTCCTGTTACCATTGCCGGCGAGCGGGTTTCCATTGTCATCGAGCAGGCCTTTGGCCTTGAGGATGGAGTCCATATTGATGGTGACATAGATGTTATTGATCACCGTGCCGCCTTTACCCGTGGAATCCTTTTTCTTCGCGTCGTTGCGGTTATACGGCGTATTATCCAGGGTATCGAGGTTCTTGTATTTTTTGCTCTTGAGCGGAATATAGATGCCCACGGAATACATGGTGGTGCTGGCGATGCTTTTCGACACGCTTTGGCCATAAGTCACCTGGCCGAGGACCATGACCTTCCTGGCATTGAACTTAGCGCCGATCCCCATGGGAACGCAGGGGTAAGAGCCGTTGTTGATGATATCGTTGAAGCCTACGGTGACATAGGGCTGCAGCCGGTAGGCCGGGCTCAGCAGGTGATAATAAAACGATACGTTCAGCAGGTTGAAGGTCATCGATTTGGTCTGGCTGATCAGGACATCGTTGCTGGTCACATGCCCGAAGCTCAAACCGAGATCGGCGCTGGCGCTCAATCGCTGGGTAAGATTCTTATACGCCGAGAGTGCCACCGAGGTGTTGCCACGTTGTTGGAAAGGCAAGGTATTCGCGTCGCTCAGATAGCCTTTACGGTTCTTCTCCAGGAAAGCGAAATCCTGGAACTGGCCTTTGACCCCGAGGAACCAGCGCGGGTCGAGCTGGTGCGTCTTCTCCTCTGCCTTATCGTCCTGGGTCGCGGTATCTTTTGCGGGCTGATCGGCTTTGGCCACGTCGGCAGTGCCGGCCGGAGCATCGGTTTTGACCTGGTCGCTCTTAGGTTGCGTCGTATCGATGGTTGCCCCTACCGTTTTAATTTCCACCGTTGTACCGCCAGCCGTTTTCCGGGTGGTGATGGTATCCTTGTCGGTCACACTTGTCGCATTGGGTGCGTCGGTGAGCGTGATCAGCGTGTCGGTGGTCTTGGACGCCGGAGTAGCCGCAGGCGTCGTCGTCGCGGGCATCGTCGTATCACCGTGATACCTAAACGAGGTATCGGGAACCTGCCGCGACGTGGTAGTATCGCGGGAGATCGTGCTATGTACAGGTGCCTGAGTGGTCGTCGTATCCGGACCGAGCTGGATCACAGAATCCGCTGAGTTCTTTCCGGCGTCCTGCGCCCGGACCGTCGTCAGGGCTAACAAGAAACAACCAAGCAAACAAATGAATATCTTCTTCATGGGGTTTAGTTTAAAAGTCCATTTTTATCGCCAGCTCCAGTCCATCACGTGCAATGCCGGACGCGCTTATTGTTGAAATATTGACATCGTATAATACGCCCATGGTCAGCTTCTGATATCGGAGCTCGATATTGGGGACCAGGGCGTCGTTGTAGCGGTAGCCGAGTCCGAGACCTACGGCCGCGCCGCCGGCAACACCCGGAATGGGCTTCGTATAGATGAGTTCGTAATAATGGCGGTATGCGGGGCCTTCCCAGTTCATGGCCATATAGAAAGCGACCTCGTCGTCTTCTTTTGTCGTGAACTTATAGCCGCCCTGAACGCCGATGATCGGTTTCAGCCGGGTAGAATCCGATTTGATCTTATAGGCATAGGGTTGGTTGACCTGCATCACCGATCCGCCGATATACCATTTGTCGTTGCGGCCGTTGCTGAACACGGACACGCCGGCATTTAAATTGAAGTGGCCATAGGACCAGCCGGAGGCAAGTCTATCCGCGCTGGGGGCTCCTTCGATGGGGCCATAGTTGTTGAACTGATCGCCAAAGGCGCCGGTGACGCCGGCTACGTTGAAATTGCTTTGATAATATTGTGCCTGGAAACCTGCCGCCAGAAAAGTCTCGTGACGGCCGAGCGGCACGGCATACGAAAGACCAAGCGTGCCGAGGTCGTTGTTCAGGATACCGTCGTTAGTCTTATCGGAAGCGGCTCCCGCGCTGAGGCTCAGATACCCGGAATTGGGTTTATCCTTGGCGGCCTTGGAGACCAGCGGCATCGAGAAAAGCGCCGCGACACTGTTATAGGCGATCTGGCCGCCAAAGGTGACGCTGCGATAGTTGAGATTCAGGGTATTCTGTTTGTCTGTTTTAAGGGATTGGTTGTACCAGATAGTCATATCCTGCACCCTCGAAAAATTGATCTCCTGGCCACGGACAAGCTCTGTGGCGGCTAGTAGGATCAATAATGTATATATCTTTCTCATCTGGATATTGGATTTATCTATAGTTAATTCGTTTTCATATTACCGGACCAGGCTCGTCATGCCTTTTTGCACTACCTTCTTCCCGTTCTCGTCGATCCCTTCCGCAATCCACAGATAGGTCTCTACCGGCTGGGGCACGCCTTTGAAGGTGCCGTCCCAACCCTGGTTAGGATCCTGGCTGGTGAAGATCAGGTTACCCCAACGGTTGTAGATATTGAAATAGTGGAAGGTGGAAATCCCTACCAGGATCGGTTTCAGGATGTCGTTCGTCCCGTCGTTATTCGGCGTAAAGACCCGCGGAACATAGATATTGATCTGCGCGAAATAGACCCGCGCCGGGCTGCCGAACACGATCTTCTCGCCGTCGACGGTAGCCGTGATCAGCACATAGCCCGTGGTTTTGCTGGTGATCTGGATATAGGCGTCGCCGTTGGCGTCCGTCATCACCGGTTGGGGCGTGACGATCGTCCCCGTGCCGGAGTCGATGGCGAAATAGACCAGTTGGTTGGGCATTATGTTGCCGTCGATATCGACAACATGCGCCTTGACCTCGTTTTGTTGTATGCCATCGGACAGTGCCTCGCCGATGATAACGGTGAGCGCGGTCTGGATATTGGTGACATCGGGTTTAGTCACGAAATGCGCGATCTGGTAGCTGCCGTCGATGAGCACGGTGTTACCCGATGCAGGATCGACGATCGTCGCGTCGACGAATACCGTACCCGGAAGTGTATTGGTGATCGCGATCCTGGCCATGCCGCTGTCGTCCGTGGTAACTGTGACGGGATTGCCGACGATCTGCGCGGTCGCCGTCGCGGTACCGGTGGTCGGCGAGGTCTGCAGGAAGAAGGTGACGCTCACACCCGGAACCGCGTTCCCATTTTTATCAGAGATATACGCGATCACACTGTCCTGCGCTACGCCATTGGCTAACTGGTAATCGTAGGGCTCCCGCATGAATAATACGGTAAAGTTGGAGTTGTCACCGGGGCCGGTGTTATCGCCGTCGCCCCCGCCGCCTCCACTGCTACCCGAGCCGCCGCCGCCGGGCGGCAGGCCACCGTTACCGGGGCTGGTCCCGCCTGATCCGCCGCCGCCAGGTTGACCCGGGACGGCCTTACCCGCCGTGAAGGTCACGGTCAGGGTACCATAAGGAATATCGTATAAGTTCGTCTTCGGATCCCAGGCAAAGGCCTGGATGCTTACTGAGCCTGCCTTCGGATCCGTGATCGGTATATCTATAGACCCGTTCGCATTTGTCGCCAGCACGGTTGTCAAGGTAGTACCCGTAGTACCCGTAGCCGTCGTTCCGCCTGATCCCGTCCTCGTTGGATTGCCCGACGTCGTATTCGCCGCTATGACAAATTCTACTTTATAGCCATCTGGCTCATTGTTTGTCCCGTCCGTGATATGCAGCCTGACCACAGCGGTATCCGTACCGTCCGCCGTCGCGGTACCGATGACCGTAATATAATACGGCGGGTTAGGATCGGGCGAACCCGGTGGCGGGATCGTGATCGGCGGTGCAGCCACAAACGTCACCGTCTGTGTGCCAAAGGGAATATCGTAAGCACTCGTGACCGGATCCCAGGCATAGGCCGCAATACTCACCGACCCGACGTTCGGGTCCATGACCGGTATATCTATCGACCCGTTGGCATTCGTCGCCAGCACGGTTGTCAAAGTAGTATTTACACCGCCCGTAGCCGTTACGCCTCCCGTTCCGGTCATCGTTGCCGGACCTGTCGTAGTGATCGAAGTAATGACAAATTGTACTTTATAGCCGTCCGGCTCATTGTTGGTCCCGTCCGTGATATGCAGCCGCACCACCGCCGTATCCGAATTATTGGCCGTTGCCTGCGGGATCACCGTGATATAGTATGACGGGTTAGGTGAACCTGGCGGGGGATTATTCGTAGGCGGAGCGGCTACAAACGTCACCGTCTGTGTGCCAAAGGGAATATCGTAAGCACTCGTGACCGGATCCCAGGCATAGGCCGCAATACTCACCGACCCGACGTTCGGGTCCATGACCGGTATATCTATCGACCCGTTGGCATTCGTCGCCAGCACGGTTGTCAAAGTAGTATTCACACCGCCCGTAGCCGTTACGCCTCCCGTTCCGGTCATCGTTGCGGGGCCTGACGTAGTGATCGAAGTAATGACAAATTGTACTTTATAGCCGTCCGGCTCATCGTTGGTCCCGTCCGTGATGTGCAGCCGCACAACCGCCGTATCCGAATTATTGGCCGTAGCCTGCGGGATTATGGTGGTATAGTAAGACGGGTTAGGCGAACCCGGCGGGGGATTATTGTTCGGCGGGGGAACGGCAAAAGTCACCGTCTGCGGCGACCCGATCTGGACCCAGCTGGAACCATTCCAGACCTCGACTTCTACCTGCACAGTACCGGGATTCGGACTGGTGATCGGCAGATCCAGGGAACCATTTTGCCCGAGTCCGCCCGGTACCGGATAAGGAATACCCGGAGTAACGGCGGTCCCGTTGAAGAACGCAGAAGTCTCAGCACTACCACTACCGCCAACGATCGTGAATCGCACCGGTGTACCGGGAAGCTCGTTATTGATCGCATCTGTGGCATGCACCTGTACAACGGCGGTATCCGACCCGTTGGCGACAGCCGAACCGATGATCGTGGTGTAATAAGAGGGATTGGGACCCGGATTAGTGGTTACCGGTGCAGGGACGTAGTTAAAAAAAGCTTGCGGGATCAGGTTGCAGGCACCTGCTACCGATATCACCAGGGGAATTGGATTAGTGTAGAAGCTGGCAAGTCCAAATTGCACGGTTCCAGTGGCATCCGTCTTCGGCGTAGCTGAACCAAGCGTGGTGATATTCACCGTTACGCCGCTTACCGGAAGACCCGTGACCGCATCGGTCACTACCACAGTGAGGATGTCATTGGTCGCATCATCCGCTACGGAATTGTTAGTAGTTACGGAAGAAGCGACATTATATAGACACCCGGCGGTTGTAGCTTTTTTAGCAGCTGTCGCATGTCCCGGAATACCGGTGGCCTTCGCCGGACCGCCTGGGGCCGCGTTGGCCACGGCCGGCTCAAAAATACTCAAAAGCAGCCCTACGCTCAGCAACAACAGACCCATAAGGGAAGACCTGGCATGGCTGCCGGCCGCTGTCGATGCTTCATCATTATTTGGTTTCGAGGTCATAGCACACGGAATTTCACCCGACACAATCCTTTACAGGCCCATGGGCGTCAAAACAACAAGATCGATGAGAGACGTTCGAAAACAATGCGACAAGTCACCTCGGGAAGATGTTGGGAGGACGGCATGGAAGGAAACCAAGCCTGCTTGTCACTTCATGGCGTAGCGCCGTAGCGATAAAAAGGGAGTGTAGGGTTTGGGTTTCATAATAATTGGGTTTTTACTGATCTTTTCTAATTGGATATCGGATATTTACTATTTATAAAAGCCCAAAAACTGCTTTTTATTGTATGGAAACCTGTATAAATTTAACCCGAATAAGCATGAACATTTATATAAGTATGTAAATCATTAGCTTATAAGACATTTGTCTTTCTTAGTGTTTTTTTAGAATTTTCAGTTATTATAAGCGTATGATCTTCACGGATGCAAATCTAGAGCGGCTAGGTGTACACTATACAGGAAACAAGCAAAATGGGGGGGCTTTACTCTTATCCAGGCAGGAACAGCACCTCGATAAGGAGTTACGGGAACGGCTAAGGGAAGCCTTGTTGCAGCGGTTTTCGAATTGCCATGAGCGTTATTCCTTCACGCACGCCAACTCACTGGAATACAACGAAGTATATAATTATGCCCGGGCATTGTTCGCGGACCCGTCGAATTTCTACGAACAGACCGTGAATATCGCCCGCCATCTGTTCGAATCGTCCCTGCATCCCAAGATAAAACCCGGAGAACTGTATATCGCCTGTTTCAACCGGATACTCGACGACGAGGTCCCCCTGGAAGCCATTGGTCTTTTCAAAGCGGAGACCAGGTCTTTGTTTGCCGACCTGACCCCGGCCGGCGAAGACGATCTGGACCTGCAGTTAAAAGAAGGCGTCGAATTGGCGAAGATGGACAAGGGCTGCCTGATCCTCAACCGCGGCGAGGAAAAAGGTTTCGAGCTGTTGATCTATGACGCGAACGGAAAAGGCGAGGAAGCGCAATACTGGAAGGATAAATTCCTGGGCGTGCTGATCCAGCAAAACGAGTTCCTGCGAACGCAGGAGTTCCTGACCCTCACGAAGAACTTTGTTACGCAGCGGATGCCCGACGACTTCGAAGTCTCGAAAACGGAGCAGATCGATATCCTGAACCGGAGCATGGACTATTTCAAGACCCATGGCAACTTCGATCGCGAGGAGTTCGAGACGGAGGTGTTGCACCATGAGGAACTGATCCATTCGTTCAGGAAATTCGATGAGCAGCATCGCCGCACGGGCGATCCGGAAACATTGGGAGAATTTGAGATCTCGCCGCAGGCGGTGAAAAAACAGGCGCGGGTCTTTAAAAGCGTGATCAAGCTGGACAAGAATTTTCATATCTATGTGCACGGGAACCGCGAGCTCATCGAGAAGGGGTACGACGAGGTCCTGCAAAAACATTATTATAAAATCTTT
>Ga0210396_10000959_pt1 | contig 32964 bp, 37 predicted proteins | sample IncBWH17OmetaG_FD_155466 | JGI IMG/M metagenome (GOLD analysis project Ga0210396, IMG submission 155466) | Forest soil microbial communities from Barre Woods Harvard Forest LTER site, Petersham, Massachusetts, United States - Inc-BW-H-17-O ...
GAATGGACCGGGAAGGTTTCCACCCCCCCCCGAGTTGAACGGTTACGACATATTCGTTGCCCTGTTTATTGACCTTCAGGACTGTGGCGAGAATTGGAGTCATTTAGGGTGGCTCAGCCTGCACCCCTTTTGAATCAGCGTATTCTTCTTTCCGGCAGAGTGAACTTGCACTTGGGATTGCCTTTCGACGGTCTGGACGGTCGCGCGAGCCCGAATCATTTGGAGTGATTGGTGCGTATTACAGTCTCGCTGCGTCTTGCTACCGAATCGCCCTCATCGAGTGAAGGAGCGAAAAGCCATTCAGAACTTTGAGGCGTGGCTGGTAATGGAGACGTGTTTCCATTGTTTTGCCGAGTAATCTGGTGAAAGGAAGCGTCGGTTTTTTCCACGTCCAGGTCACCTTTCGGAGGTCGTCTTTCATTTGTAGAGTGAGCATCAGGATTTCTTCAACTTTCTAGTCAAGCTTCGCTCGAGTAACATCGCTCGAATCGATTGTTTCTCAGCATATTGTAGTGAACGGGTTACCGTTGCTTTTGCGTATGACCAGCGAAACGCTGAAAACGGGCCAGAGATTGGGAACCCGGGAAAGATAACGCTTGAGATTGCCAAGGTGCTTGATGATGCTTTTGGCGAGCAGGCGCAAAGTAACGATAAATTTGCATTGCTTCCTAGGACGGAACATAAAGAACCGGAGTGCGCCATGATACTGCCGACGCACGCCGGTCCAGTGGAAATCGACACTCCCTCGCTTACCCAACTGAACTGTCGATATGGATCACCATAAATGCAAGTTTTTCTATAATTTTCTTCAGTAAATTTTCTGCGGCGATCTCGGCCGCTTTCTAGCGGTATGCAGCCAAAAGATAACCTTCAAGGTAGAGGATAGAATGTTCACCTCGCGATTGGCTTGTCGCGGATCAGGTCCTCTAAATCGCTGACCTGCTCACCCAGCAAGTTGAGCTTTCGCGCCAGCCCTTGAATGTCGGCTGCCGCGCGGCGGTTCACTTCGTAATCCAACTCGCTGCGGACGCGGTCCTTTGCATCTTGCCGATTTTGACTCATCATGATGATCGGTGCCTGAATTGCGGCCAGCATGGAGAGAAACAGGTTGAGCAGGATGAAGGGATAAGGGTCCCACGCCGAGTGTGCCAAAACCACGTTGATGCACACGTACACCGTCAGGATCGCAAGGCAGGAAAGGATGAACGACCACGATCCGCCAAAGCGTGCGACCGTATCGGCGAGACGATTTCCGAAGCTAGCTTGCTCCTCAATCACGTCATTTGGGTTGCGAGCCGAACGGCTGCGCACCAGTTGCTGCGCGGCATGGATTTGGCGACCTAGGGCAGCTAACAGGTCCATGCCCGCAAGCGGTTTGCGGTGCAGCAAAACCATGATGTCATTGCGTTCCACCTCCACGCAGACAGTCTCTTCGAGGGCAACGGCACTCGTCTGACGGGGGGTCTGGCCGATCATGGACGCAAAGCCGAAAAACTCTCCGGCGCCGGGTTGATCCACCACGACTTCCTGTTGATCTTCATCCACGGTGCTGATCCGGACGGCCCCAGAGAGGACCACGTAGGCACGCGTGGCCGGTTCGCCCCGTTTGTAAATGCGTTGGCGTCCCCCGAACCTTGTTAGTCCGATCTGTCCGGCCAAAACCGCCAGTTCTTCTTCATCGAGCAGCGCAAAGAGCGGTACCTGCTTCAGCACTTCTGGATTGCAAGCCATGAGTCACCTCGTTGTGTTATGGGTTTTTGCGGCGGCCTTTTGTCGCGACAAGGCCTGCGCGGTGCGCAATGCCCTTCGAGACAGGGTGGGGGATCCGTCGCGACGTCAGAACCGGCTCATACCCCGAATCGTCACGACCGCCGTCTCGTTCTCATAAACAGAAAATTCAGGCTAAAGTCGAGCACTCTTACGTATCGTTGGAACGCTTTGCCTTGTCACCGGCGCGCAGGCGCAGCGCCACCCTTGGCGACGTCCGTACCAGATTTTTCGCCCAGCAAAAAGCGCGCGAACTCAGCCAGAAATTCGATGGCGATTGGTGGGAGTCGGACCAGAGTCTATTTGCCGATTCGCTGGCGCTTGATCATCAAGTGCCGGACGATCCGGACCAAACCCTCGGCACGGCGCCAATCACCAAGCTGCAATCGTTCTTTTGGATTAACGCAATCCCGATGGAAGCAGATATAGCCCTTCCGAAACGCGCCACCGCCGCCTTTCCAATTTTGGAGTCTGCCAGATTCACCGACCTTGACCCAAGCTCTGGCGGTTTTTACCAGCGGGGTAGTGCGCCTGCCATTACCGGAAGCTTCCAGGCATCAGCAGTAAATACGGGGGTAATGGCGGTGGCGGAAGCCAACTACGGGCGGATGGATTTATCACTATCCTATGCCACGTTCATTGCCAAAGAACTCGATCTCGAACAGCCAGGGGCATTGCCGGAACTTTTTCCGAGCCGCGATTATACCTACTTCCAGCCCTTTGATAGCCGGGCCATGGTCATGCAGGCCTGGTCATCGTACGGAGTCGAGTGGCCGGTCGTCTATTACTACCTGGGTATTCGACCGGATCTACCGCAGGGCGAAATCTCGATTATTCCGGAGCTGCCGAGCACGTGGCCCAATCTTTCGATTGACGACGTAAGAATCGGTAACGGGACGGCGAGCGCTTCGACCAGCCGCATGGGCAACTTGTATTCGACTACGGCCACCGTTCCGCGAGGCTTGCTCGTTCACATCGGATACGAGCTGCCGGCTCAAAGCCAAATCGAGTCCGTCCAACTGAATGGCGCCCCGGCTGCCTACGAAATCCGCACTACGCACCGCGGCCGGGAAGTGATTGTCACCACCAATTCGGGACAGACACTCCATGTGGTGATCATCGCCCAACCACCTCCGCAATAAAGGACTTGGGTTTCATAGCGGTCCGTATTTTTATTTTCCCAATGGAGCGGAGCGGCAATCAAGGCGCGTTTATAGGCGGTCCTGGAAATCTTCGATACCGTCAAAATGGACTGGCGTCCGGCGCGAGTTGCCGGTGAAAGACACGACATTTTCGAACGCGGAGACCGATGTTTTGGAAAGCCGCCCGGATTTCCTGCTGAATCGACCCCCGCGCACGGCTAATTGTTTGAGTTTGCAGCAATATCCCAAGTCTTCGGTACCGCTGTTTCGGGTGCTCCCTTGCCCTGTTGCGGAGCATAATCCAGGCTTACTTTGGAAACTGCCGTGGTGGATTTTCATTTTTCGTGTTTTAGGTTGCCAGGAGCGCTGAGCGCCGGCCATTCATTTGCCACGCCCGTTGCGTGACCACCCCATTAATTTTGGTTCATCCATAGAGCGTCGATCGATGATCGTAAATGGAACTAAAGATCCAGTACGCAGGACATTGAGGCCGCTGCCATATGCCTTCCACTGATCGGGTGATTTCCGTCCGCCACGAGGTAAGTTCGAGCGGGGGACTGGGGTGTTGGAGTACTGGAGTACTGCAGTATTGGGGTGTTGGAGTGTTGGAGTTGGAGTGTTGGTCGACCCTCAAACCGACCATTGGTCTATACTCTGCCTCATGAGCACTCTTCCGAACGTGCGCGACCTGCTTGAGGGCCATATCACCCCGGAACTGGATTCGATCGATCGGCTCTACCTATCTAAACGGTTACGTGCCGCAGCTCCAACACGGCCCCGGATTGGTCGGGTTCCTCTGCCAGCACCGTGGACAACCGATCGCCTCGCCCGCGATCCTGGGGCTCAGGCATTCCCCACCCGCAAAGCTGCCAGAAAAACTCGACTCATTTGTTTTTGACACAACGAACGGTTAGCGCCGTGCGTGCGGCTCCGTAGAACTACGCCCGAAAAGAAATCGAGGACGAGAACGAGGACGATGGCAAGACGACGACTGGTCGATAGGTTCGGGCCCAAAGAAATCTCCGTTCGATCGGACAAGGCTCCTTCCTCGCAATCGTTCCTAAAATCGTATTCGTACTCGTCCTCGTCCTTAGATTCAGGGTTTTCAGAAACTACATATTGCGAGTCCGGCGCGTCTTCTGCTTCCGAGGATACGGTCAAGCCGACGCCGGAACAGGCGAGGCAACGATTTGAGAATTATGAGCTGGTGACGGGCGAAAACGGGAAACCGGTCGAATTGGGTCGCGGTGCGATGGGGGTCACGTACAAGGCGTTCGACGTTGATCTGCACTTCCCTGTGGCACTGAAAGTCATCAGGGAGCACTGTTCGATTCGCACTTCGGAGAGTTCGCGCTTGCGCAGGCGACGATGGCGGAAGCGATCTCATTGGCGAAGTCGCTGAATGATATGCACGGACTAGCGGTGACGGCAAGCTTTGCAGCTAGTCTTGCCTGGCGTGATCGTAATCTCGTGGAAGTGGAACGCTCGGGAGGAGGTGGATTCCGCCTGCCTCTTTGTTAATGCCAGAAGGTCAGCCCAAGGTTTCAACCCGGGAAGGTAAGGCGGGACGCCTTACTTACAGCAGATAGGCGGGACATACTGGGATAGAAGGGGTAATCAAACCATCGGTTCGTCCGCAGCAGTAAGTAAGGCGTCCCGCCTTACCCTCTATTCCTTTTCATGCTATACGCCAACCTTGGCCATATGCTGGCGGCCCAAGGCAAGCTCCAGGAGGCGCTGGAGGCCTGCCGGCAAAGATTGGCGATCATCAAACGCCTGGCCGAGCAAGACAAAACCAACTCCGGCTGGCAGCGGGATCTAATTTGACTCCCTTCAGGGCGTCACGAAGGTAAAGCCTTATGTCTAATCCAGTTCTAGATTGGCTCGAAAAGCGTAAACTGCACCGGGAGTTATTGGCGCGGTGGGATGCGTTAGAGAAGCAAGCTCACGCCGGAATGGTGTTTTACGAATTGTCTGAGGGCCACCGCGAGGCGGTGACGGAAAAGCTCAAAACGGACATCGAACAGCTGAGAGACGAGTTTGGTAAGTCCAATATCGAACCGCCGGACGACATGGTGGAATTTTTCGAATTACTGCGGGACGCGAAATAGTGCCACGGGAAATCTCGGCACCTTATCATTGAAATCCAATTTTGGCGAAGCAGTTCGTAGTATTGTTGCAAGTCTCGATCTTAAGGAGGATGCCCATGAAACTTTTTCCATTCTTCTCTGCACTTCTCTTCGCCACGGTGGCCGAAAACGCTTGGTCTTCCGACGGTCCGACTAAGTCGCAACGAGAGGAAGCAGCCCCAACCGGGAAGCTACGGGTCGGGGTGGTCTCGGCGCCAGCGCAGTCAGCCTTTTTTGTCGTCAAAGACGCCGGCAGCGAGCCGCGGGGCGTCACGGTAGATCTCGGGAAAGAACTCGCGCGCCAGCTCGGAGTGCCGGTCGAATTCTTTGTCGTATCAAGCTCCGGTGAACTGGTCGACGCCATGAGCTCGGCCGCCCTGGATGTCGCCTTCATGCCCATCGACGCGGAACGCAGGGAAAGAGTCGATTTCGGGCCGACTTATTTCATCATCGAGAGCACCTACATCGTGCGTGCGGGCTCGGCCATCAAAAACCTAAGGGACGTTGACCATCCCAACGTACGAGTCATTGGCATCGCCAACACTGCGACGATCCGCGCTGCCGGTCGTTGGTTGAAAAACACGACGATTGTCGCCGTCAGGTCGGTCGGCGAGGCCACAGAGATGCTCCGTGCGGATGCAGCCGACGCCTTCGCTTTGACGCACGACGCGTTGCCTGCGCTGGCGGCCAGACTGCCCGGTTCACGGATCCTTAACGGGAGCTTTCTGCAAACCGGCATTGCCATTGCCGTAGCAAAGAACCGCCCGAACGCCCTCGCCTATGCAACCGCCTTTATGGAAGACGCGAAGGCGTCAGGCATGGTCCGGCGCGCGTTTGACGATGCGGGCCTCAAAGACCTCGTGGTAGCACCGCCCTCGGTCCAATAGCCACGGGCGATGAGGCGGCAGCATGAGAAGGAGTCATAAGCGCCGTCGATAGTCCGGCTGATTAGAGCTCGAATCGCTAATGTCGACCACCAATCGCACCTGTATTGCGCCGACAATAGCCGAGACTGAGCTGCTGCACAGTTCAAGCGGGAGTTCATGGCGACGTTCAAAGCAAAGATTCCGATGGCGTGCGCATCGGGCAAGTTGCTAAGATGGTCGCCTGGACCGCCAGCCCGGCCTGCAGTTTCGCCTTCGACCGGACGGGCGGCCGAGCAACCTACTAGCTTTCGCATCTCATTTGTTAATGCACGGAGGAACCCCAAAATGACTGACCCCCTGGAACATGAGCCACACAGCACGCACCAGACCAAGAAGGCAGCCGCCAGCGGCTGGATCGGCTCGGCGCTGGAGTACTACGACTTCTTCATCTACGCCACCGCGGCGTCCTTGGTTTTTCCGCAAATCTTCTTCCCGTCGACGAACCCCGCGGTCGCCATCATCGCTTCACTGGCCACCTACGGGGTCGGCTACGTCGCCCGGCCTGTGGGCGCCTTCTTCCTCGGGCATTGGGGCGACACCCACGGTCGCAAGTATGTGCTGATCTTATGCATGTTCGTCATGGGTTTTGCCACGATGGCCGTCGGACTCCTACCGACGTATCAGCAAGTCGGCATCCTGGCTCCGGCGCTTCTCGTCATTCTCCGTCTCATCCAGGGCTTCGCGGTCGCCGGAGAGATCTCGGGCGCCAGTTCGATGATTCTCGAGCACGCTCCCTTCGGTCGGCGAGGATATTTCTCCAGCTTTAGCCTGCAGGGCGTGCAGGCCGGGCAGCTTTTGGCCGCGGGCGTGTTTCTGCCGCTCGCGCATTTCATGCCCACGGAAGCGTTCAACTCCTATGGCTGGCGGATCCCGTTCCTCCTGAGTGCCGTCGTCATCGTGGCGGGCTACGTCATTCGCCGCAAGGTCGAGGAAACTCCTGCCTTCGCCGAAGAAGGCGAACACGGCGAGATTCCGAAGTCGCCGATCATCGAAGCCTTCCGGCTCAGCTGGAAAGATATGCTGCGGGTCGTCTGCATGTCTCTGATGAATGTTGTTGCGGTGGTCGCCACGATTTTCGGCGCCGCCTATGCGGTCCAGCCGGCGTACGGTATCGGCTTCCCGAAAGACATCTATTTGTGGATCCCGATCATGGGCAACGTCCTGGCGGTGTTCATCATCCCCGTTGTCGGCAACCTGTCGGACAAGATTGGCCGCAAGCCGCTGATAATCTGCGGCGCGCTCGGCTCGGGGCTGTTGTCGTTCGTCTATCTTTATGCGATCAGCATCCACAACATGTGGATGGCGGTCGGCACGTCGCTACTCATGTGGGGTGTCGTCTATCAAGGCTACAATGCCGTCTTTCCGAGCTTTTACCCCGAACTCTTTCAAACGAAGTCCCGGGTCTCGGCGATGGCCATCGGTCAGAATCTCGGGACTACCATCACTGCCATGCTTCCGGCGATCTTTGCCACCGTGGCGCCGCCCGGCGCGGCCAACATTCCGCTCACCATCGGTGCGCTTAGCTTCGGCGTGACGGTCATCGCGGCGGTCGCGGCCATGAGTGCCAGGGAGACCTATCGGATCCACCTGAATGACCTCGGCCATGAGGACGCGGTTCCCGTTGAGAAGCAGGTTTACGACCTGATGCGGGCGCAGAGCATTGCCGGTGCTAAGATCGGTTAGCTTCCCCGTCTTTCCTAATATGGTCCTTCCTCCGGCGGTACCAGTCTCGGTTTTCGATTCTCATCGGTAGCGACGAAGGTAAATAGTGCCTCCGTAACCTTGTTCCTGACCTCAGCGGTCCGGCTTCGCCGCCAAGCCTCCACTCGGACCGTCATCGATGTCCGGCCGACTTTCACAATGTTGGCGTAAAGGCTGACTTCATCCCCGATGAAAACCGGTTGATGAAAAATCATACTGTCTACGGCAACAGTCGCGCAACGGCCGCGGCACCGTCGGCTGGCGGCGTTGGCCCCGGCGAGGTCCATTTGCGACATCAGCCAGCCGCCGAAAATGTCTCCGGAGGGATTGGCATCTGCGGGCATGGCAATCGCCCGAATCAGCGGTTCACGTGCAGGTGGGTGAGTTGAATCGGGCATATCCTTATGGAAGACTAAGAACGGCACGGTGCTGTCGCAACCAAAAAGGACGTCCTTCGTCGTGACAAACTGAAGAAACTTAAATCATGACAACGCCCTGCATCATTTCCGTCGCGATCACCGGCTCGCTACCGACAAAGCGCAATAACCCAGCCGTGCCGATAGATATCAAGGAACAAATCGATTCGACTAAGGAAGCCTTCGAGGCGGGCGCGACGCTCGCCCATTGCCATGTGCGAAATGAGGACGGGACGCCGACATCCAGCCCAGAACGATTTGCTCGGCTGATGGAAGGTTTGCGCAAACACTGCCCAGGAATCATCATTCAGCTTTCAACCGGCGGACGATCGGGTGCGGGCCGCGAGCGCGGCGGCATGATTGCGCTCAAGCCTGACATGGCTTCGCTCGCGACCGGCTCCTGCAATTTTCCCACTCGCGTCTATGAAAACAGTCCGGAGCTTATTGACTGGCTTGCCTCCGAATTACTGGAGCATGGCGTCAAACCGGAAATCGAGGCCTTCGATCTTTCGATGATATTCAAGGCCGTCGAAATGGAGAAAGCGGGTCAGATTAAGGGACCGCTCCATGTGCAATTCGTTATGGGCGTGAAGAACGCCATGCCGGTTGATCGCGAAGTCTTCGAGTTTTACATCAAGACTCTAAAGCGGCTGGCACCCGATGCGACCTGGACCGGTGCGGGGATCGGCAAGGATCAAATAACCCTCAACCGCTGGTCATTGGAACTTGGCGGCCATTGCCGCACCGGACTTGAGGATAATGTTCGGATCGACCGCGACACGCTCGCACTATCTAATGCCGCACTCGTCAAGCGCGTGGTTGACCTATGCGACGAATATGGACGAAGGCCTGCCACGGTGGACGAGGCGAGAACACGACTCGGCCTCATTCGATAGGAAGTACGATATCCATCGCTACGAGGCAGACGTCATCGTCGAATTTTTGGTTGGCCGAGAATTGTTGCACCTCGGCAATAAGGCTGTGGCAAAGTTCCACTGTTGGGAGTTTGGCGTGATGGTTGACAGCTCTGGACAGCTGGTCATAATCGTAAAGCAGGCCTCCCAATCCCTCTACTTCGAACAAGCCGTCAGTAAAAAGCAAGATGACGTCGCGGGGCGAGAGATGGCAACGGCTGGTCCGGTATTTTGCATTTTCAATGAGCCCCAGTACCGGGCCGGGCGTATCCACATTGAGGGGGGCAGACTCAGCGGAATCAGCAGTGTGCCTAACGCGCAACGGACGCGGATGACCTGCGTTGGAATAGCGCAGTTCGCCCGAGGAAAGATCGGCCACCATGTAGAAGGCAGTAGCGAAAACTGTTGTCGTGCTATTCTTAAGGGTGTCGACAAGAGCTCGATTGAGCCGCACAAGAAATTCTCCAGGATCGGTCCACAGCGGGCGCAACTCCGTGAGCAGAGAGCGTAATGTCGCCGCAACGAGCGCCGCGCGGACACCGTGACCCATCACATCGCAGATGAATAACCCGGCTTTGTCGTCCGAGATGTCAAGAACATCAAAAAAGTCTCCGCTGACGATCATCGAGGGCTGGAAAAAATGATAGAAACGCACGGCGCTTTCCTGCTGCGTGGCGTCGTGTGGAAAACATGGGAAGTGCTGCGGCAGCAGAGCGGTTTGCAGCTCGCGTGCCATCTCCAAGTCCTCCTGAAGTGCTTCGTTTCTCGCAACTAGCTCCTGCGTGAGCCGAGCCAACTCTTCGTGGGCGCGTTTGCGCTCAGTGATGTCACGCTTGATGGACACGATCACCGTTTGCGCTTCGTCCCGCAGCGGCACCTTGGTGGTCAGGAGCCAGCGGCGGGTTCCATCCGGCCAGATGGCCTCCTCTTCAAAATTGATCATCGGCACGCCGCTCTTGAGGATTGTCTCGTCAATGCGCCTAAAATTAAGCGCCGACGTTTCGGAAAAGAAGTCGAAGACAGTTTTCCCGATGATTTCCTCCTCGCTTTGTTTTCCGACCGAATACCGGTGAGCCACGTTATCGAGGATATAGCGGCCCTGGGAATCTTTCACGAAGATCGGGTCCGGGATGTTGTTGATGACGCTTCGTAGAAGGTTGCGCTCTCCGGAAAGCGTGTTCTCGAGCTTCTTGAGTTGAGTGATGTCTCGGGAAAGACCGAAGGTGCCGATGATGCGGCCATCGGCGTCGAGCAGCGGCATTTTAGTAGTGGAGACCCAGGTGTCCTCTCGATCCGGCCAGGTTTCCTTTTCTTCGCGGTTGATGAGCGGTTTGCCGGTTCGGATGATCTCGCGTTCATCCTCCAGCGCCCGCTGCGAGTGTTCGCTGGTAAACAAATCCTGATCGCTCTTGCCAATCAACTCTGCCGGATCATTTAAGCCGGCCCATCTGGACATTGCCCGATTGACCGCGATGAAGCGGCTGTCGAGATCTTTAAAATAAATGTTATCAGGCAGATGCTCCATCAACGTGGAGAGCAGCTTGCGCTCTTTCGCCAAGGCCAACTCGGTGCTGCGTTGTTCGGTGATGTCCCAGGCGACACCGATGATCTGCGACGTCTTCTCGTTCTCATCGCAATGCAATTTCCATCGCATCTTAAGTAAGCGCAGATTGCCGTCTGGAGGACGTACTGCCCGAAACTCACCGTCAAATTCAGCGCGGTCCTCGATGGTTCTGGCGATTTCAACGCGAGCACGTTCGCGATCCTCTTGATGGAGCAAGCCAAAGAAATCCTGCCGGTGTCCGGTGAAAGCGCCGGCGGCAAGACCGGCCAGAAAATGCATTTGCTCGTCCCACCAAATCACGTCGGTGTGAACGTCCCATTCCCACGTTCCGATGTGCGCGGAACTAAGCGCAAGGTTTAGCCGATTTTGGCCACTGGTGAGAAGCGCGTTATTCATAATCGTGGAAGAAGGAAGGTGCTGAAACTCGATCGGCGTTTTCCGTAGCGGGAACAAGAGATGAACACCTTCCAGCAGCATCATAAGATTAGCGTCAGATTTGGCTACCGTTGTTTTGACTGCGTTCTTATTGAATCGAGAAAATTCTCGCCATCATCGACCTGTGTAAGTTTGAATAGGTCGACGAGATTCCAAGATCGATTGAAACCGCCAGCCAAACAGACAACGGTCGATAAGTGTCCGGGAAACACCTTCCAGGCAAGCAACAAACCGAGGATTGCCGGCCGTTGGTGCATGGTCGGCAGTTCTGCTATGCTGTGTTCTTGCGATTATGTTCTCAATTGAAGCCAACGATGACGAGCGTTTGCTCAAGATCAATTGGTTGGGCCACGTGGATTCGGACGAGATGCGCAGGTGTGCGGACGAAATCGGCGTTACGGCGTCCAAGATGCGGCCCGGGTTTCGCGTCTTGGTTGACATGTCTGACCTCGAGTCGATGGATTATGCCGGCGCTCCTTATATCGGCCTGGTGATGGATCTCTGTGTGGCCAAGCAGGTCGAACACGTCGTCAGAGTCATTCCCAATCCGCATAAAGACATCGGTTTGAATATTATGTCCTATTTGCGCTATCGCTCCAAGGTACGGGTCACAATTTGCGAAAATATGGCTGAGGCCATGCAGCGACTTGCCGAAGGAAACGCCTAAGAGGGACTCTGGCGATCGCCAGCAGCCGCGATTCGCCACGGCGGAAGAAAAACAGCTAACTGGCCGCGGCCCGTAGGGTTTATCTGTTTAGCGTCGTGTCTTCGGATTCGATTGAGCACTCGGCTTACTTTGAGTTGACCAGCCTCCAAAAAATCCGAGTACGAGGACGAGCTCGAGTGCCAGTACGATTTTTGGGAACGATTGCGAGGAAAGAGCCTCGTCCTCGATTTGTTTTCGGGCGTAGTCATACGAAGCCGCGCGCACGGCGCTATATACCTACAAAACGCCGGGCTGAATCCTCTAGCCGCTGCGGGGCGCCTGCAGTTTGGACATTTCGAGAAAGTGGGCGCCGCAAAAAAATTTTAGGGCTTTGCCTATGGCCCAAGGGGCCAAAAAAGTATAGCCCAGGGTTTACCCTGGGAAACGCAGTTTTATCGCGTCGGGCCCTGAAGGGCGCCACCCGCGAAGAGGAGCCAAGGAGCCAGGAGATGGGAGACAGGAAGTCAGAGGCTGGGAGTCGAGTTGAGGCGCCGCAAAAAAGTCGACACAACCCCCATTTATTTCTCCTCCAACACTCGAGTGCTCCTGACTTCTGGCTCCTGGCTCCTTGGCTCCTCTTAGCGGGTGCCCCTTCAGGGCCTCGCGCGATAGAACGAAAAACCCAGGCTAAAGCCTGGGCTAAGCTATCTTGGCCCTTCGGGCCGTCAAACCGGCGCTAAACAGATACTACAAAAGGAATAGGGTATTTGTTAGGCGGAGATGCAATCTCCCGTTCGCTAAAACATTGCTCTTCGGAGTGTCAAGCGATAGCTCGAGGTTATGCGGTAAAACCATCACCTCGGACCCACCGCGGCGACGCGACGGCGTAGAGTAGGATAGGCTGCTTCTATTCGTACCATAAGCGATGCTTTTCAAGTATTCGCCGTTTCCGATTTGTGTATAAAGCCCAGGGTTGAAACCCTGGCTAAATTCTTCGGCCCCTTCGGGGCAATAAAACTTCCCAAACTAGCCTTAACCTAGTGCCTTTCATGACAGGGTGACCATCATGGCGACGGCGATCAGCGCTTCTCCCTGATCTTACCCGAAAGTGTTATAGCAGCAAGCAACGATCAACTATAGAATTGGTTTGTAACATTAAATCGGCGGGGCAACCGCACGGTGGCCCGCCATTTCCAACGAAATCCTCACTCATTACTCTTATGGCAGATTTAAACCCACAACCATTGCCTCCGAAAAGCATTCCCTTCGACGCCTTCGTCGAAAGTACGACCCAAGCCGTTCTCCGCGCTGTTCAAGCTCAAAGCGTCAGATCGGGAACCGGTACGCCAGTACGACCACCTCGAATTATTATCGGTATCATCGCAGAACCTGCCGCGGAACTGAGCCAGTCCGTTGAGGCGGAGTAAACAGTGACGCGTTCAGGCTCGACGCCGATGGGGAAATAAATATGCGATCTTGCACGACATCAGCGGGCGGGGAAACGGTTCTGTGCCCAAGCGCTCAACCCGACATGCCAGGCAGCATGATCCTGGGAATCGTCCAAGGCACGGTGGAGGAGCCTCGCATGATTCACCTGACGCATCCGCAACCAGGATCTCCAGAATTGCTTGCCCTGACAGCGCCGGTAAGTCCGACGGAAGTGTTCCGGTTTACGGCGCCCTGCGCCGCCATGGGTTGTCGGCATTTTGACGGCAGTAACTGCCGGTTGGCTCAACGAATAGTTAAGATGCAGGAACCGGTAGCCGAGACACTTCCCATTTGCCAGATTCGGCTGCGCTGCCGCTGGTGGCTGCAGGAGGGCAGGGCAGCGTGTCAGCGTTGTCCAGGGATCGTTACCGAAGTCGTTACTCCCGACGAGAAGACCTACCGGATGGCGGCTCCGGATTGAAAAAGTTCGAGCTCGAATGAATGGATTTCCCGTTCTTGAGCGACCGGAAAGTTCTCCAATTTTCTCCCGTGGGAGCATATTTTGTGGTAAGGCTAATCAACGCTTTTCCTGTGGTCAGAGAAAAGCGTTCTCCAAGACTCCCTATTCGAAATATGATCCAGTCCCATTCCCTTCGCTTGCTTTTCGCCGCGTCGCTGACTCTCGCCATCTCAGCAACGCTGATTACTTCCGGCTTCGCTCAGGATAAGAAGCTCAATGCTGTTGCCATGTCGGTCGGCGACCTGGGAAATCCTTTTTTTGTCCAGATCGCACATGGCGCCGAAAACAAAGCCAAAGAAATCAATCCCCAAGTTAAATTCAACGCCCTCTCGAGCAACTACGATGTTAAGCTCCAAAGCAGTCAGATGGATGACTTTATCTCCACTAAACCAGACCTGATCATGTTAGGTGCGGCGGACAGCAAGCGGATCGCACCGGCGGTCAAGCGCGCCAAGAAGGCGGGGATCACCATCGTGGCGCTTGATGTTGGGGCTGAAGGCGGGGTGGATGCCACTCTCACCTCTGACAATAAGCAGGCTGGCAGACTAGATGGCCAATACATAGCTGATCGGCTGAAGGGTAAAGGCCAGATAGTTATCCTCAACGGACCTCCAGTGACGTCAATCCAGGATCGGGTGGCTGGAGCGCTTCAGGTCTTGAAAAAGTATCCCGGTATCAAGATCTTATCGCAGGATCAAAACACGGGCTCCACTCGTGACGGGGGCTTGCGGATCATGAGCGACCTGTTGACGTCCTTTCCGAAAATCGATGCGGTGTTTTGCATCAACGATGAATCGGCGGTCGGAGCGCAACTGGCGGCAACACAGGCAAAGCGAAAAGATTTTTTCATTGTGGGCGTCGATGGCTCGCCCGCCATCGTGCCTTTCCTCAAAGATAAAGATAGTCTGATTGCGGCTACCGCAGCGCAGGACCCCTACGCGATGGCGGCAAAAGGTGTCGAGATTGGTTACAACATTCTGCAGGGCAAAAAACCGGATCAGGATCCGATCTTAGTTCCGGTAGACTTGGTGACCAAGGACAATGTCGCGCAGTTTAAAGGTTGGACCAAATAGTGTTGGTCCAATCTTTAAAAACGCGCGTGGGCGCCGCAGAAATTTTAGGGCTTTGCCTACGGGTTCGCTCGGGAGTTGTCTCCCTTTACCGGTGCGGCCAACAACCTATCCTCTGTGAGAAAGGTAATGTTGAACACCTAGCCCGCGTGGCGCTGCAAGAAGCCCAAGGTCTTCTGATTGAACTCCTCGACCTTCTCATAGATTGGCGCGTGCGCGCACTCTTCAAAGATCAGCAGTTCGGAGCCGCGTATGGCACCTGTCATCTGATCCGCAAAACGAGTCGACGTCAATACGTCGTGACGCCCAAAGGTGATCTGCGTAGGTACCGTGATCTGCCCCAATTGCGCGGCGACATCATGCGCGATGACGGCATTCGATTCCTGGAGGAAAGCCGCCAAAGGCTGCACGGGCCGGCCCCGCACAAATTCGGCCAAGGCCTGGATATACTCTGGCTTGGCAGCATATAGTTCGGGCGTGAAGCACCATGGGAAAATGCTCAGAATAACCATCTCGGGCACGCTGCCCAACGCTTTGGCCGTCACTTGCCACCCTTCGACCACGGTCTTGACGAACGAGTCTGTCTTCGCCCACCCACTGTGCAGGGACAATGACTTGACCCTGCCAGGATACTTGGCCGCCAGCCACATGCCACTGGCCGCGCCGAGCGACAGGCCGGAGATGTGCGCGTTCGGGATCCCCATCGCTTGCATGAACGCGGCGACATCGTCGGCGAAAAGCTCGGAGGAATAGACGCCGTCCGGTTTATCGCTTTCCCCCGTCCCGCGCAGGTCAATTGAGATACAGGTGAAATGCTTGGCGTACTCGGCCACCTGGAAGGCATAGCAGGCGCAATCGGCGGCCAAATAGGGAAGGAGGATCAGCGGTTCTCCAGTTCCCTTTTGGTCATAGTTTATGGTTATGTGATTGGCTTCGACTTTAGGCATGGGGTCTCTCCTTCTGACTACGGTCCACTACGGAGAAGCCGGTGTGCAGACGCTCCTTCTCCGCGATCTATTGATCCACACGGCGTTGAATTTTCTGCGGTGATCCAACCTTTGTCGAACTAATCCTGTAACTTTCAAGGTTGGGCCTGTTTCATTCGTGAGCTCCGTCGGTAGCTATGACACAGCGGAAACCGACATCATCGCAACGGAAACTCGGCCCGTAGCCGCGCCGATAGGATGAGAGCATTTCTGCGGCGCGCGAGGTAGCCCAGGAGCCTCCTCTGAGTGTTCGCCAATTCGTTGTATACCCGAGTTTGTCCATACACCATTCCCACACGTTACCACCGATGCAGCAAAGACCGCGCGCATTCGCCTTGAAGGCTGAGACGGGTGCCGTCCGAGGGAACGCATCGTGAAAGCCTGGAATTACATTCCAAGTTTCCGGTGCGTTTACGCGTGATTCGCTCCCTGCATAATTGCCGCAATCGTTTGGTGGCGGAAATGCATTGCCCCAAGGATAGACATCTTCGATCTTTCCGCTGCGTTCCTCAGGGGTATTCCCCTGTTCATGTTCAATTCCCACAGCTCGGCTCCACGCCCGATCGCTTGGCAATCGGTAGCTTTGAAACGTTGTCATGGTCCCTTCACCGCGTTCCTTTTTCGTGAGCCACGCACAAAATTGGTTGGCGTCTTCCCAGCTGACGCCGACCACCGGGTGGTCGGGTTTTTGCTGAAATCCCGGCGCTTTCCAGCTCATTTCATTGAGCTTGAATCCGTTTTGCGTGACTGCCGACGACATGCCGCCAACCGCGTCGTAGCCTGTCGCCCGCACAAACGCCTCGAAATCCCGTTTGCGGGTCTGCCATTCCGAAATATAGATATCCCCGAGCGGCACGAAATGCATCTGGAGGCTGTTTGTCCATGGCTTTCCTGGCTGGGGTGGGGAATGAGAACCATCGGCCGCATTCATCTTCTGCGAAGAAGGTGTTTCAGTAACCACCTGTGGCTCTTGGATCGGTATTGGATTCAGGATCCCAGGTAGGAAAATCCAAACCGTTCCGATGGCGAGCAAAATAGCCATCAGCGCTCCCGCGATGGGCCAAAAATGGTACTTCGAAGCAGGAATGGATTTGGAAAGCGGTCGGCCCTGAACCGGAACGGGGCCTGCACTGGCGTCGTTCGGTGTTTCCTGGAGCGGTGGACTCAGTCGCTCCGGATCCGGGCGTCTGGTAACCCTTGCCGCGATAGCATCCTCTTGCCCAAAAACACCGCTTCCTCCAATGGGCAATCCGGCGACGGAGATTTCCTCTGGTTCCAGTCTTGCTGGCGGCTGCGGCTTGTGAGTTCCTACCCGCAAATCGTCGGGGGAGGGCCTCTGCAGACTTTGCCGAGTGATTCTACGCCGTGCGTCAATAGCACCTGTGATGGTCGGCATCGCCACCAGAAGTTCGGCCGGGTTCTGAAAACGTCGACTGGGATCCTTTTCAAGGAGCACCTCAAGTAGAACGACGACGGGTTGTGGAACAGCTGCCAGTTGTTCGACCGGTAACGGCGCGTGCTGATGCTGGTACATCACCTCAGAAGGGGAACCCCTGAACATTGATTCGCCAGTCAACGTCCGCCAGAGCATCACACCCAGCGCGTAAAGATCAGAACGGATGTCTACGCCGACTCCGGCAAATTGCTCGGGACTAGCAAACTCCGGTGTGCCGGCGAAGCTCCCAGGCATTGAAATCGCGGCTTGCGAACCTTGTTCATTGACGGCCTTGGCGAGGCCGAGATCGATTATTTTTGCCGTCACCGCGCCTCCGTCTTCCAAGTTCACCATGATGTTGCTTGGTTTGATGTCCCGATGAACGAGTTTCTGCTTGTGCACCGCAGCCAAACCGGCAGCTACTTGGGTGGCAATTTCCAGCGCCAACTTTACCTCGAGCCGGCCGGATCGTTTGATGAGGTTCTCCAGCGTTTCCCCCTCGACGAATTCCATCGCGTAGAAGTAACTGCTCCCAGTTCTGCCCAGGTGCAAGACCGAGGCGACATTCGAATGGCGCAGCCTCGCCGCCGCGCGGGCTTCGCGCAAAAAACGAAGCCGCATCGACTCGTCGCTGATATATTTTTCCCGGATCAGCTTCAGGGTCACAGGAAGCCGCAAATCGACATCGAAGGCTTTATAAGTGACACCCATTGCACCGCGACCCAACTCGACCGGTTTCCCATCTTCGCCCGTCACCAGTTCATAGTGCTCAAATCGTTGCCTTGCCTGTTCCGCTGCCGGCTTGAGCGATTTTTCGGCGGATTCTGCCTCGCCGCCTAGTCCCTTGCGAAGCATGCATCTCGGACAGAATTCCATTGCTCCAGAAAGTTCGTGGCCGCAGCTCGGGCAGGTGCGTTGTGGTTCCGTGCTCATGGACCTAACTATCCTTCAGCCGCAATCTGAGCCGAAAGCAACACCACTCGCCACCGGGTAATGCCAATGCGTCCAGTGGCATCCGCTGGCGAATGATGGTCCGGCTTCGATTGCGAGTCTCAGAATCCAGCCAAAACTATCAGATCTGAGCGTGTATTAAAATTGGAGATTTCGACGCGCGGGTATTCACGTCGCCCGCGGCAAGTCCGGATCTGAGGCAAACGGCTTCCGCCAGGCCGATCAATTCGGCGTTGTCATCGCGCAGTAGACCTTTGTAGCCGACAACCAGATTTGATTCCCGGCGGAGTCGATTTCCTCGTCCGAGGACCGAACGACTGCTTCACCTGAACTCAATAGACGAAGATCGTCCTCATGAAACTTCAAGGCAGTGGAAAATATCCAAACTGGAGTGCCCCGAAGGGGGCTGGCTCCCTTTCAGGGCGCCTGGAGTTTGGACATTTCAGCGTTTAACGCAGTGGCGGTGCCGGTGTGTCCCGGAGGGACGACTAGAAAGTAGGCCGGCGATTTATCGCCGGTACTGGTGTTTAGATTTGATCTCGTCCCGGAGGGACGATCGAAATTAGGCTTGGCCCTTGGCTGATACATTCTCTTGATCGCGCGGCGGTATTCGGGCGTCCCTCCGGGACGCAGGCCCCATGTGGTCCCGGACCCGGCGATAAATCGCCGGGCTACTGTCATATGTCCCTCCGGGACGCGGTTCTGAGCTGGATGACTACGCCCCGCTATTGTGGCGGGGCGTAGCTTCCTGGATCAAGTGACTAAAAACTGATTCCTTCTAACGGAAGCCTTGCTCGATCAGGGGAGCAATGGTCTCGACGTTAGCCGGCGTGACTTCGCCGACCCCCGTGTCCTGGTGCAAGCCGGGGATGAGGTAATTCTTAGTCAACCAGATTTGCTGGACTGGGTCCCAACCCTGGAGGTAAAGAACTTGGTCAAAGCTAGCGACAATGTAGCCGGTCTTGATTCCGGCGATGACGTCCGGGCCGAGGTCAATACCACCGACTACGACGTCACCGGGTTTCTTGCCGGCGTCCTTGAGGATCTTGGGCAAGATGGAGGTGATTTGCCCGTGTTGCGTTCCGATCGCCTTGAGGTCAGGATGGGCCGCCAGATACGCCGTCATGATTGGGATACCCTTGGTCGGATCACTGTCGACCGCCTGGGTGACGTCGAGCTTCTCTACGTTGCCCTTGCCGAGAGTTTTCTCGAGCGCGTCAAAGCAGCCCTGAGAACTCTTGCTGCGGCCTTCCTGATGGAAGATGTCCCACACGAGGGCCTTGTCGCCAGCCTTAAGTTTACCACTGTCAACCATCGCCTGTCCGGTCAGCCAGCCACCCGCGTAGAGGTCGGCGCCGGCATAGCCGAAGCCTTTGGCCTTGTATTTGGCTTCGATGTTGGGCAGCGGGTTGTTCCCGCTGGTGACAAGGATACCAGCGGCTTCAGCCTGGTCAACCAGTGGGGCCATGGCGTCTTCGCCGGGGTGGCCCATAATGACGATTCCGTCAGGCTTGGCGGCAATCGCCTCTTTAAACTGGTCGATCATCTTTTTGGAGTCCCAGCTGGCGTACTGCTCATGCAGTTCGACGCCGAGGGCCTTGGCTGCGGCTTCTGCACCGTTGGTGCGGGCCAGCACGGAGGCGATACCTTTATCGCCGCCCATTTGCATATAAACGACGATGCCCTTACCCTGGGCGCCGATGGATTTTATGGGGACGATCGCTAGGACGAAGGCAGACCCTAATACGAGCGCCGTAATGGTCGAGATACGTTTCATTTTCTGTCTCCTTAGTTGAATGAATCAGATTCTATGTTTATCGATGTTGTTGTTGGGGGGGTGATGTGGCTGAGAGGCTAGTCTCAATGAAATTAAATTGGCTTTCCTCTCCTTGGTGAAGGTCTAAACAGACATACAAACGGTGGCCGATCAGATCGGTCCCGTGTCATCCTTCGGTAACAGTTCTTGAGCGGAGTCGACCGCCACCGGAACCCTCCAAAGACGGAACCGACTGGATAGCGCGGCCAGGTTACCTTTGCCCGTTGCCGCGTTGAGCACGATGACCGCAGCCATGACCACGCCTTCTACCACTTGGACCCAATAGCCGCTGATGGTGGTCGCCACCACGCCGGCTTCCAGTGAACCAATGACATAGGCTCCGAAAAGGGTGCCGAAAACGGAACCGGCGCCCCCAGCAATTGAGGTCCCGCCGACGAACACTGAGGCCATGGCTGGCAGGAGAAAATTGCCCTGGTCGGGGTAGAAGACGCCAATATCCAGGGTGACGATAACTCCTGCAAAAGCCGCGATCATGCCGTGCAAGGCGAAGAGCCTGATGCGGGTCGCTTCGACGTTGACACCCATCACCCGCGCGACGTTGGCATTGTCACCAATAAACATGATACCCTCACCGAACTTGTGTCGGTTCAGGATGAACCACAGCAGCACCGCCAGTCCCAACGCCCAGAACGCCTGAACCGGCACGGTGCCAAACAGTCGGCCGACAAAAAGCTGGTGGACGAAATTGTCCTGGCTACCCTTGAGGGTCACCTGCAGTCCGCCCGCGAGCAGAATCGAGATGCCGTACCAGAAAAAATTCGCGGCGAGGGTTGCCATGATCGATGGCACACCGATGCGCGCGACCATCACGCCGTTGAGATATCCCACCAGCGCGCCGGCAGCAAGCGCCAGCCCGATGCCAATCCAGGCGCCATAGGTTGGATCAAAGGTTTTCCAGGCCCAGGAAAGCGCAAAGCCTGACAGCGAAACAACGGCGGGGAAACTCAAATCGATCTCGCCTGCGGTAATGACGAGCGTCAGTCCTAACGCAGCGATGAGCGTCGGCGGAACCGTTTCCAGGAAGGAAATATAGATTAGCGAGTGCGTAAAGACGCTGGGGGCGGCAAAGATCAAGACAATGTAAAGGAGTAAGAGCACCATCGCGATGGCGAAACCTTCCAGCCGACGCAGAAACTGAAAGAGTGACCTGACGACATTCATGGTTATTCTTTGTCCTTCAGGCCGTGCGCGTATTCGAGCAGAAATCCATCTAAATCCTTCAAACTAATATTCTTCTTCGGAATGCTTGCGCCAATCTCACCACGATCCAGGACGATGAAGCGGTCGGAGACCTCATACACGTCCGGAATGCTGTGGGAAATGTAAATACTCGCCTTGCCGCCCTCCTTGATCTTGTGGACAAAGTTAATGACCTTCGCCACCTCCTTGAGAGACAAAGCAACCGTGGGCTCGTCAAGAATGATGAGATCAGCCTCGAAATGCATTGCACGTCCAATCGCGATCCCCTGGCGTTCACCGCCAGAAAGTTGGCTCACGTTGGAGTCGACCGTAATGCCCTTGCTGCGGAAGCCAATGGTGTTGACCATGATCTCCTTGGCGATGGCTTTTTCCTTCTTCACGTCGATGAAGCCAAACCGGTTCACAATCTGCCGTCCAATAAAGAAGTTCCGCCACAGGACCTGTTTTTCACCGAGCGATTTGTCCTGGTAGACGGTTTCAATGCCGTGCGCGTGGGCGCTTTGGACGTTGTAGCGGCGGGAATCGATTTTGCGGCCGGCAACGTATAATTCGCCCCTGGTCGGCGGAAACACGCCCGTGAGGATTTTGACCATCGTTGACTTACCGGCTCCGTTGTCGCCGATCAGCCCGACGATCTCATTGCGGCCAACTTCCAGGTTAATGTTGGTCAGTGCACGTACCTGGCCAAAATATTTCTCGATATTGACCATCCGCAGCGCGTGTGGTTCGACAGACATTCTAACCGGGTGGCGCACCACAGAGCACCTTTCTACTAGTTACTGGGTGTGAAAATTGATAGTTGACTAAGGACACTGGCGAAAGTGCATTTGCTTGGGAAACTGATAATCTGCGAGCAGGTGAGTATCTGTATCGCCATGGACGGTCAGACGAGGCAAAGCTAATCTCGGAGGGCGGCAGAGGATCACCAAAAGCGTGAACGTTCACGGATTCTGCTAATTTCAAGGACAATGGCAAACGGGAAATAGACATTTGTCGCAGTCGCTTACTCGGGAGCGCCCGAATGCGCAAGCGGTTGAACCCAGTTGCCTGGCCGAACTGAAGAATCCATTGGGTAGCGAAAGGGGGGTGTTTCGTGGTTCTTCACTCAACTGTGCCAGTTTCGATGATGTTGGCAAGCGGAAAAGGTGTCTTGCGATGTCCATCCGGTTGCCGTCGATGCTGTTTTCGGAGGCAAACCGCTTCTTGCGGCGGCGAGATAACGATGGCCGCCGGCTTTTCAGATACGGCGTTCTCGAGGATCGAGATCTGGCCGTTGATATCGGATTCGGACTGAGCACCGAGCTCCGGAACGTTTGTGGCCAATAGCGAGATGACCCTGGGAGCGTTAACGGCACTAGGCGAACGGCAAATAGACGTGCCGCGGGATCTTTCTATCGTCGGCTTTGACGACCCATTGTGGGCACGGCACCTTGGCCCCGCGCGGACCGCGGTGACGCAGCCCATCGTCGAAATGGCCAAGACGGCCACCGCTCTGTTGCTAAGCTTGCTGCAAGATCCCGAGGCGATCAAACTTGGGGTCTTCCCCCCCCGATTTGGTGATCCGGCAATCAACGGCACCGCTACGGCTCCGGCAGCCCGGCGAGATTATCGAGCAGCCTTATTAAGGCGGTTCGCTTTGGCAAAATCGGTCTTCGCTTGCGGAAGTTTTCCTTGGTTTTTGTAGGCGAGGCCACGGTTGTAGTAGGCATCAGCATCGCTGGGGTTCAAATGGATTGCCTCGGTGAAATCGCCGATTGCTTGAGCGTAGTTCTTGATGTGCAAGTACGAGACGCCGCGGTTGATGTAAGCCAAAGTGTAATTTGGATCCAAACGAATTGCATTATTGTAATCGCTTATCGCCTGATCGTACTCCTTTTTATCATCGCAGGCGAATCCGCGATTGTTGTAGTATCGAGCGTCATTCGGGTCCAATCGAATCGCGGCGTTGTAGTCGCTGATCGCTTTATCGTATTCGCTATGATGATCGTAGGCGAGCCCACGATTGTTGTAGGCATCTGCGTAGTCCGGTTGCAACCGGATAGCCTCGGTATAGTCGCTGATCGACTTTTCATAATCATTTTCTGCGTAAGAGGCGTACCCGCGGGTAAAAGCGGCCTCCGCGTCGCCGTCCGTCGTCGGCCTGGGTGTAGGAGTATCTGTTGGCGGAGGATTTTGCGTTGGTGTTGGCACCGACGCAGGAGTCAACGTGGGGGCGGGCGTCGGCGCGGGAGTGGAAATCGGCGTCGGCGCGGGTGCGACAAGAGCCACTGGTCGCTGTCTCTGGGCGGCGAACCAGATCGCCCCGGTTCCTGTGATCAGGGCCACAGCCAACGCTGCCAGTGCCAACCGTCTTATCTTCGGCTGACTCTCGCTCGGAGCGATTCCAGGATCCTCCGCCTTTGCAGAACTCCCGTCTTCTCGTGAGGGACTAATGCATCGTCTCATAAGTGGAGGCATGGCTCGATTCTGGATGAAATGTTCCATTCGATCTAGAGCTTTCCACAACCTTTGCCCTGGAACGGAAGAAAAATCTGTTTCCAGACGAATTTTCAGTTGTCTCAGGCCCGCCATTCGAATAAATAACGAAAAGGCAATGGAGTTTGCCTCCCCCAAATGGGGAAACCGCCTGACCATATTCAGGGCTAATGACTCCTGTTGGCGCAGCATAGCTGCGTGGACAGGAGTTTTATTATGCTCAGTCACATCTGGGTCGGCGTGAGAGATGCAATCAGCAGCGCCGCTCGCTTTTGGAGCTCCGGGAGTGTCGCGCAATGGTACGGCCGCCTCTTTCAGGTTGGCACGTGCAAAGTGAATGTATCCGGCTCGTTCACTATCACTATTTAAACATGTTCCATCGTATCCTCTTCAATCTGTTTCAGGTCGTGGTGGTCTTGGCATTCGCGCCTTTAGCCTCCGGTGTGCTCAGCCGGTTGAAGGAAATGGTGCAGTCCAAACGAGGGCCGAGTATTTTCCAGACGTATCGGGATTTATGGAAGCTGTTCCACAAGGACGAAATCGTGTCGGAAGAGAGTTCGTGGATCTTCCGGTTCACGCCCTACATCGTTTTTGTCACGCCAATTTTTGTCACGCTGCTGATTCCTGTTTTGACAAATTATCCGCTCTTCTTTGCCTTCATGGGTGACATGCTGGGTGGCGGTTTTGTGCTCTCGCTCGGTGGCTTCTTTGCGGCGCTGGCGGCGGTGGACACGGCCAATCCTTACGGTCCCATGGGCGCAAGTCGCACCCGGATGGTCGGATTCCTCGCCGAGCCGGTGTTCATGATCGTCTTTTTTACCGTGTCGTTCGTCGCGGGCTCAACCATTCCCTATATCGTCCAGGAGAAATGGGTGACGCCGCTGGCGAATTTCTTCGCGCCATCGCACGTGCTGCTGGTCCTGGCGTTTCTTATGTTAATCCTGGCCGAGGGCGGGCGCATCCCAGTCGACAATCCAACGGGCCATTTTGAATTGGCGATGATTGACGAATCTAAATCACTGGAATACTCCGGGCGAGGTATGGCGCTCATGAAATGGGGCGGCCACATGAAACTCTTCGTGCTCATCTGCATTTTTCTGAACGTGCTGGTGACGCCTTGGGGGCTGGCGCACGGACGAACCATTGGCGCGGTGCTATTGGCCGTTCCGTTGGTGTTGGGCAAAATCTTCTGCCTGGTCCTGGTCTTGGTAGTTATCGAGTCGTCGCTGTCCAAACTCCGGCTCTTTCGTATTACAGAATTTTTGGGCGCGGCATTCATTACTTCGGTGGCGGCGATGATCGCGCAGGTTTTTTTGCCCTAACAAACTGAACTAAATGAGCGAAACGACGAATCAATTGCTGGACAATCTGAATGCTCTTGCCGCCGGATTAATTCTGCTGACCGCTTTCGGGATAGTGGCGATGCGACAGATCAGAGGTTGCCTGAATCTGTTCATCGTGCAGTCTCTGTTACTCGCGGCATCCGCCGCGTTGTTGGGTCTTCGTCACCAGTCAGAGCATCTCTACGGGGTGGCGCTGGTCAATGTGCTCAGCAAGCCGGTAATCGTCCCGTGGCTATTACGAAAGACATCGCCAGCAGAGATTTACACGCGCCGCGAGATTGATCAGGTATTGAACATCCCGACTTCCTTGCTCATCGCTTTGGCGCTGGCGATCCTGTCCTACTTCCTGGCGATGCCGTTGTTGAATTCCGTGGGACCTGACTTTCGCGGGCCCAATGTGCCGGTTGGCATTGCGGGATTATTGCTCGGCGCGTTTACGCTCACCGTGCGGCGTGAAGCAGTGCCGTTGCTGATTGGGCTGCTGGTAATGGAAAACGGCGCTTTCTTGACTGGTATTTCCATCTCGCGCAACCTCCCGTTGCTGGTCGAGCTCGCCATCGCCACGGACGGTTTGATTATCGTTTTCATCATGGGTGTGCTGACCCGCGCCGTGCAAAAACATACCGGCACAACGGCTGTGGGGACATTGGCAAGCTTGAAAGAGGCAGCGCCGGAGCCAACGACGAACGAGGCGACCAGATGAGCGTAATCGTCATCCTCCTGCTCCCGTTACTGGCTGCCGCGCTCGTTTGCTTTCCTGGCAAAAGACACTGGGCGGCGGGCGTGACCGTTGTCTCCTGCTTGACTATTCTGGTTTTGGCGGCGCGCGTGGCCTGGCTGGTCTCAGCGGGCGACTCCGTCACAACGGTATTGCAAGCAGGAATGCTAAAATGGATTGCCGTGGATGGGTTGAGTGCGCTGATTCCGCTGCTGATTGCCTTGGTCGGGAGCACCGCAGCCATCTTCTCAGTCGGGTACATGGCACATAAAAATCCTGAGCCGAGAAAGTTGCTGCTTTATTATGCGAACTACAACCTGTTCATCTTTTCAATGCTGGCCATTCCGGTCATGGCCGAGCCAACGCTAGTTTGGATTGTGGTTGAATTGACAACCCTGTGTTCCGCGCTGCTGGTCTCGTTTGAAAATACCCCCGAGGCGCTGGAGGCAGCATGGAAATATGTTGTGCTGTCGCTCATGGGCGCAGCCATGGCTTTGTTTGGATTTCTTGTTCTCTTCGCCGCAATGCAGGCAGCGGGCGGGGGTATTTACACTTGGAAAGGATTGGTCGCCGCCGCGCCTTCGATGCCGCCAGTCCTGTTGCAAACGGCGTTTCTGATGATCTTGATCGGTCTCGGAACGAAAGCCGGCCTCGTCCCCATGCATACCTGGCTGCCGGATGCCCACAGTCAGGCGCCCTCGCCGGTGTGCGCGTTGCTCTCTGGCGTCGAGACCACGGCGATCCTCTATGTGATTCTGCGTTTATTTCCGGTGATGAAAGCCGCGCCAAATTCTCATGCTGAAACATGGGCATTGGTTCTCGGTCTGATTTCGGTCGGAACGGCCGCGTTCTTACTGCTGCAAGTCCGTGACTATAAACGGATGTTTGCCTTTTCCACGGTCGAACACATGGGCATTATCCTGGCGGCAGCTGGACTGGGGGCATCGGCTGCGGGCTACGGCACGATGCAGCAAATTGTTAGTCACTCCATCACCAAATCTTTTTGCTTCTTCGCCGCCGGCGCCGCGTTACTAACTGTGGGAACGCGCGAAATCGCGGCGGTACGCGGACTAATCCGTAAATCTCCCGTGGCCAGCGCCGCGCTCATTTTTGGCGGACTAGGCATCACGGGCTCGCCGCCGCTGGCGGTTTTCTTAAGCGAATTCTCGATTCTGAAAGCGGGATTGAATCAGAGACATTATCTGGCGACCGGCCTGCTCGCCGTTTTCATCGTCATTGCGTTTTTCGGAGTCATGCTGCACATCAATCGGATGGTATTTGGTGCCTGGGACCAGGAGGACGCTGCGCCGACCAACGAACACTCCAGCGGAGCAAAAGAAGATAAATTGCCGTTCAGCTGCCGACTGGCGCTGCTTCTGGCGGCTGTGCCGGTTCTATTGCTTGGCATCTACATTCCCAAACCGCTGCAAGATTTGCTGACGCTGGCGGCAAACGCGTTGACAAAATAAATCGCCGATGAACCGCACCGAATTAAAGGAGCAAATTGAACGACGTTGGCCTAACAATGCCCGCTGCGATTTGGCCCCGACAGGTTTAGGGTGTGAAGTGGCTTGTGATCGCGCCGCGCTTCCGGAATTGTGCGGTCGGCTTTTCCTCGAATGGGAATATAGCTTCGCGGGCTTAATGGTCGAGGAAGGAGCAAGCGAGTGGCAATTGCGTTACTGCTTTTACGGTGAAGGTGAAGCGGGCTGGGTTCATGTGCTGGTGACCGCCCCGGTGGACGAGAAAATTTTTCCCAGCATTGTCAAATTTGTGCATGCGGCGGACTGGCATGAGCGGGAGACCGAGGACTTGTTTGGTCTGATCTTTGAAGGTCATCCGCGACTCGGCGATTTCGTCCTCCACAACGACACCTGGCAGGAAAACGTCGAGCCGATGCGCCCTCGATTCGATTCGCAAGCGGCGATGCGCCACCGCAAGGCGGACGCCGATTGGCGGCCGCGACGCATCGTCGAGGAACCCGGCGCGTTCGTCATGCCGATCGGCCCGAAATATTCCGGCGTAACGGAGTCGGCTCTTTTTCTCCTCGAAACCGTTGGCGAAGACGTCATTCGCTCCGTGCCACGCTTGTTTTACAAATGGCGCGCCGTTGAAAAACTCGCAGAAGGCAAAACAGCGGAGGAAGTTTTACTGCTGGCGGAACGGTTTGCTGCCACGACTGCCTTCGCTCACGGACTAGCCTTTTGTCAGGCGGTTGAATCTATTTGCGGTGCGAACGTACCGACGCGTGCCCGGGTCTTGCGCGTATTTCTGGCTGAGCTCGAACGCCTGCGACAACATGCCGGTGCGATTCAAGAAATCTGTGAATCGACGGCCTTGGTCGTCGCCCACAGTCAGGCCGGAATCCTGGAGGAAGATTTGTTGCGGATCGGCGGCGAACTCAGCGCTCACCGCTATTTGTTTGGTCTGCTCGCACTGGGTGGCCTGCGGTGTGACTTGTCCAACGGTGCGTGTCTCAAAGCACTTGGCCAGTCGGAGCAAGCGCTGAAGCGATTGAATGAACTTGAGCGGCGGTTACGCCTCTCCAGCAGTTTTCTCGACCGATTGGAAGAAGTCGGCTTTATCGCACGGCGGGATGCGAATGCCTTTGGTCTCCTCGGTCCCGTCGCGCGCGCTTCAGGGATCGTCCGCGATTTGAGGAGAGCGCAGCCTTATTTGGGTTACGAAAACTTCGATTTCGATGTGCCGCACGAGCAGGAGGGGGATGGTTACGCGCGTTTACGCGTGCTGTTTGCTGAAGCGAGACAATCGGTGCGCATTATGGAACAGGCAGTTGCCGCATTGGGGAGCGGCCTAATCTACGAACCGCTCAAGCTTCGAAAGGGCGCGGCATTGGGTTGGGTTGAAGCACCGCGGGGCGGCGCATTTCATTGGGTGCGCCTTACTGGCGACGGACGTATCGCACGATACCGAATTGTCCCGCCCTCCTTTGCCAACTGGCATGGCTTCCATCTCAGCGTCGAGAAATTCGCGTTTCAGGACTTTCCCATCATTCTGTCTACCTTCGATTTATCGGTGGCTGAGAACGACCGGTAAAATGAAAACCACCCTATTCCAATTGAGAAACACATGAGCCAATGGGTCATCGATGGCATTCGCAGGGGAATTAAAACCACTCTCTATCCAAGCAGGCCAGAAAGTGCTGCCGGTGTCACACCCGGACTGCCTGCTGGCGGTCCAATGGCCGCTGCAACAGGGGCAGCACTGGTGGAACGTTGTCCGACCGAAGCACTTAGTCAAAGAAACGGCGATGTGGCGGTGGACTACGGCCGTTGTGTTCATTGCTATCGCTGCCTTCGCGGTGTGGAGCGTCCGCTAAACTGGCAGCAGACTTACGAGTGGGCGGCTATCCGGGACAGCGAAAATGAATTCAGCCCGGCGTTCAAGCGTTCCCTTCACGTCATCGTCGTAGACGCCGGGGACTGCGGCGCCTGCCTTAATGAAGTCAAGCAACTCAACAATCCGTATTATAATATGCACCGTCTCGGATTTTTCATCACACCCACGCCGCGTCACGCGGACGTGATGCTGGTCGTCGGCCCGGTGACCGATCATATGCGGTTTGTGCTGCAGAAAATCTATGCCGCTATGCCGACGCCCAAACGAGTTATCGCCGTTGGCGCGTGTGCGGTGTCCGGCGGCGTGTTTGCCGGAAGCTTCGTCTGCGCGAAAGGACTTGCGAGCGTATTGCCGGTGGACGTGGAAGTGCCGGGGCACCCTCCTCCGCCATTAGCGATTCTGCACGGGCTGCTGGTAGCCGTTGGCCGCAAGACGTCAGCATCGCTGATGGCACCTTTACCGGTAATAGAAGCGAATTCGGTGAGGTCATGATTGGAACGCAAACGCTCATCTTCATTTTTTTCTCGCTCTGCGGCATCGGCATTCTGCTGTCACTGACGGCGCCTGCGTTAGCGCAGGGAAAGGTGCTGACGTGGCTGGGCTGTCTCGCGGCGATAACTTTAGTGCTGACCGGTGCAAGTGGGTTGCTGGGCGGCGACACCTTCCGTCAACCTCTCTGGTCCCTGACGGGATTGACGACACTCACTTTGGCGCTCGACCGGCTCTCAGCAGTGTTTTTAATCTTCACTGGTCTGTTTCTTTTTCCGGCTTCGATTTTTGCGGGAGGCGAACTACGGCTCGAATCGAATCAACAAAACGCGCGTGCGTTCACTGTGTTGTTACTCGGATTATTTGCCTCAATCGCCTTGATTTTCATCGCGGGCGATGCGGTCCTGTTCCTGCTCGGGTGGGAGGTCATGTCCGTTCTTTCGTACCTCTTGATTGTCCACCACCGCTATCAGGAGAATGGTCGCTCCTCGGCGGGTTATCTTTTGCTGGCGATGGGCGAAGCGGGAACGCTGGCGGCGGCGCTTAGTTTTCTGGTGCTGGCTATCAACGTGAACTCGGTGGATTTCGCCACGCTCAAATTGGCCGCCTCGGGATTAACCGGAGGAGCGCGTTGGGCAGTCTTTTTGTTTTCATTTTTTGGTTTCGGTGTCAAAGCCGGGCTGGTGCCAGTGAACGGTTGGCTGCCACGCGCCTATACCCTCGCGCCGCGCGCGTTTGTTCCGGTGTTGGCGGGCGCAACTTTGAATCTGGGACTCTATGGGATTTTGCGGGTCAACGCTGATCTGATGCCGGCCACGCGGATGGGTCCTGGCTTAGTGGCGCTGGTAGTGGGAACAATTTCGGCGCTCCTCGGAATCCTTTACGCGACCACAGACAACGATCTGAAAACGATGCTGGCGCACAGCTCAATTGAAAATGTCGGCATCGTGGTAGCCGGTTTGGGATCGGGCATGGTCTTCGTGGCGACGCATCATCCGGTACTGGCAGCGACCGCGTTTGTCGCCGGGCTCTATCATCTCGTCAATCATTCCCTTTATAAGACGCTGTTGTTTTTCGGGGTGGGCGCGGTGGAAACCCAAACCGGCACGTGCGACCTGGATCGGCTAGGCGGCTTAATCAAATGGATGCCCTTGACCGCTCTTGGCTTTCTGGGCGGCACACTTTCCATCGCCGCGCTGCCACCCTTCAACGGCTTTGTCAGTGAGTGGCTTACTTTGCAAACCATGCTCCGGTCGGCGGAACTCTCTTCGACCTTGGCGAAAATCGTCTTCGCCCTGTGCGGCGCGGGACTAGCCCTGACGGCGGCGTTGGCGGTCACCTGTTTCGTGAAAGTGTTTGCCATGAGCTTTTTGGGGATGCGCCGTTTGGACAAAAGCAGGCTAGTGACCGAAGTCAGGTCCGCTGTGCTGGCGCCCATGGCCATTCTTGCCACGCTATGTTTGGCCTTCGGCGTGCTGCCAACTTACATCATTCCAGCATTGAGTTCGGCGCTAAGTCCATTGGTCGGCGGGAACGCCGCCAACGCATTGGTGCCGCCTTTCTTCACCTCCGACCCTGGGCAAGACCCTGGGCACAACAGTTTGCCGCCCGCGTTCGTCCGTGAATTCCATGACTTGGGCGCGCAAGTCGGAGAAAGTGTTCTGCCCGGACGCGGGTTGATCGTGCTGCACCGCGGCGGTCAAGAGAATCCCGTGGTATTCGCCATGTCCACCTCTTACATGCTGGTGGTACTGGTCGTTTTGCTGGTTCTCACCTACCTGATCGTCCGACTGTGGTTGACGAATCGCCGAGAATTAGCCCGGCGTGCTCGCTGGGACGGCGGAGTAAGACGCCTGTTGCCCGAAATGACCTATACGGCGACAGGCTTTTCCAATCCGGTCCGGGTGATTTTCGATGCGGTTTTTCAACCCACGACGGTCGAGGATACCCGTGAAACCGTGGCGGAACATTTCCGGGTCGCCATCCGGCGCGAAAAAGAGCGCGTGCATCTGGTGGAGAAGCTGGTTTTTCAGCCGACCCAAAGAGCGGCATTTTGGTGTGCGGGTGTACTGGCGGCGATGCATCACGGACGCTTTAACGCCTATGCCGCCTACGCCCTTTCGTCGCTGCTGATCGTTCTGGTGGTGTTCCTTTTGTTCCCAGCGGGAAAGTGATAATTGCTGCGGGACAGAACCGGCAAGCAAGTTCCCATGGAAGGTTATTGCAGAAAATTGTCAATGCACCCTACCATCCCGTTTTCATGAGAAGGTACTTCTTGGTGGCCATCGGAGGAGGGATTGGGAGCCTGATGCGCTTTGCCATTGGCCAATGGGTGCTTTCTTTTGCGGGATGGGCACCACTCTCTATTTTAGTCGTTAACGTCAGCGGTTGTTTTGCCATATCCTTTCTGCACTTTGTCTCAGATCCGTCCGGGAACATCTATTTAGGTCCTCGGAGCCGACTGTTCCTGCTCGTTGGTGTTTGTGGCGGCTACACCACCTTCAGTACTTTCAGCCTTATTTCATTTATTGCAGCTCGCGCTGGAGCGGTCGCGGACCTTTGGTTAAATATCGGACTGTCGCATGTGTTATGCCTGTTGAGTGTCTGGGTAGGAGCCATCGTTGCGGCGCCCTTTCCTCACGCCTCCCGTGCCGTATTGCGTGCGCTGCGAAGGTAAAATCACGTTGTCATATGGTATTAGCTATAGCGCTGGTATTTCTAGGCGGAGCGATCGGAAGCGTCTGGCGCTATTGGTGGTCAGGGCTGGTTGCTCAACGCTTTGGTGAGACATTTCCATTCGGGACTCTTGTCGTAAATGTCGTGGGTTCCATCCTCGCGGGCGCCTTTTCTGGCCTTCTTATTCACCTGTCGAACAGCGGTCTCGCCAGCGCACTGCAGCAACTGCTGGTGGTCGGAGTTTGCGGAGGGTTGACCACGTTCTCCTCCTTTAGCCTGCAAACCTTTAGCTTAATTGCCGAAGGCAGGTGGTTACTGGCATTGTCTAATATAGTCTTTTCGACCGGGCTTTCCTTTGGGTCTGTGGCCCTTGGTTGGCAAATCACGCAAGGGATAAACATTTCATCTTGAGACGCTGAAAAAAATGGAACTTCCTAGAGACGCAGTACTATTGAGGATCTTTCTTGGGGAGGCCGATGAGCTGGAGGGAGAGCCGGTATTCCGAAAGATTGTGCTGAAAGCGCGCGAGATGAACCTGGCCGGTGCCACGGTCTTGCGCGGTCCTCTTGGATTCGGAAGATCAAGCCTGCTGCATGCCAGCGCCACTTTCCGGATTTCCCGGGATTTGCCGATCGTCGTCGAGATTGTTGATACCGAGGAGAAGATTCAAGAGTTTCTGGTGGCGGTGGAAGGCATTATTGGTGCCGGGCTAATCACTTTGGAAAAGGTACAAGCGATCTTTTACAGGGCTAAGCCGCCGCTCGCGCGAGGTCGATCGTAGAACGAAGGGTACACTAGTCCTAAAATAAGCGCGTTTCCGGTTCGGCGTAGCGAGC